>Ga0209019_1000496_pt1 | contig 20012 bp, 20 predicted proteins | sample METZYME_3_300m_FD_187549 | JGI IMG/M metagenome (GOLD analysis project Ga0209019, IMG submission 187549) | Marine microbial communities from oxygen minimum zone in mesopelagic equatorial Pacific - METZYME_3_300m (SPAdes) (version 2) | ecosystem: Environmental > Aquatic > Marine > Oceanic... | reverse complement strand
AAGTACCTGATAAATGCTGTTGTCAGTTGAGCTTATCAGTCGTGTTCCGTAATCATGCTGGATGTCTCCGGAGAAACTACTTTGACGCAGTTCTGCCAGAAAACTTTGCACAATTTCGGGAATACTTTCGGAATGACTGAGGCGGGGGATCATTTAAAACTTTATTAACAGATAATTACGAAATTTCGTGAGCTTTACGCTTGAAAAAGCATTTGCGGTAAATTATATAATTGCACGCAACAGGCGGAAGGAACTGTGAAATCATCAATCCTTATATTCCGCAGAACGGTTTTGCAGCATCGCCATTACAGACTCCTCCAGATCAGCAGAAAGCAGCATGGCGGAGTTCCAGGTTGCTACATAATTAAGTCCATCTGCAACTGAATTATCGCGCGAGTGCAAAAGCATTTCCTTAACTCCGCGCATAGCTAAAGGTGCTTTGTCCGCGATTTGCTCAGCAATCTCCCGGACTGCAGTAATCATCGATTCCTGATCTGCATAACAACTGTTGACCAAACCAAATTCACGTGCTTCCTCTCCGGAAAATTTACGGCCAGTGTAGGCTAATTCGCGTACAATGCCTAGGGGAATCAACTTGGGAAGGCGCTGCAAAGTCCCGACATCCGCAGTTAGTCCAAGATCAATTTCTTTTATCTGGAAGACAGCATCACTTGTTGAGTATCGCATATCGCAGGCACTTACCAAATCAACTCCTGCGCCTATGCATCCTCCATGAATTGCAGCTAATACAGGCTTACGACACTCTTCAATTTGTGTAAATGCGGACTGCAGTTTTATTATTTTACGCCGTAAATATTCCCGTTTCCGTCCTTCACAGTCAAAATGCTCAACTTCCTGACCCACTGACTGTAAGAATTTTAGATCAATTCCTGCAGTAAAATGACTCCCCGCACCTCTCAGAATGCACACCCGAACAGCTTCATTTTCGTCTAATTCACGGAAACAGTCTCCGAGGGCAAACCATAATTCCTCATCCATCGCATTTGCTTTGTCAGGACGGTTTAATTCAATTTCCGCAACTGCAGAATCAATTTTAATTTTCAGTGAATCGGGCATATCAAAGCATTGAGTATGAAGTTAAAGGTTGAAGAGGAGCTGAATCCATCTCTAGTTGACTCAGACATTCTGTTGCTTTTTCCAACTCCCGCATTGCTTCAGCTTCCAGTTTTTCTTGCAGATTATGTTTATTGAACAACACCCTGAGCACTCTGGTCATTTCCTCCAGATCAAAATCTTCCTGCAGTTTTTCCGACATTTCACTGAGTTCACTTTCCGTTAAACATTCGTGCAGTAAAAAGCAGAGAGGCGCCCACAATTCCTGATTTTTCAATGTCCGTTGAAAACGCTTTTCATCATCAATAACATCCAGTTCAGCTTTAAGTTGTGCAGCCATGCCCACATATTCACCAAAAGCGAACAAGGTAGAAGCTGTTGCTTGAGAAGCATTTGCCCAGTAAGCCGCGCTTTTAGCACCTGCGCCAAATAGCCCAGCAATTTTGTCACGCGTTACATTCTGCCAGTGTTTTGGCGTCGCAGTAAGAGTAGGTTCCGAAATTTCAAGCACTTGCCCGCGTGAAATGTTTTGTGTGGCTAGAGAAACACATTCCAGCACGTCCAAATTTCCAACACGTGTTAAGATTTGAAATGAGATGGAAAGCAGATAATCACCCAGCAAAACACTTGCCTCTGAACCCCATAGTTTTTGAACATGCTGCTGGTGACGTCTGGCGTTTTCAGGCTCTTTGATGTGACGGTGCAAGGCAGATGCAGTGTGTAAAAATTCTAAAGTGCTACCTATATCTATCACATCGTCATCAGGCTTTTTAAAGAGACTTGCGCTTTGCAGCAACAACAGGGATCTGGTTGAATTGTTATGAGGAGTTATTATATGGTGAGCAATATCTACTAAGAAAGGAAGTGAAACACCTAAATTTTTTTTAACTGCATTTTGAATCCGTTCCAAATTATTCTCACTGTCCAAAAGATTTTGTTCGTAAGCTGCCTGTTTCATTATTTACGGATTCCTGTTTTCTGCCTTAACGTTCTTTTACTGAGAAGATGAATAACTGAATTTATGATCACTCTTGAAGATTCAAGCGTAATATTTCCACGATTAATGACATCATGGCCAGAATAAATCCGACAATCGGCCAAATTGCTTTCCAGCTGGAACGAAGAGCCTGCAGCTGACGCAGCAGCAAAATCATCGCAAAAACACACCAGGCACTGATTGACGCCCCAAATCTCAAGTTTGCCAGTAAAGATTGATCATCTTTATTTATTAATATTCCCAGCATGATACCAATACTCAAAGCTAGAAAACCCCAAAGTGTTCCCTGCCAACTGAGACGATCCAGTGTACCAAGAGCTGGAAAGCGGATCATCATCGAGGTTACCAGTTTTGTTTTAAGATGGTGCTCCTGATAAAGAAAGATGATACTGGCCACACAGGCTACTCCCAGCATAACATAACCTGCTAAAAGAATGATTATGTGTGTTCCAAGTAAAAGCTGATAAAGCCAGGTTTGAGCTGATACAATTCCACTTGTCGAGACTTGATTCTGAAAGATAATAAGGGATAAGCCCAGCAGCAGAATCGCAAAAAGTCGGACTATTGATGTGTTGACCAAACTTGGCAGCCGTTCTGGAAAGGCCTGTACTCCCACCATACTGGCCCATGCAGCAACGCTCAGGATATCACTTACAAAAGTTGTGGGCCAGACTGATTTAGTCCATAATAATCCAAGTAAAGCAACAGTATGAATGATCCAGCCCAGACGCATTCCTGTAAGCTCCGTCCGTGCCTGAAGCCTTGAGCCGAAAGACTCATCAAAAGGCGAAGGAAAAAGCCCTGAAATCCAACTGATGATGTAAAGCAACAAGGCTCCCCATGTTCCTACAATCAGCATATTGTCTTTTAGTGAATGTGTGTTTTTATAATGCTTCAATTAAATGATTATCAAAGCAAGGTGCTTCGTAATTTGTCCTCTGCTGACTTATTTTATTATCCCGAAAAATGAGCAACAAAATCAGTTTAAAAGAGCATCATATAGTTGAGCAAATTCCAGAGATGCAGAGTTAAGAGTGTAGCTCTGTTAGCATCACCAGTCAATCTGAATATGAAAATCAGGGGCAGGAGAGATTACCGGAATATTGTTTTCCGGAAAGCAGTGCTATTTTTTTACTGACCGGTAGAGTAATCAAAAGGTCCAGCTTGGAATCATTATCAACGTCTGAAATTGCCAGATCCGCAGTTGGGGCACCGTCTGTCGCGAGGCTTGCGGCAAATGAAACAGGGCTTGCATAACCAGTAGAGGAGGTGTTGTCACTGAGAGTCAGTGAAAAGTCACCTGTCAGGAGAGAGACTCCGGACGTACTGACAAGAAAATTGTGTCCTGCCACAAAATCCATTTTACTGTCATTATCAAAATCCGCGGCAGCCAGTGTCCTAGGTCCACTTCTGGAACTGATAGTAAGTGGTGAATCAAAATCACCAGTACCATTTCCGTAAATCAGCGAAAGAGTACTGTCTCCGTAATTGCTGACCGCGAGGTCTTGTTTTGCATCACAGTTCCAGTCTCCGGAAATCATGTCAATCGGTAAACTGCCGACTGTATATGTCGTAGATTGAGCACTGAAAGTTCCGCTTCCGCTGTTTAACCAGATTTGAACCAAAGTACTGTCCCTTGACAAAACTGCGAGATCAGTATCATTATCTCCATCCCAATCCGCGCTAGCAATCTGTATCGGATGTGCGCTGACAGATAAAGTCTGTGAAATAGCAAATACTCCACTGCTGTTTTGTAGAATAGAAATGCTGCTGTTATCACGATTTACCACAGCCAAATCTGTTTGATTATCACTATTCCAGTCTCCGGAAAGCAGCTTGAGCGGTACATCACCTACAGTTAAACTGCCGTTATCAGTAAAAGTCGCGCTACCGTCGTTGCTTAATAATTTAATTTGGTCCTGATCAGTTTGTGTGACCACCAGGTCAGTTATGTTATCTCCGGTGAAATCTGCTGAAATCACATCCTGCCGCCACTCCGCGGTAGCAGGAGTAATAGTGCTGGATGTATATGGGAAACTACTTATAGATGAAGAATTATTAAGAAAGAGGGTCATACTGCCGTCTGCAGTAGTTGATATTCCGTCCTGCTTCCTGGGACTTGTCACAACGATATCTTGTTTGTTGTCTCCATTAAAATCACCAAAAGTGATGCCAAGCGGATTTTCTCCCGCATCATATTCCACCACTACCTCAAAGACTGTTCCGGAAACACTTGAAGGTACGGTACTTGATTCTGTCGGTAAATCTGTAGAACTACATGCAGCAGTAAAAAATGTTCCTGAACTTACAAGAAATAACAGGGTGGCCATACGTAAATTAAGACTTGAAAAATACTTAGCGTTCATTGATCAAGCCTTTAAAAAAGAGACCATATTTGTCTTCATGATAGTCCTGAATTAAACCAAAATATTTGTTCCAGGGAGGAACCGGTGAGCGCTCCCTGCTTTGATAGTAAAGTACTGTATTGATCAGTTTCCAGCGTTCTTCAAAAAACGCTTTTAAAGGCGAAGTTTCCTGAAGTCCTTCAAACACAATCACCGGTGATCGTGCACCATGAGCATATTCTTCAAAATGTAGAAGAATATTTTCACCTTCTCCCGCCAACAACTGTTCTTCCAGGTAGGCTGTTGCTTGAAAGTCAATCTTGATCCAGTCTGCAAGGTCCAGCAATTGATGATGGACATTCACATTCATTTTATTGGTATCATCAAGAGCAAGCCGAATTCCCAAATCTTCCGCCAACTCGCGGATCGTTGTTAAATAATCTTCGGTGACTTCTTCATTTATTTCAAAATAAAACATCTCCTGATATTCCGGAAACAACTCCAGCAGTGTCTTTAATGTCCGGGGATAATTCAGATAAAATGAGTCAACGTTTTGCGAAAATGTCAACGAAGGCATACTTTCCTGATCACGTTCCATGTGTTGTCTCAACAGACGGACAGTCAAAAAAGTAGCAATCAATGAAGCAAAACGTACAAGTACCGACGGGATTGATAATTCTTGTGAACGATCTACTATTTCACCAAAACTATTTGCATCTCTGTCGATAGCCAGTAACTCAAAACCCCGTGTAGTTGTCTGTAATTTTCGTGGAGCAAGAGCATCAATGGATTCCGCTTTTACTGAAAGCCACTTCAGGTAATTCCGCGCACGGTCAGTCAGTTCGTCCCATTCACCTTCAGTTACAACCTTTAAGATATTCTCGATTACATCCGGAAAACACGGTGTCGGCAAGCCCCCTGGAGCAGCAGCAACTGTTTGACCTGACAGATTTGACCCATTCGTTAAACTGACAAGATATTCCTGCAATTCTTCTATGTTTTGCATCAGTAAATATTTTTCAGGTTAACTTGTGTCTGAAGATCAAATATCTCAATTTTAATTTCGTCACTGACTTTTATGTTGAAAACCAGTCTAAACATGATGCTGGTGCAGAACAACTCGAAAGTACTGAAAAAATTGAATTTCAGTTGCTGTTCTCATGTCAAAAACAATTATTCCCTAACTACCTGTACCAAGAGCTAAATTGGCAAATTTCGTATACTGTCCGATAAAAGCAAGACGTTTCATCCCTATTTCACCGTTTCGATGTTTTGCAATACTTATTTCGGCAATGCCCTTGTCCTCGGTATCAGGATTATAAACCTCATCCCGGTAGATAAAGACTATCAAATCCGCATCCTGTTCCAGTGCACCTGATTCCCGCAAATCAGACATCATAGGCCGTTTTTCAGTACGCCTTTCAAGTCCACGGTTCAACTGAGATAGAACAACCAACGGCAGAGAAAATTCTTTGGCAATTCCTTTCAATGATCGTGATATTTCTGATATTTCCTGCTCACGTGAAGGATTCCGCATGTTACCCTGCATTAGTTGCACATAATCAATTACCACAAGTCCAAGTTCAGGAAATTCCTTTTTGGCCTGACGGATCACCTGTCTGACGTAATTAGGATTAATACCTGAACGGTCATCTACCAACAGCGGAGCTTCCATCATCCTGGTGGTACCTTCCATCAGTTTGTCCCAATCCTCCTGTTCGAGGTCACCGACAAGTAATTTTCTGTTATTTACTTTTGCTTCGCTGCATATCAGCCGCATGGCAATGTGTTCCTTGGGCATTTCAAGGCTGAAGATCAGTGACGGAATTTTAGCATGACCTGAAGCATAAAGAGCCATATTCACCGCTAGTGCGGTTTTTCCCATTGAAGGCCTGCCGGCAAGAATGATTAAATCCCCCTTTTGTAAACCACGTGTCAATTCGTCCAATTCAGTAAAACCGGTTGGAACTCCGGTTACATTTACAGGTGATTCAGAAATTTTCTCTAACTCTTCAAAGTTAGTAGCAAGAATTTCTTTGAGATAAGAATAACTTTTAAGACGGGTACGAGCATCAATTGATTGTAAACGTTCGGTCGCTGACGCAATGAAATCAGATATATTGTCAGCAGAACCTTCCTGACCATGTTTTGCTACTTCATGGGCCGTGAGGATAATGTCACGGAGTTGACCTTTTTCTCTGACAATTTGTGCGTAAAACTCAGCATTTTCGGCAACAGGTGTTTTCTGTGACAACTCATTCAAATAATCAACCCCGCCTGTTTGTTCGAGTTGCTGTCTTGATTCCAAACGGCTCAGAAGGGTCAGTTCATCAATCGGAACAGGAGGTTCCTGCGATACCATTTCCTGCATGGCGGTAAAAATGAGTTGATGCGCCGGAGAAAAAAAATCGTCTGAAGTGAGGATGTCCAGAATCTGCAGAAGTACAGAATTCTGGATAATAATTGCTCCCAACACAGCCTGCTCTGCCATCTTATCGTGAGGCAGCAATTCATCAAGATCAGCAGTTTGCTGGCGAGTTCTCGATGTCCGACCAGAAACATTTGAATTTTGGATTTTTTTTTCGGAAGACAGCATTGAAACTCCAGATATGGAGAAGGGAATCAAGGATTAGGAGACAAGAAGCAGGATAGAACAATCATCTCAAAAAAAAAAGGCAAAAGGCCGGAATATTTTCCGGAGCCTTTAGCCTTAAGAGATGGAGTATTAATCCTACTCGATTTCCTCGGGATCTTTGTTTGCTTCGAGTTCTTCGAGTTTTTCGAGTTCTTCAGAGTCTATAACTGTTGCATCAGCAGCATCTTCTTTTGGCTTTTCAACAGCAGGTGCTTCGACAGTGTCACCAATTACCTTGATTTGTAATGTTACAGTAACTTCCGTATGTACACGTACAGAGAATTCATGTGTGCCTACATTACGAATGGGTGTATTCAGCAGAATCGCACGTCTTTCAAGTTCAAAACCATTTTCTTTGAGCAATTCCACCAGATCACGGTTTGTAACCGAACCAAATAATTTGCCTCCAAGACCGGCTTTACGCACGATTTCAAATTTAAGAGCATTGAGTTTTTCTACCTGTTCATTGGCAATTGCAATTTTTCCTTCACGCAGCTTTTCAAGATATTGCAGACGATGACGTAATTCTTTAGAGGCTTTACCTGTTGCCAGAAGTGCCATCCCCTGCGGCAGCAGGTAATTTCGACCATAGCCAGCCTTTACCTCAATTGTGTCACCCAAAGCCCCTAAATTAGGAACATCTTCAGTTAGTATTAACTTCACGGTATTTCCTTATTTTGTATGTAGCTGTTTCGTAATTCGTACTTTATTTTACGAATTCAAGATTTAAGCTCGATTAGTATTTGTGCGTCCTGAAAATCTTCGATCGACACTAACCAGTTGAGGCACATAACCCTTCTGAGGAGAGAGCAGTGCCAAGTTGCGAGCACGTCGAATAGCAGTTTTTAACTTCCTCTGATTCGCAGCGCAGACTCCTGAAATGCGGCTTGGAATAATCTTTCCGCCTTCAGTCACATAACTTTTGAGCAACTCAACATCCTTATAATCAATCCGGTCAATTCCAGCTTCTTTAAAAGGACAGACTTTGCGTTTGCTGCGCAGTAAAATACTTGTTGGTATACGTTTTCGACGTAAATGTGATCTTTTTCTTTTTTTTAACATAATTAATTTTCCTAAAAGTTTTGTGTAGTACCGAATATTTTATGTGAGTCAAAGAACATCAAGCATCAACTGCTTCAGTCTTATCTTTCCCGGCATCATCCGTAAGTTCTTCTGCTTTATCTTCTGATTCAGTTTCAACTTTTTCTACAGTTTCTGCCTCATTTTGTTCAAGCACAGTTTCAGTTTCAGCTTCAGTTTTTGTCTCAACCTTTTCTGCAACATCTGTTGCATTCTCAGCAGGCTTTTCCTGAACTGGCTCTTTTTCTGCAGTTTCTTCTTTAGGCGGTATTAAGTTTTGTAAAAATGCTGCTTCTGCATCAAGATCATCTTTTTTCACTATTTGATTACGTAAAACATCATCGGAGTAACCAAATTGGCGCTGTAATTCGTCAACGGTTTTTCCACTACCTGTAAAGTACCAGGCGTGATATACACCAAAATCATTACCTGCAATCTCGTAAGCTAATCTTCGACGTCCCCAAACATATTCATGAATGAGTTTTCCGCCATATCCGGTGAGGTCTTTTTTAAATTTTTTCAACACAACAGCCAGGTCATCTTCACTGAGAGTCGGGGTTGTGATGAAAACGAGTTCATACCCTGTCATTTATCTTCCTTTCGGATTATTGAAATGTCAATAAGTCCACCTGAGTGAACAAGGAAAAAGCAAAAGTACATTCCTTTGCTTTACAGCAATTTGTTGATAAACAAATGCTAAACATTAAAACGAAAGTGCATTATGTCACCATCCTGCACCACGTAATCCCGGCCTTCAAGTCGCCATTTCCCGGCTTCCTTGACTGATGACTCAGAACCTAAGCGGTTGATGTCATCAAAATGAAAGACTTCGGCACGGATAAAGCCTTTCTCAAAATCAGTATGTATTCTTCCTGCAGCTTCCGGAGCGGTAGTACCTTTTCGGATTTCCCAGGCACGTACTTCCTGTTTTCCTGCAGTGAAATAGGTAATCTGTTCGAGCATCCTGTAACCGGAATGCGTAAGTCGATCAAGTCCGGAACTGTCTATTCCGAGCTCTTCCATAAACAACTCAGACTCCTCATCTTCCATTTCCGCCAGTTCAGCCTCCACCTGAGCGCAAATGGGAATAACTTCCACACCTTCTTCCGCTGCTAACTCATTCAGTTGCTGCAGATGAACTTCCGGATTTTTAAGTCCGTCTTCAGATATATTTGCAATATATAGATATGGTTTCATTGTCAGCAGATTTAATTCAGCAACCAGAGCCTTGTCATCTTCGCTGATTTCCATTCTGCGTGCAAATTTACCTTCACCTAAATAATCCCTCAGACGTTCAAAAACAGGCATTTGTGCCGCCAAAGAACGGTCACTTTTAATCTGACGTGAAAGCCGTTCTATTTTACGTTCTGTCTGCTCCAGATCAGACAAAATCAATTCAGTCTGAATAACTTCTACGTCACCGACAGGATCAATCTTTCCATCAACATGCACTACATTTGGATCTTCAAAACAACGCACCACATGCGCCACCGCGTGTACCTGTCGAATATGGCTTAAAAATTTATTCCCCAAGCCCTCACCCTGACTGGCGCCTTTGACTAGTCCCGCGATATCAACCACCTGAAGAGTCGCTGGTACAATACTGTCCGGAGTTACCAATTCAGTCAAACGGTTCATCCGGGGATCTCGCAGTTTAACTATGCCAATATTCGGATCAATCGTACAAAAAGGATAGTTCGCCGCTTCTGCCTGTACCTTGGTTAACGCACTAAACAGGGTGGACTTCCCTATATTCGGCAAACCAACAATTCCAACTTCTAAAGCCATTCTCTTCCGGAAACTTTACTCGTTTTGATTAATTTTTCTGAATATACTCAAGCCAGTTCCGAAGCAGAAAAAGAAGTGTTCTCAAATTTTGAAGTTTCCAAAAAGCTGATCAACCCCGTCAGCATGAGATCAATCGCACTCAAAGCCAATTTTTCTTCAGCTTTGGACCAACGACCCAAAACATGTCCAACAACGTCCCGTTTTCCGGAAGGCCTGCCTATGCCTATCCTGACCCTGCGGAACTGCGTGTTCCCTAATGAGTCTATAATGGAGCGCAAACCGTTGTGTCCGCCGTGCCCACCTCCATCACGAAATCGTGCTTTACCTGGCAGCAAGTCAAGATCATCAGAAATAACTACTATATTCTCAACAGGAATTTTGTAAAAATTAGCGCATTCAGCAACCGCATGACCACTTTTGTTCATGTAAGTCTGAGGCTTGAGAAAAATACAAGCTTCTCCTTTTAATGAAGACCGCAGGAACTGGCTTTGAAACTTCTGCTGAAATCCGCTGAGACCCAACTGCTCCAGGAATATATCAACTGCCTGAAAACCAACATTGTGAGGCGTTCCTTCATACTCTTTGCCCGGATTTCCCAAGCCGGCCACAAGCTTCATGCCCGCCCTTTCTTGTTTCAGTACTTACTCGCGTTTACTCTTCGTTTGCTGTCTCTTCTTCTGCAGAATCTGCTGCTGTTTCCTCAGCACCTTCTTCTCCTTCACTAATTTCTTCTTCTACTACTTCTTCTTCTTCTTCTTTTGCACGTCCAACAATTGAAATGACTGCATAATTTTCCTCAGTACTATGAGAAACTTTTGCAGGCAACTCAATATCCAGAATTCTAATTGAATCACCTAATTCCAATTTAGAAGAGTCTAATTCAATGCAGGCTGGTATATCTGCAGGTAGACAATAAACAGGGATCTCCCTGACTACCATCTGCAGAACACCACCGCCTATAACACCGGGTGATTCACCTGTTACCTCTATTGGTATACGTACAATCTGCTCCTTTGCTGCAGGAAGTTCCCAAAAATCAAGATGTTTAAGGGAATGTTTATATGGGTGCTTCTGCACTTCCCTGAGTACAACCTGTGCTGTCCAACTATCTCCGCTGGCAGAATCCGTGACTTTGATTGGTACAAGTTCGTGCATACCGGTCATTTTTTCGAGAAGATGACGGGTAGATTCTTCTTCCATCTCCAGCAATATATTCCCCCTAGGCCCGTAAAGAACTGCTGGGATATTACCCGATTGCCGCAATTTTTGATTGGCTGATTTTCCTTTGTTGCTACGAATACTCGCTGCTAATTGATTTTCTGACATGTCGTTATTTTCCATCTAGTGGATGGTTTGTTTGAAAAAAGTTAAACCCCAAGTTTAACCGGATTATGGAGCTCAGTCAATTAAATTCTTTAGTAATTTCGGTCATTATAATTTACCTTCAGATAATTCTGTAAAAAGGCAATTCCTCTGTAAAAATAATGTAACCGTTCCACTTATGGACAAATGACGTTAACGTCACCACAACGTGAAATTTTTATCTCGATTACTGTTTCAGTTTCTGCTGCTGTTTCTTCTGCATCTTCAACCGTTTCTTCAACATCTTCGATCACATCTTCAACGTCATCTTCGGTTACTAAGGTTCTTCTATTTCAGTTTCAGCAATTTACTGTTCATTCAGTTATGTTTCATCGAACTCCGCACCAGCAGTAAATCTTGTACTGACTCCGGCCATTCTCGAGGATAACTGACTGTGATTTAACTTAATACTGACAATTGCAGTGGCAGGCCCCGCTTTATCAATATTATTGCAGGCAGATAATAGCAGAACAAGTAGCAAAACACTCAACAACGGTATGATATTACGAATAAATAGCTTTGAGTTTTTTCTTATCATGTTTTGTTTGAAAATCAAAATCTGCGCAGGCTAAATAATTGAGAGGTTCAGCTAAAAAAACAAAAGCCGCAAATACTCAACATGTCTTTATTCTTGAGTTTTGCACTTCAAGGCTCTAAGTTGACAGTCATTCGCAGCGTAATTTTATCAACATTAACAATTAAGAACAACTTAAAACTAAACCGCATGTACTGTTGAAAATGAGTAGATTTCATGGGTTTGGACACACAATACACCGCACTTGGGGCAAGTCTTTTGAGGAAACAGGAATCTGAAGCACTTGTACGTGAAGGTTCACTGCTTGGAATCATCAGCGAACGTGCTTATCTCAAACACTCTTTGGTGCCCCGTATGGAGTACGGAAAACTAGTTGATCATGTGCCGGACTCTTACTATGACGAATTAGAGGCACGCTTACTGGCCTGGGACAAGCTTGCGTTTGATTTAACCCGGCAGAACAGATGGGCACCATAAAACCGAATCAGAGGGAAAATTCTTGATGAAAAATAAATGGATTTTGATGATTTTGCCTGCCATATGGCTAGGCGGTGCCTGTGAAACTACAAAAAATTCCTCTTTTTATGTAAAAGCTCGAAATCCTGAAGAACTAAAGGTTCATGCTTTTGAGCGATGCGGAAGAAAGTACAAAGTGCTTGCTTATGAGGATGACACTGTGCGCATAGAGTGTCTGGGAAAAAAGGATTAAACTCGAACTGTCACATCATTTACGTAAAATGTCCATTACAGTAAAATAACCTATCGGCAAGACCCACAAAATATTTAATATCGCAAAAACCGTTGCTATAAAATTAGCATTCATTACTAACCCTCCTTTTTTGTAAACCCTGCAACTTTTAAAAAAATTCTCACAGACTTTTAAATTGTATCTGTGCATTCTTAAATAAAATTTTTCTACGCCATGTAGAAAAGAAAAGTAAAATTAGCGGGTTTATCTACAAAAAGCAAGTTAATACTGTTACTCGTTGGTATAAATTCGGGGAAGGCGTTCATTCAGGTTGGTTAATATTTCGTAGGGGATGGTATCCGCCAAAGCAGATATTTCTTCAACCGTGATACTCTGGTCTTTATGTTGACCGATCAACACAACTTCATCGTCAATTTTAATTGCTTCATTTTCACAGTTAACCATAAACTGATCCATACAGACCCTGCCTGCAATTGACCTGCGTTTTCCATTTATCAGCACCTCTCCGCAATTTGAAAGTTGCCTCCGATAACCGTCACCGTAACCCAGCGGAACTGTGGAAATATTCGAGGCTCTTTCTGAAGTCCAGGTTGACCCGTAACTTACTGAATATCCAGCCGGAATAGATTTATAAAAAGAAACCTTGGATTTCAACTGTAGAGCTGGGCGCACATCCAGAACATGCGGGCTGGACACATCAGGATATACTCCATAGAGCAAAATTCCTGGTCGTATCAAATCAAGATGTGTTTGTGGAAAATAAAGCACACCTCCGGAGTTTGCAAGATGCCTCAGAGGCATCTCTACGCCAAGACGTTCAAAAACTGAAACTGCTGCTAAAAACCGCTCAACCTGTTTCAAGGTCAAAGGATTTTCAGGATCATCAGCGCAAGCCAAATGTGAACAAACACCTTTCACAGTGATGTGTTCCGCGCGCACTGCTTCTTCAATAAAACTTGCGGAATCTTCGGTATTGATTCCTACACGTCCCATTCCGCTGTCCAGCTTAAGATGTACTGTCGCCCGCTGTGAGCCTGATTTGCAGATTGTTTCGGTAATTCGCAAAACTTCAGGTGATGAGACTAAAAATTCTAAATTCCATTCCAGGTATTCCGCTATCTGCCCGGGCAGCACCCCTCCAAAAACAACGATCGGCAAGCTTATTCCGGACTCGCGTAAGCGAATACCTTCTTCCAGTAAAGCCACACCAAGACAGTTCACACCAAGTTTTTCATAGAACTGTGCCACCTTCAACAAGCCATGCCCATAGGCGTTTGACTTGACAACTGCCATCACGGGCCTATTCTCCGTATGATTGCGGATCAGCTCCAGATTATGTCTTAAATTGTTTAACTCAACTTCAACGAAGGAAGGCCTCATTAAAAATACGGATTTGAGGTTGAAGAATGGAAATTCCGAATTATTGCTTCAAACTAACCATTACTCTGGGAACAGTAAAAGACAAAAATAGCGCTGCAGAAAAGCTCAAAATTTTCCAATTCATTATCACTACTAATCTTTTCTAGGGTGGTGATCAAATCCTCCACCGCGCGTATCTGACAGAATGCTTCATAAAATCGTATTCGGATTTGATGTTCAACAAAAAAAGGCACTAGTTCATTGATGATCACAGGCAACCCGCCAGGTTCTTCTCCAAGACGTTTCAGAAAATGACTGAAAAAACTTTGAATATATACCTCGAGTTTTCGTTTATCTTCTTTTAGTTTTTCACGTGGTAGATATTCCATAGAAGCAATTTTAAGCTTTTCTTCTCCAACTGTTGCAGTTTTATTTCCTCCTGTTGAAGAAAGTTCTTGAGTAGAGGATAACTTACGTTTACGATGTGCAGAAATATTAAGCGGATACTCTAGTGTATAGGTCGAGTCTTTTTCAATTTGTTGAAAAAGGTTTTGAGTATTGATAGGATCTAATTGTATTCGATCTGCGTCAGCAGCAAGTATTCCGACCATAAACGGATTTTTGAGATTGCTGTAAACATCATAAGTTTCTGCACCAAATTCATAAGGCCGCGCCTGAGTACCTTTGGTGTTATGAGAAGTTTGCTTCAAGATCAAGGGTTGAAGCACTACCGTCTGTGTAGATTCATCCGGATCTCCTTTTTTTTGTTTTACCGAAAACTCATCCTCCATTTGCTTTACTTCACTATTAATTTGTTTTTTTGCATAAATCAAAACTATTGGCACATTCAGGCAAGATATTTGCTCTTGCTTTTTTAACTTGCTGAGAGCAGTATTGACTTTGTCGAGCATTAACAAGCACCAACTATACCAACTGATTAAGATATGTTTCAGAGTTTCAAGCAATTAAAGGGATTCCCCAATTTTGAAAGCAGCAAATATTTCAGTAAGCCTTTCAAGTTTGCTGGAATGCTCTGTTTTGTTTTTGCCCTGCTGTTACCCTTAAATTCTGTTTCTGCTCATAAAAGATCATCCTGGAAACCTTTCATTCATTTTTACGAAAGTGGTGACTGCAAGGTACTAATCCGCCAGTTGAAACCTTTAGTAAAACCAAAGTCGTGGACTAACAACGGTTTATGGAGTCGTTCACGTATTTTGAATGCTAAATGTCATCTGCAACTTGGGAATTATGAAGCAGCGCTGAAAAGTCTCAAACAAACTCCGCAATCAGTAGTGAGCGATGCATGGACTTTTCAAAAAATCCGCGTTTTACTTAAGGCAAACCGTCACCGTGAAGCAATTGTCAGCATCCGGAAACTGCTGAAACTTTCGGAAAGAAATTTTTACCTGGATTCACTACGTGAAAATATTAAAAGTGAATTCAGAACTGATAAAGAAGTCGGCCAAATTTTTCATCTGCTGCATGACACCCGTAAAAACCACAAATGGTTTCTCACCGATTATGAAATACACGCACTTTATCTGCGTGGAGCAAAGCTGAAAGGCGTAAAGCTTGAGCACAAATATATAGTCTTAGGCTGGCAGTTTCCGCTTGATCAAAAAACTTCTGTCCTCTCCCATAGAAACCTGACTGCAAATGAACTTAAAAATATGTCCCCGGCAGAGCTCTCCAGCCGTGTCCGCAGTCTGTCAAAACTTGGCTTGAACAAATACCTGATTAAACACCTTCCGCAACTGAGGCAGGGAAGAAGCCGAAAGGTGGTGAAAAAACTTGGGGAAGCCTATATGAAAGCTCTGTTCAAGGAAAAATATTATGCTCGAATCATAAAACTTCAGCAGCAGGGAACTCTTGAAAAAAAATGGGCTTTAGGAAAGGAATCTCAGCTCTACTGGACGGCACGTTCCTACATTAAACGTAAAAATATACCGGCTGGGCGGAGTACTATTTATAAACTTGAAAAACTGAATAATAAAGCAAAACAGCTGCCGGTTTTGTTTGATACATTTGCTGCCCGTTATCGTTTGGATTCAGAAATCCGTAAAGCACAGTTTTGGTGGGATCGCCTCCTCCGCCATTTTCCTAAACACAGCCTGGCCGCAAAGTCAGCATGGGAACTCGCCTGGTCTTATCAACAGCAAAAGAATAGCAAAAAAGCGCTGGGATACCTTAAAAAAGGACTCAAGACAAGAATATATGATTCTGAAATGAAAGCCAAGTTGCTGTTCTGGCAGGGGAAATTATTACAAAAAAGCGGGCATCCTGAACTTGCCACAAAAAGTTTCAAACAACTGATTCTTCGACAGCCTAATACCTATTACGGTATGCGTCTGATTTCTGCAGAAGATATTCCTGAAAGTATTTTGTCAGTAATCAAAACACGTAAAGCAAAATATTACGCAAAGCCTACTGAGAAACTCAGTCCGAAAACCAAAGAATTGCTGGAGAGAACCGAATTTCTTTTTGATATTGCGGAACCGGAGCAGGCACTCAAAGAATTGTTTGCAGGGCTGGGTCGTTATAAAGACAGTACACGCAATTGGCATGTGAGCCATCTGCTTCACCGCAGAGGAGAATATCATTCTGTGCTCAGAGTGATAGCTAATTATTACCTGCCACACCTTGTAACTCTGGAAGTTGGTGAACATCCACTCTGGGAACTGGCATACCCACGGCCTTACTGGTCCCAGTTGAAGAGTTTTGCAAATCAGGCCGGAATTGATCCGTATTTTGCGCTAGCAATCATGCGTGAGGAAAGTCACTTTGATCCACAGGCACTGTCTTCAAGCAAAGCTATGGGTTTAATGCAACTCATGCCTGCAACTGCAAAATTCGTAGCCCGGAAAAAGAAAATTAAACTCAAGGAAAAATCCGAAATTTTTAATCCGGAACTGAATACGCGTCTTGGTACACTTTATCTGGGAAGTCTTGCAGACAGATTCAAATCCGAATTAATTTATACTGCAGGAAGTTATAACGCAGGACCCCACAACATGCTCAAATGGATCAAGCGCTGGCCTAGAAAATCCATCGATGCCTTTGTTGAACAAATTCCATTCTCAGAAACCCGAAATTACGTCAAAAGAGTTTACAGGAGTTATAAACTTTACAAACACATCTACAGTTCATAAAATCCAGAAAAAGACCCATTCCTTCAAATATTCTTTTACATCTACAGTCAATTAATATCACTCTTTTCAATTATTCACTTTTTAAAATACCTTTTTTAATTCACGCAGCATTTTACGGAAATCCAGTTGGTGATGTTTTTGTAAAATTTTTGCAGTTGTCTCAAATTGCTTTTTTTCTGGAAGTTGTGAAAGCTGACTGCCGTAAAGTATCACATTACCTTTCCGATTAGCACGGGCCTCAAGTAACTGGTTAAAAGTTAATTTCCACTGCTCCCGTCTTTCCTCAAAATCTCCGGTCACTGTCCACAGATTTCCCACAAGCCAGCTGTCATAATGCAGACAATCCCGCAGTTTGTGTAAGAACTCTATCCGCGTAAGCTCTTCCGGAGGACCGTAGTCTCCGAAAGCGTCCAGAATGATAAGATCAAATTTATCTGTCAGAGTCGGAATCATCTCCGCTGCATCCGCGCACAACACACGCAAACGTTCGTCCTGCGGAAGTTCAAAATAACTGTGTGCCGCCTCGATAACTGTGGAATTGATTTCGATGACAGTTTGCTGAAGTTCAGGAAACTCACGATGCATCCAGCGGACAATGCTGCCACCTCCAAGGCCTATATGCAGAACTGATTTAGGTTCCGGACAGAAAAGCAATCCCAGCAACATGAAACGCGAATAGGGTAATACCAACTGATCCGGGCGATTTTTTGAAATAACGCTCTGCATGATATGGTTGCCAAAACGTAATTCTCGGCGATCATCCTTTTCCCAAACCTGAACTGTTAATCCGGAAACTTTGCTTTCCCACAACAAGTGTTCCTGATTTGTTCCACTAAGTATTTTAAGAATTTTCAAGATTCCTACTAAGATGTTGAAGGTTAAAGAGTAAAGACTTTACAATTAAACGGTAGGGCAAGATAAGCACATAGTTGATTAAAACGTATGCCTTCTATTTTTCCAAATGGGAAACACCACCCATTTGGGTAACCAACCAATTTTCATTCCAGATTAAACCGAATATTCCAGTGTTCTTTATTATAAAACGTGTAGGGGCATCGATGGACAACCCGAGCGCATGTTTCATTAAAACCCTCACGACTCCGCCGTGCGTTACCATCACAACTCTTTCCTGCGGATGTCTAAGACGTATTTCTTCAATGAATTCCAAAGCACGCTCCAGAAGTTGCTGTGTGCTTTCCCCTTCATCGATCACATAGTTTGCGCCTGCAGTTTTGAAAAGACGATAGATTTCGGGATGTCGTTCCTTTGCTTCAGTCGAAGTTAACCCTTCAAAAACGCCAAGATTTTTTTCGCGTATACGTTGATCAAACTGCAGCGTATGTCCTGAATACTGAGTAATGGCCTCCGCAGTTTGCCTGGCGCGTAGAGAATCGCTGGAGTAAATGTGGTCAAAGGACACATTTTTCATCAATTCACCGAGCGCCTGAATTTGCCCCCTGCCGACTTCAGAAAGATCACTGTTGGAATGTCCCTGCATACGTTGCTGTGAATTCCACTCAGTCTCACCGTGGCGAATTAAAATTATTTCTGTTTCTTTCATTATTCTTTATCCTTAATTAGATTGTTTATGCTGCTGATATAAATAAGATTTAAAAATATTTGTTACTCTTTTACACATTATTATTTTTCAGTTTCCGCCAATCCTACGTAATTCAATGATATGTCCTGAACGGATATGGCAGCCAAAACAACGATCATTGTCAACACGTACGGAAAGAGCGGGATGTGGTGAATCCGGATGAGTCTACAAATGACAGGCAGCACAGCCGCCTCCGCGGTCCTGCAAATTTTGCTGATGATTTTTTCTTTCGGAACCTAAATGGCAGGAAACGCAGAGTTTACGTAAATTATGAGTCTGTTCCTTTTTCACTTAAACACTGGTTTAAATCAGGATGCCTTTGCTTTTTCGGTTTTTCACCAAACAACCTACGCGTTCCGGAAAGCATACCGTCCAGAGTGTTCATCCGGGAATTCTGAACAAGCGGAATCAGCTCTACATGGCAACCGGATTGCCCACATGATTGTTCAACTGTTTGCATCCTACCCGGAAATACTTCCAGATTTTGATGAGCATTTTCCTTTGTATTAGCACTTGCCTTACCGGCATGACAGGTTGTGCAGCCTATTTCTGCAGGTTCATGAAACCTTGACAGCCTGCTATTTTGGTATGACAACTAAGGCACTGTTCTTCAGCTGAAACAGGAGAGGAAAAAGCAGGATACAGGATCAGCAGGAAAATGAATTTAAGCGCTATTTCCATCGCTCGGATTGTCATGCAGTTCAAGCAGTCTCCGCATTTCATCCAGCAAAGTATCTTTGAATTCCGAGCGTTGCAAACCTATTTGCATTGCGGAAGTCAGGAACCCCAGCGGATCACCCAAATCATAACGTGTGCCCTCAAATTTGACCGCTGAAACTTTCCCCAGAGCCGCCATATGGTTGATGGCTTCCGTTTGAGTGAATTCACTTTTTGAGGAGTGACTTTTGTCGCTAGTTCGCAACGCGTCAAAAAGTTCAGGTGTGTAGAGATAACGTCCGAAAGAAACAAAGCGGCTGGGCGCGGTACCGTGTTTTGGTTTCTCCACCATTTTTTTAACATTCATAATATTACCATCACCATCCGGATCAATCACACCGTAACGCCATAATTGATCTTCCTCCAATTCCTGCACACTCAAAACAGTGTTGCCGGTTTTTTCCCAGGTTTCAATCAGTTGTTTTGAGAGAGGTTTTTCACCTAATACAATATCATCCGGATAGGCCACCACAAACGGTTCCTTATCCACAAACGGTTCCACCAGCATCAACGCGTTTCCGGTGCCCATCATGTGCTGCTGACGCAGCGTAAAAATATTGGCCTCAATCGGTTTGATTACTTCCAGTTTTTCAAATTCATTGGACCGCGAAAATGCGGAAGTCAATTCTACCTCACGGTCAAAATAATCCTCCATCACTTTT
>Ga0209019_1000489_pt1 | contig 20191 bp, 17 predicted proteins | sample METZYME_3_300m_FD_187549 | JGI IMG/M metagenome (GOLD analysis project Ga0209019, IMG submission 187549) | Marine microbial communities from oxygen minimum zone in mesopelagic equatorial Pacific - METZYME_3_300m (SPAdes) (version 2) | ecosystem: Environmental > Aquatic > Marine > Oceanic... | reverse complement strand
CAATAGAACCGAAGAATCGGGTGGAATTTGGCGTTGCGACCACGAGTGCGCGCCGGCTGAAGGCCTCGCCTCAATCGGAATTGATTCTCGGCAAGTTAGTGATGTCATTATTACTCACCTGCATTACGACCACGCGGGGACGCTAGCAGATTTTCCATCTGCACGATTCCACTTGCAGGAATTTGAAATCCAATATGCGACTGGACCCCATATGGCGAATAGTTATTTTTCAGGTGCGTACACGGTAGAGCACATTCTGCAAGTCGTTCGATATATCTTCCAGGACCGTGTTGTTTTTCACAAAGGGGACAGCGAAGTTGCGCCTGGAGTCACAGTGCATCACATCGGTGGACACACAATGGGTATGCAGTGTGTTCGAGTAATGACGGAAAGGGGTTGGGTCGTTCTTGCAAGTGATGCGAGTCACTTTTATGCGAATTTTGAGTCCAATGCACCTTTTCCAATTGTGTATAACGTTTCTGACATGGTCAAAGGATTTGATCGCCTACGGAGACTAGCCCAGTCTCCAAGACATGTGATTCCAGGCCACGATCCATTGGTGACATCTCGTTACGCACTTGTTTCACCGTCGGCTCCCTACCACGCAGTTCGCTTGGATGTCGAACCGGTTAGCGAGTAAAACAGTATCGGCTGGTTTCTAATCTGGTTTCTAATATTGAGAGGAGAAGTGTGATGTCTGAACTGGCTTTTAAATCCATTGTGGATCTTTCAAATAGCTATCGAGACGGTGAGATTAGCCCAGTAGCGGTTGTTGACTCCTGCCTCAATAGAATCGAGCAATTTGAGCCGAAGTTAGGTGCATTTCAAGCCGTTTATGCTGAAGACGCCCGGGCGGCGGCACTAGCGGCAGAAAAGGCCTATCAAAGCGGTCACCGAATCGGCCCATTTCACGGCATTCCATTTGCGCTAAAAGACATCATCGACGTCAAAGGCAGAATAACCACCGGCGGCTCTAAAGTGATGGGCGAGCGAATCTCGCCAGGGACCGCAACGATTGCACGTCGCCTGTTGGCAGCTGGCGGAATCCTCCTTGGCAAGACAAAGACGGTCGAAGTGGCCATGGGGGGGTGGGGCACCAATGAACACATGGGCACACCGTGGAATCCTTGGGATCTTAAAATAGCGCGCACACCGGGTGGATCGTCCAGTGGTTCCGGGGTTGCCGTTGCAGCCGGGCTGGCTGGATGTGCCGTAGGCACGGATACAGGCGGTTCTGTACGCCTCCCATCGGCGTGGTGTGGACTCGTGGGATTGAAGACTTCGGAAGGGTTGCTGCCGACTGACGGAATTATTCCTCTATCACATACTTTAGACACCCCAGGGCCTATGGCCCGCTGCGTAGATGACGTGTCGTTGATGTTTGAAGTGATGGTTGGCCGGCATCCAATAGACACGGACCGGGATCTTGAGCTTCGCCAAGGACTTTTCGGATCGAGGGAAGCTGGAATCAAGGGTCTTCGACTCGGTGTATTGTCGGACGATGAGCGGGAGGTAATCGATGGGGAAATTTTAACGCTTTATGACAGTGCGATTGACGAGTTGCGCTCTTTAGGAGCCGAGATTTCCGTATTTCAAATGCCGATGCGGTTTAAAGACATGCAAGGCGCCACCGGTTCTATTATTTTTTCAGAAGGTTATTACCATCACGGCGAGATGTATGAAGATGAGACTGCACAAATCGATCCCTATGTTCGCCCGCGTATCCTTGGCGGGCGCGACATTTCAGCACATGATTACATCGCTGCAATAATGAAGCGGCGAAGTGACCAAACAAAGTTTCTTTATGGAATGCGAGAGTACACCGCCTTCGTTACGCCCACGGTCGCTTATCCTGCGATACCATTAGACCAGGTTGATCAGGACTCAACCCCTGCCCACTTTACTCGGGCCGGTAATTACTTAGGTTTGTGTGGACTGTCGGTTCCTATGGGGCTGACATCGGGCGGATTGCCTGGGGGATTGCAGATTATGGCGCGTCATAGTGATGAAGTCAGCGCAATTCGTGTGGGTGCGTCATTTGAGGCTGCGCGGGGTGGTATCGGGCATCCAGAACTATGATTGAACTAGGAATGGCGATTTGTTAGTGAATCTATAATTCAGCAATAAAAAAATCTAACAGGCGTCGCTGAAAAGTGTCCATAGCGTTAGTATTGGGAGGTCAATGTTAAGTAACTAGTTGTGCGAGGTTTGAAATTTGGTTGCTGGTTAAACCGACCGATTTCGCTGTATTCACTACGAGCCCCCAACTGTTCTCGTCGATTGGGATACCTTCGATTTCGCGTTTAGAGGTATTTTCTCGTTCGGGGTCGCCCGGTATTAACACGGGTTCTGCAGGATTCATCGGCGGGGATGATGTCACATGTTTCACTGTTAAATTGAGTTCGGATTGAAAAAATTCGGAACCTGCGAACCGATTAGGATCGAGGATGACAGAGAACATATTATTTAAAATCGTATCATTCTCATGATGAGTCTCGGGACGACAAGTGCCGCCTCCACTTAGAATTCCAGCCAGCAATTCATTGACCAAGGCCAGTCCATACCCTTTGTAGGTTCCGACTGGTCGTAGCGCGCCGGGTGGCTCTGAAAACAGGGCGTCAGGGTCAGTTGTAGGTTGTCCTCGCCCGTCCAACAAGACACCTTCGGGCAGCTGCTCTCCTTTGTTTCTTGCAACGCGGACTTTCCCATGCGCCATAACTGTGGTGGCCATATCGAGAACCAGGGGCTCCGATTTTCGGGCCCCCGGAATGGTGCAACAATAGGGATTAGTGGTGAAACGGGCGTCGGAGCCTCGGTAGGGCGCTGCATTTCCCACATGCCCCACCGCGTTGACATGATGGATCGATACCAAACCGGCTTCGGCGCAACGTTCTCCCCAAGCCCCGATGCGCCCCAGGTGAAAAGAATGCCGAATAGTGAGAGTACAAACACCGAGGGCTCGCGCACGTTCGATTCCAACATCCATCGCTTCTTGTCCGATCACCTGCCCATATCCTGCGCCGCCTTCGATCGAAACAATGGGGCCGTCATCGATCACTACATTAGCGTGTTGATTGGGAATCAACTCACCCGTCTTTACGCACGCGATGTAACGCGGAAGCATGCCGATACCGTGACTGTCATGTCCTGCGAGGTTAGCGCGGACCAGGTTCTTAGCGACAATCTGAGACTCATCGTCAGAACTGCCAGCAGCTGACAGGATCTCAACAGCAATCGCCTCAAGGTTTCGGGATTGAATTAGCATCAAAGGAAAGGTAGTTCAAAGCAAACACTCAGATGGCATCCCAGCCTATTTGGATACAAATCCGCCATCGACGGGCAGGGCGACACCAGTGATGTAAGACGCCTCATCTGAAAGCAGAAAGAGCGCGGTGTTTACGACTTCGTTTGGCTGACCAATACGTTTCAAGGGAATCAGGGATTTCATCATGGCAAGATTGGCGTCGCCATCAGTCTCTTGATCCGGTCGAGCCATAAATACCTTTGCCATTGGGGTATCGATAACTCCTGGGCAGACGCTATTTACCCGAATATTGTCTGAGGCGAGTCGCCCGGCGAGGGATGCCATGAACCCATTAACACCCCACTTAGCGGCTGAGTACAGTGGACTAAACGGGGACCCAATGAGCCCGGCAATAGAAGAGGTAAAGAGTATGCTGCCGCCGCCGCGGGCCTTCATTTCCGGAATTACGGCGCCTGTGGTTACAAAGACTGATCGAATATTAAGATCCATTGTGATAGCGTAATCTTCTAAAGGGATATCCTCTACCCGTGAAAATCCGGGATGGCCAACATGATTCCAGAGTAAATCGATACCACCAAAATGACCAACGGTCTCACCTACGATGCTGGCGCACTCCTCATCATCGGACAAATCAGCGCATATCCCAATCGCCTCGTGACCTGCATCCGTAATCTCCTTAACGACCGAGTCAAGACCTTGTTTGTTGATGTCCACCGCAACGACCTTCGCGCCCTCCGACGCAAACCGAATCACGCCAGCTCGGCCCATACCCGAGGCGGCTGCGGTGACGAGTGCTATTTTGTTTGCAAGACGCATGATTTGTTTCTCCTACTAATAGAACGTTTATTTACGTGTAACCAATTTGACCGCAAAAAACAAGTGATGCCACTCGATTCAGCATGTTGGAAGTTCTATCTCGAGACTCAGGATTAGAGAACTCCAAGACTTGCCATGGCTGTCCAGATTGAGGGATTCATTGACACCGCCCTCCAGGGCCTCATCAAGCACAAAGTTGAGTCCATAAAGTTGTGGCAGGAGGTAACGTCGAATCTGCCCCCTAAACAATGCCTCAAATGCTTGTTTTAGACGCTCGGCCGTAAGCTGGTCAACTAAAAGTGAGTAGTGTTCATTATCGTAAACAAAAACCGATATGTTCGATCGGTTGCCTTTATCGCCTGCTCGGGCGTGCGCAATTTGTCGGAGTGGAATCAGTTGAGTCATACGTCAATAACGTCTAAGCGAGGCGAAATGTGAGCGCGATCGAGATAAGTAGAGTAGGTTAATACGCTTGACTGAATGGCGCCACGGTATCCGCCACCGCCTGCAGGGCCACAGCAGAGTAGGGATTCGACTTCCCACAGAAGATTTTCAGCCTCGTTACGGTCTGGCGTGCGAACAGCGCAGCGGATACGAACATCTTTTGAGCCCGTCTCGTACTGGCCGGCAGTGCTGTGCAAAGATGAAACGCCGATGAGGTCGCAGCGCAGCGTCGCTTGAATGCCGTGCACGTGCCGTAAACGCTCTTCTACGATCTCATTCGCCATACGAGCGCGTTCTTCTGCGCCGGGTCCCGCATATGAGAGTTCCGCTTCGCCCAAGAAGCCACCATCAAACGAGACCGTCGCCTTCAGTTGTTGCGGCCGTTCGGTTCCCAGAGCGCCTGAAACGGAAACCCGATCTACACCCTCTGAATTAAGTCTCGCCGACGAGAAATCAGCCGTGACGTCCGGTGTTAGATAACGAGCGGGATCGTGCACCTCATAAAGTAACTGTTCCTTGACCGTACGAAGGTCGACACAACCCCCTGTTCCGTCGAGCTTAGTAATAATAGCGGCTCCATCGGGTTGGACTTCAGCAATTGGGAACCCGACGGCGGCAAGGTCGTTAACATTCTTGTACTCCGGATCGGCAAAATAGCCCCCAGTGACCTGGGCTGCGCATTCCATTAAATGTCCAATCATTGTGCCTGCACCTGCCCGCATCCAGTCGTTGAATTCCCATTCGAAGAAGTGTTGGAGGGGAGCGAGGAAGAGAGACGGGTCGGCAACTCGACCAGTGATTACGACATCGGCATTTTGTTGCAGAGCCTGAACTATGCCCTCGGAGCCCAGGTAAGCGTTGGCACCGACCACAGATTGTTTGAAGTCTTTAAGTGAGCAATCTGGTTCTGAGAGGTGGGTGTTGTCGGTCAGTAATTCGGTTACATCATCTCCTGTTACGACCACTATACGGATTCCCCGCAGCCCGAGCTTAACCGCAATGTTGGCGACCAAATCTCCCGCCGCCAGAGGATTTGCGGCACCCATATTTGTGATGAGGCAGGTGTTACTCGCGCGACAGAGCGGCAGCATGGCTTGCATACGTCTTCCCAAGAGTGGGTTGTAACCGAGAGTGGGATCAGCGAGTTTCTCGCTAAGCCCCGAGGCCAAGGTTCGCTCACCGAGGCACTCAAACACAATCGCATTTAGATTCCCTCTCCGCACAAGGTCGACAGCAGGGTCTAATCGGTCAGCAGAGAACCCGGCGCCCGTACCTAATCGAAATTTCTTAGATCTCATGACAACAGCGTATCAGCAGAACATATCAGTCGCAGAATTTGAAGGGTTTCGCGAGGTTGCCGTTCCCAATCGTTACTTACCGGAGATAAAGACGTACCAGCCAATCAGCAAACAGCGCTGGTCGGTCGTTATCACGGATCTCCAACGTTGTTTCGTAGCGCACGGTCAATTCACTAGGCACTCGTTCTTCTACCGCGGCCAGCGTGAATCGACCCCGAATAGCGCTGCCAGAAGGCACTGGCGTCAAGAATCGGATCTTGTCAAAGCCATAGTTGATACTGGTTGAGGCACCCTTAATGGTGGGCGCGGCTGACATCAGCATTTGTGTAAGCATTGAAAGGGTAAGGAACCCATGGACAATAGTGCCGCCGTAAGAGGTTTCTGTCATCGCCCTACGCTGATTGACATGTATGTACTGGTGGTCGTTTGTCAGATTCGCAACAATGTCAATCATTTCTTGGCTTATCGTTAGCCACGAGGCGCAACCCACTTCTTGCCCAATGTGTGCTCTAAGTTCAGCAACCGTGAAGACAGATGGATTCAAACCATATTTCGATTGATGCATTATTGTTGAGAAGTTAAATGAGTCCTAACCCGTCAAGCGCTGACCGAATAATCGACTGCTGGGAAGGTTCAGGCATGGTCATTGGCCTTCGCGGAAGACCCGCCGGTATTTGTTGAAGCGTTTGGGCGTATTTTGTGCACGCGGGCAGGTTCTGCCCATTGATCGCATTCCATAATTGAAGAATTCGTTCATGGAGGTCAACCGCTTTATCCAATTGGCCAGAAACTGTGGCTTTCCAAAGTGCCACACTGGGTCCTGGCGCAGCCGCGAGAATTGCTGCGATTGCGCCATGCGCACCGAGTGCGTAACAGGAGTAAAGCAGCGCATCAACAGCGCTGAAGATAAGGTGATCCGCGTCCGCCATGATCATAAGGTCGGCAAAAAGCTTCATATCGCCAGCGCTTTGTTTTACCCCAATCACGCCCGGGATCTCTCGCATTAAACGGCAAAGCAGTTCGGGTTCGATATAACTCCAAGGTACAACGTTATAAATGATCACCGGCATACCGGTTTCTTCGGTTACCGCACGAAAATGTTCAATTGTGGCGTTATCGGTCGGTTTGAATAGGTAATGAACCGGCGTAACCTGGAGAGCGACGACACCCGATTCGCGAACCATTTGACCGCGCTTGATTGCATCACGCGTCGAATCGGTAATAATTCCCGCGATTAGTGGCACGCGGCCGTTTACCGCCTCCACGGCCACGTCTATTAGCTCCAAATATTCATCATGGGCCAGAGTATGGCCTTCGCCCGTGCTGCCACCGACAGCAATTCCATGAACGCCGTTACTGATAAGCCAGTCAATTTGCGGTGATACTGCGCCGAAATTAATCTCGCCTGCTGTGTCGAATGGGGTGGTGGCGGGAACGATTACCCCTTTCAAATCTTGTTGTGACATAAATTGTTCCTAATCGTTTAGTTTATCTTTGCCAAGTAGTTCTTCGCTAGCAAAGTCTACCGCCGAATTCGAAAATCATTCTTTCCAGAAAGATCACTACCACGCATTAAGAAAAGCGTTCTCTCTGTGTGATTAAGTAGTCCTTTGTCAGATGCTTGGCGAGATGCCAAGTCGCGATCAAAAATAGATGTCGTTGGCATGTATCGTAACGTCATTCCTCGGCGCGACTGAGGTGATCGATTTTCCATTGATCCATGTATCATGTAGATATCGTGTAACGAAATTTGTCCTGCCCCAAGGATTAGATCAATAGCTTCTTCTTCCGAATATTCATTAGGAAGCAATTCCTGATTTAACGTCAAGTTCGGATCGGGGTTGACCCTATGCTCACGTAGGGTTCGGTTTTTATGTGAGCCGGGAATAAATCTCAGACATCCGTTGTCCACGGTCGCATCGTCAATCGCCATCCATACAGTGCAAGTGGCTGGTGGTCGTATGGGCCAATATTCACCGTCCTGATGCCAGGGCGTCGCTTGGCCATCTAGGGCTGGCTTGGCAAAGAAACTGGAATTCCAAAGGGCAAAATCGGCTCCGATCACCTGCTCAACCATGTCCAGAATTTCTGGCGCCCGAGCGTAGTTCAGGAAGCTCAGATCATAGGCAAGAACATTTGGGCAGTAATTACGAAACTCAGGATGGTTTTGTATCAAGCGATCGTGGTCCCTGCAGATGTCAGCCAACGTCTCATCAGGAAGCCGATAGTTCGGTATGCTGTAACCATTTTCGTGATATTGGGAAACTTGAGCATCAGTCAACATTATTGCCTCCATCTACGCCAGAGAAACAAGTGGCCAGAAATATTTTTAACATGCTCTATTACAAAGAAACACCTACGGCTCCTCTCGTCACCTGGAAATTGCTATATCCGCGATGGTGCAATTTAGGGACATGTTGCTGCTTGATGGTGCTTTCAATGTGTTTGATCAAAAATTCGCTGGAGTTATCCATTAGTTGAGGTAAAACAAAATCCAGATCATCCATAAAAATTTCGTCATGTTCGCCTTCGGCACCGAACTGCAGTACTGGAACTAAGGGGTGCGAAGCGACAGGTATACCGTTGGTGTACATCAATATAATTTCTACACCAGTAGCCCCGAGTCCGGTCATAATTTCGGTCGTGCTTGTGGTCGGAGTCGACATCACGAAGCATCCATTGCTAGATAGATGCGCACCATAACCAAGATTAACTGCCCAACTTTGTTTCCCTTCGAAAAGTCGTTCCATGAAAGTTGCGGAGTTGATGACGCTTGCATTGTCAGGGAGAACGATTGTTGATCCGGATTCCACAAGATCCCTAATCAAATCTGCTAACGCCCTAGCTGCTGTTTCGCTGATGGAGCCTTGGGTGAGAAGACCAATTTTGAGATCCTTAATAGAACCCGTTGCACGCTGTATGGGAAAATCAAGAGCGAGCCGAAACTGTTCTCCCACTTTTTTTGCCACTCGATCGAGGCCGCCGTCCAGTTGAACGCTGGCCCAGTCAAAGCGGCTCGGATCTACTCCCTTACTTGACAGGTCATGCTGGATAGCATCGTTGTGAGTTCGTTCGCATCCATGTTCGAGTAGCACTGCGTGCGTGATGAACTGGTGTTGTAGGTGCCCGCTGACGATATTCAGGAACAAATCTTCTGAATTGGCGCTGCCACAGCCCTCCGTATGGACAAGCGCAATATAGCGATTAATCCTCGCCAATTTTGGCTCATCTTTACGAGAAACATTCAATTGATTGGCTATGAGTTGGGCAACCTGTCCTGAACATAGACTGGTCGGCATAATCAATCCAACAGTGTCACTCGTAATCCCATCCCGCGATTGGTAGCCATAAAATGACATGTGCCGTTTTTTGCCAGCGCCGACATCAATCGGGCGACCATCTGTTGGAATCGGATTAACATCGCGCGGATCGAGGGGCGATGACTGTTGCCAATTCCGCCAAAGTTGTACCTGGGAATGCCCAGCAAGCTCTCCTTTGCTTTTTTCTCCCGAAGCAATCCGAGTAGTAAGTTCAAATGTTTCTTGACTAAGGTTTTCCATGCTTTCGCCATCGTTATAGCGCCCAGCATTTACATCCATTTCGTTCGATAGCATCTCGAAGCGCCCTGTCGTTGTGACGAACTTCAAAGTAGGCACGAATGGAAAATTCGTGATAGAGCCGTTTCCAGTGATGAACAAAATCATGTTGCAACCGGAAGCAACTTGCCCTGCAATGCTCTCAAGATCATTGCCAGGGCTGTCCATAAAATAGTAACCGCTGTCCGTCATTGGGGCCCCGTAGTCAATGACGGCATCCAGGCGCACTTCAGGGTCCTTTTTCCGTGCGGCTCCGATAGATTTCAGCGCGATGTTATACAGACCACGGAAATTATTGCCACCGCTTGGATTCCCTTCAGCGCTCGCACCGTGATTCGCGGCGTATTGCTTAAAATTTCTAATCTTTTCTAGAAATAGTTCCGCGGTAGAAAGATCTTTAACGTTACTAAGTACATAAGATTCTGCACCAATCAATTCATCAGTTTCGGCAAGATTGGCCCTTCCGCCACGGCGGATAACTTCTTTTGCGACAGATCCCGCAAGTGGATTACCAGAAATACCTGAAAACGCATCGGAGCCTCCACATTGAAGAGCGAGACTGATATTTTCTACTGGCTCCTCTGACCGAACTTGCTTGTCAATAATGGGGATCCATTGATCTATTGTTTTAGACGCTTCCAAGAGTGCCCTGTCGTTTGAACTCTCAATTGTTTGGAATTCATGCAAGGTTTGTTCGAGGGGGTAGTTGTTGTCCAAGGCAAATTGCCTGAGATGGTCTGCTGTGAAGGTGCCATCGCCGTAATCTACGACCTGGACTGCGCCCACATTTGGATGGACCATGAACCCAGCTAAGGTCCGCATTACTAGAGAATAGTTATTTGGCGACAAAGTGCCGTCGCCTTCCGTGTGAGTAACCGCAATCACGCCATCAATATTTTTTCCAAGGTTTCGTGATGCGTATTTAGACTCAATTTGGCGAGCAAACGCAGCCGATTTAACCGTCACTGCCAGTACCACGATAAAGTTTCGAGTGCCTACACCGCGTCGCCCCGGACGCCGGTATCCAAGAAAGGTTTCTGTCTCGCTATTTCTTGGTACCTGCCGCCCTGGTGAAAAATTTGTTGTGTCAATTTGATGTTCTAGCATGACATCGAGAAAGTTGGCTTGGCGTGGCAGATCGAAGTCGATGTTTCGCTGTGCCAACGCAGTGAGAATCTTTTCGTTACACACATATTCACCAGGGGAGAGGTCCCGTATAGCGGTTCCGAAGGGTAACGCCCAGGAAAAAAGTGAGTCACCTGCGTTGATAGGTTTGATAACGAAGCGATGACCCTCAAGGATTGTGTGTGGAATCCTAAATTGCCCGTTGGGTCCATTGACGGATGTATCAAGCTCTATACGTTGGGTGGCAATAGCGACGTTATCGTCGTTGTCAGCCAAACGAGCAAGATTATTAAATTGGACGTGGGTCATTGCTGCATAAATATATCAATCTGTGGTTTCAACTCGCTGAATCTGGAAATTTCAATGCCTCACGGGGTGACACCGAGATCCTCGGCTGTAGATACGATTTGGTGCCACGTGCTGTCGTCGAGCGTTATTCCATGTTTGCGGAGCTCTGTTTCCGATTTCCGTTCGGGATCACCTGGCAATTGGACAGGATAGTTGAGATCTGCTGGCACCGTTTGGCGAACCCAATCTGTAAATTTCTGTGTTTCCGAATCAACAAAGTCTCGGTCGGCGAAGACCCCCGGATCAACCAGAAACGACAGCATACCATTTGACAAGGCGGTGACACCCGGAGCGTGGCAGCCACCGCCTCCAATCGCGCCCGCAAGAAGATCAGTCATGATGGCGAGTCCAGACCCCTTATATTCCCCCATAGGCATCAAAGCTCCGCGTGGCTCAGTATAAAGAGCCGCAGGATTGCGTGTTGGCGTACCGCTTGAATCCAGAAGTGTGTCGGGCGGGAGTTTCGAGCCTTTGTTAAGTGCTACTTTGACCTTGCCTTCCGCAAGTTTAGATGTTGCAGCATCGAATATTAGCGAGTCGCCATCATTTTTTGGCATACCGATGGATATAGGATTAGTCGCATAACGACCTTCGGTGCCGCCAAATGGCGCGACAATGGTTGATGCTCCAGAAGTATTTACAAAATGGAGGGACGCCTGACCTGCGTCGGCGGCTTTTTCTGACCAATCGCCAATTCGACCCAGATGCCCAACGTTTCCAACACTGACTATTGAGACTCCAAACTTTCGCGCCTTCTGAATTCCAACATCGATAACTTGATGTCCAATGGTTTGCCCGAATCCTCTATTCCCATTAAATACGGCGATTGCGTCATTTTCGAAATTTATGGAAGCCGTTTGATTAGGGATTACATCTCCTTTACGCCAGAACTCGATATACTGTGATATGCGGATAACGCCGTGAGAGTCGTGACCAGTCAAATTTGCGCGCACGAGAAGTCGGCTGATGTCTCTTGCTTCGTCGGCGTTGCTGCCAATTGCGGCAAAGATTTTTCTGGATAACTCTTCCAGTTTCTTAAATGTAATTACCATAGTGTTTGAGTGATAGTTGTCGTTTAAAAAATAGGTGAAAAATTGGATGGAGAAGTGGAATATGAAGAATGTACATAAACTATTTCGGCGTGAAGGGCAACAAATTTTAGTAGAACCTATTCGGGAGAATTTCTAATGATTGGAGAACCGGTAGGTCTGGTTGTAAGGAGAAATTTCGAGCGGCCGCCAGCGGAGTGCGTTAAGAAACTCCAAGGAGTGCCAACAGGGTTTGTCGTCGATGCTCAAAATGGAACTGGGGCGCTAGATTGGAAAATAAAGCCCCTCGATGAGAAGATGTGTTTTGTGGGTCCAGCGATGACGGTAGAGGCTGAGCCCCGTGATTACCTTCCTGTTCAGCCGGCAATAGCACTGTCTCAGCGTGGAGATGTATTGGTGATATCAAACGGGGGGTATGACGGCGCTGCAGTGATTGGTGACAATGTAGCTGCGATGGCGAGAAATCAAGGTATTGCAGCAATTGTTACAGATGGATTGGTGAGGGATATTGAAGGTATCCTGGCAGCGGAGATTCCAGTGTTTTGTTGTGGGGTCTCTCCTAACTCACCTTATGCGCATGGTCCAGGGAGAGTCGGTTTGCCGATCTCGATTTCACGATCGGTAATTCAGCCGGGCGATATGATTGTTGGCGATAGAAACGGGGTAGTGGTGATTTCTAGAAATGATATTGATAAGGTAATTTCGAGTATAGAAGTTGTGAAAAAGAAAGAGGTTGAGCTCGAATCGAAAATTAGAAAAGGCCTTTGTTACGCGGACTGGGTGGATGATTATCTACAGTCCAATCGGACAAAATATTTAGACTGAAGTTTTGTTGTTAGTAGTAAAAATGGTTGAGTCTTTATATATGATTTACTTATGAGGAAGATTGTTTGTAACGTTCAAGTTTGAGTTTGAATTCCGAGTTATCAATTACGTTGGGATCCACCAAAACAGATGGGGCTGCCCCGCGTTTAATTGAAAAAACGTGTTTAAGGTTCTGAGAACCAATTCCGGCGAAACATTGATCAGTCCAGCACAACGCATGTGGTGTAAGAATCACATTATCCAGCGCCAGTAGGGGGTCGTCAGCATTCGGTGGTTCTGGGTCAAATACATCCAATCCAGCACCGGCAATCTTGCCCGTTTTCAATGCGGTAACTAGAGCGTCCTGATCGACCACCGGCCCCCGTGATGTATTGATTAAATAGGCGTTTGGCTTCATTAATTTGAGCTTGGCATAATTTACAAGATGGTAGGTTTCGTCAGATAGCGGCACATTGACAGAAAGAAAATCGCTATCGCGAAACACAGTATCAAGATCGGTCAGTTCGACGTCGAGTTCTTGTGCGCTTGACGGATCTAGGTACGGATCATATGCGATGAATTTCATATCAAGTGGCTTGCAAAGTCGAAAAACTTCAGCCCCTATGTTCCCAACGCCGATCGACCCTAGTGTTCTGCCAACAAGCCCGGTACCCATGTGATCCGAGCGTTCGGCAAATGTTGTTGGTCCCCCACGAACCAGCGCATCCTTAACCATAAGTTTTCCGGATAAGGCAAGGATGAATGTCAGGACCGAAGCAGCCACTGGTCGTCTGACACCATCGGGGGTGATACTGACCGCAATGCCTGCATTAGTGCAGGCTTCTACGTCAACTGTGTCGTAGCCGACCCCGAATCGTGTAACAAGCGTTAGTCGTCCGGCTTGAGGGACGCTGTTTGCATCAAAGTTCTCGAGCAGAAGTATCAAAGCATCGAAATCTTCTAGGGATTCGGCTGTTATACGACCCCCAACACCATACACATAGTCAAATTCAATATCCGGGTCGTCCACGAGTGGCGATAGGTCGAACATCGGAAATACCGGTTCACCGGTATCGGTTTGGAAGGACCCAGAAAGAGCGACACGAAATCGATTTGCTTGGCTCATTGTTTGCTTCTACCTTTACTTCGAGCACAACCTTTACGTAACTCGTTGATGCCATGGCTTAACGTTTGCTGATAAGCCAATATATCCGTGTGATAACAGATGACATCGTAGCCTTTACGGAAGCATGCGATACCCTGCTCGGAGGAGACGACCAGGAATCCGAGCGCTTTGCCGTGTTTGGTGGCGGCGCGTCTGATTTTGTGCTCCGCTTTTATGTAGTCAGGGTGATCGAACTCTCCGGGGATGCCCATTGAAGCGCTGAGGTCGAAATGGCCGACCCAGATGCAATCGACTCCAGATACAGCGGCAATTGCGTCTACGTTCGAAAGCCCCTCCACTGTTTCAATTAAGGCCGCCATTGCAATTCGACGATTAGCTGTGGGCAGGGCGACAGCTGGGATCTTAGGCTCGTAGCCGTCATGGGCAACACCCAATGCGATGCCCCGATGACCCGAAGGGGGGTAACTCATGTGTTGGATTATCTCTTGGGCCTCTTCGACTGAACCCACCATGGGCAATATTAGGCCGTCAGCCCCCACGTCAAGCACTCGGGCAACATGATGGTAATTTTTCGATGGTGGGCGAACCAGCGAGGGCAGTTCGGCAGCTCTAAGACTAGTGATAATACGTTTGATGTCAGAAATACCGAAACCGGAATGTTCCATGTCGATAAATACAAAATCGACATTGGCTGCCTTCAAAATCTGTCCTATGCCAGGCGTCGAAAACTCGAACAATATGTGGCCGACTTTGAGCTTGCTAGAGGCAAACAAACGTTTCATATTAGGTCTCGCCATTTGGTTCTCCCTGGTTTAATAGGACCTATCGATATCGGTGGAAAATAGTTGATGGCCTATCAGTTCGAAGACTCTGGTCAGATGAAGGATAACAGCACTTCGCAATCCAAATCACCCGACGGCAGCAATTTGAGATGACAGGCGATCCTGTAACCAGCTCTCGTCCATGATTCGTAGATTTTAATGGTTGCTGATATAAGCCTCGAAAGGTCACAATCGTCGCGAGGATGTTGCTAGCGAGGCCAGGGGCGTAATTTTGTGAAACCCGATGGGATTCAAAACAGGAAGGAATAGAACAGTGAGGAAAATATGGAAACACAAACTGTGCTGACTCAAGTCAAACGCTGTCTAGATAATATTGATCGTTTTGATCAACAAGTTAATGCATTTATTGCCGTGCTTTCGGAAACTGCGTTGGAAGAGGCTCAGCAAGCGGATGATAATTATGCTGGTGGCGGCGGAGCAGGACTTCTGGCGGGCGTCCCTATCTCGGTCAAAGATTGTATCGACGTCGCCGGTGTCAGATGTACGAACGGTTCGCTTTTTTTTAAGGATTATGTACCAGAAAGAGATGCCTTGATTGTTCAACGTTTGCGGAAAGCTGGTGCAGTAATTGTGGGTAAGACAAACCTTCATGAGTTTGCTTACGGTTCGACAACCCAGAATCCGCACTATGGTCCAACCCGTAATCCGTGGGATCTGACGCGAATTCCTAGTGGATCGAGTGGGGGGGCCGGGGCTTCCCTGGCGGCGGACATGTGCGTGGGCGCTGTAGGTTCGGACACGGGCGGCTCGGTCCGCACTCCGGCTGCAATTAATGGCGTCACCGGCTTGCGACCAACAATGGGTTCGATTCCGATGACAGGAAGTTTTACCCGAATTTGCCCCGCAATCGATACAGTCGGGCCCCTTGGAAAATCGGTAGACATCGTGGCTCGTATGTTTACCGCCATGGCTGGTTACGATGATGACGACATTTATTCGGTTCGGCATTCTTGGAGCGATGCATTCCAAGAGATGTCTTCCGGTATAGCAGGGCTCCGAATCGGTCTCCCGCGACATTTTTTCTTTGACGACCTAGAGCCGGGAATCGGAGACGCAGTAGAGGAGGCAGCGACTCAGATGGGACAACTTGGGGCCGTGATTAGTGAGATTGAATTGGAGGGGGCAGATAGCGCTCAACAAGACGTAATGCCCATGGTTTGGGCTGATGCCTACGAGTACCATCGGGAGCGTGTAGAAGACGCGCCTGAGCTGTTCGGACAGGACGTACGGGATCGAATCCTACTGGGTCGGGATATTTCTGGCAGGGACTACGCAGCTGCGTTACGGGCTCGTGAAAGATGGAATCGGGTCGTCGATCGTGCGTTGCAGGAAGTAGACGTTATTCTCACGCCAACGACTCCTAGAGCGGCACCGTTGATCGAGTCGAGCAGCGATATGTTAGCCACTACCCATCATTTGACTCGATTCACGTACCTATTTTCTTGGTCTGGTTTGCCAGGGTTGTCGATCCCGTGTGGATTTACAGCAGACGGGTTACCCATCGGCGTGTTGTTAAACGGCCGACCTTATGAAGAGGGCGCGCTGTTTCGGGTTGGGTTGGATTATCAGGCTAACACAGACTGGCATCAGCGAAAGCCATCGCTGTTGTCGGAAACTGTTTGACAAAAATCTGCCGAAATTCTAATTAAAAAAGATCGAGCATGAAAGTTTTGATAACCGGAGGAGGTGGATTCATAGGTGTTCGGTTGGCACGCGCCTTGATTGACAGAGGTTTTTTGACTGGGGTTGCAGGTGATGAAGAGCCCATTGATGAGGTTCTATTATTTGACTCGGTTGATGCCCCCGAACTTTTTGGGAAGAAAGAGGGCGGCATCGCGATTCGTCGCGCTATCGGTGATATCTCAGACCGGGAGACAGTTAGAGGTTTAATCGATCGGGACGACATTTCGGTATTTCACCTCGCATCAGTCGTTAGCGGCGGGGGTGAAAAAGATTTTGACCTTGCAATGCGAGTCAACCTCGATGGCGGACGGTATTTGCTCGAAGAACTTCGCGCGCTTCAAGGGTTACAGCGAATCGTATTTGCCAGTTCGATTGCTGTATTTGGTGGTGCCGGGATGCCCAGCTGTGTCGGCGATACGGTTAAGCAGACGCCTCAAACAACTTACGGTGTCACGAAGGCGATTCTAGAGCTATTGATTAATGACTATACCCGCAAAGGATTTCTTGACGGACGGAGTGCTCGACTACCGACAGTGATCATCCGGCCCGGAAAGCCGAATCTCGCAGCGTCGAGTTTTGTCAGTGGTGTTTTTCGCGAGCCGTTGAATGGGGTTGATTTCGATCTACCGGTGCCGCTTGATACGGTGATGCCTGTGTTGGGTTACCGGGCAATCGTCCAGAATCTGGTTGAGCTACACGAAGTTGATGGCGAGTGCTTAGGCGACGATCGAGCTGTGGGGTTGCCAAGCCATACGGTTACAGTTCAGGAGATGATCGATGCTTTGCACACGGTCAGTGGTAATCGCTTGCTGGGAAAGATCTCTGTGAAGCCTGATCCGTTTATTGTCGGAATCTGCCGGACTTGGCCCCAAGACTGCGAGAATACGCGAGCAACGGAACTCGGATTACAGAAAGAGACCAATCTTGAGGAGATTGTTCGATATTACATCGACGATTATCTCGAAGGTTAACTAACAGGGGATGGATCAAGGTATGAACGATACAAAACGCCGCCGTAGCGCCGAATGGTTTGGGAAAGCTGACAAAGATGGATTCACTCATCGTAGCTGGATGAAGAACCAAGGGATCCCGGATGATCAGTTTGATGGGCGCCCGGTGATTGGCATATGCAACACCTGGTCGGAATTAACTCCTTGTAATGCGCATTTTCGAGAATTAGCTGAGAAGGTAAAGCGAGGGGTTTTGGAGGCGGGCGGATTTCCCCTTGAGTTTCCCGTAACCTCTACAGGGGAAACATTGATGCGACCGACAGCCATGTTGTTTCGGAACTTGGTCAGCATGGATGTCGAAGAATCAATTCGCGCCAACCCGATCGACGGGGTCGTCCTATTGGTTGGGTGCGATAAAACCACACCGGCGCTTTTGATGGGTGCAGCCAGTTGTGATGTCCCGACGCTGGCTTTGTCTGGCGGACCGATGTTGAATGGGGTGTATCGCGGAGAGCGGATTGGATCGGGAACCCATGTCTGGAAATTCGATGCCATGGTGAAGGCAGGAGAGATCACTATGGAAGATTTTCTAGGCGCCGAAGCGTGCAACGCTCGGTCTCCAGGACATTGCATGACGATGGGAACCGCATCGACCATGGCAAGTATGGTAGAAGCTTTGGGCATTGGATTGCCCACCAACGCGGCGATTCCTGCTGTCGACTCGAGACGTAAAGCGTTAGCGCAGATCGCGGGTCGCCGGATCGTGGAGCTGGTCCACGAAGATATAACGATCGCAAAAATTCTAAATCGTGAAGCATTCGAAAATGCAATTCGTGTCAATGCGGCTATAGGCGGTTCGACTAATGCAGTGATTCATTTGATGGCTATAGCAGGGAGGCTCGGAACCAAACTTTCACTCGAAGATTGGGATACCTTGGGGCGCGATATCCCTTGTTTGGTAAATCTAATGCCATCAGGCGAATATCTGATGGAGGATTTTTATTACGCCGGGGGTTTACCGGTGGTTTTGCGAGAACTCGGGACTCACGACTGTTTGCATAAAGATGCTCTTACCGTAAACGGTCAGACCCTCTGGGAGAATGTAAAAGACGCCGAGTGTTACGACCGTAAAGTCATTTTTCCGTTCTCAGACCCCTTCAAACCTATTGGCGGTATCGCGGTATTGCGTGGGAATCTCGCGCCTGGAGGGGCCGTGATTAAGCCGTCTGCGGCGTCGCCGGCGTTAATGAAGCACCGAGGAAGGGCGGTGGTGTTCGAATCCATCGAAGACTACAAGGCACAAATTGATGCCCCCGACCTTGATATAGATGAAACCTGCATCATGGTTCTCAAAAATTGCGGGCCAAAGGGATACCCGGGGATGGCGGAGGTTGGCAATATGACCTTGCCGGCAAAGGTATTAAAGAAGGGAATTACTGATATGGTGCGTATCTCAGATGCGCGTATGAGTGGAACGGCGTACGGCACTGTCGTCCTTCATGTCGCCCCAGAGGCAGCTGCTGGCGGTCCACTCGCCTTGGTTCAAACCGGCGATATGATCGAAGTTGATGTCGAAGGGCGTTCTTTGCATCTCGAAGTTCCAGGGGAGGAGCTGGAGGTCAGGAAAACGCAGTGGGAGCCGACTGAACTCGAATCCGACCGGGGTTACGTTCGCCTCTATATTGAACACGTGAACCAGGCCGATGAAGGGTGCGACTTGGACTTTTTAGTTGGTGGGAGTGGTGCAGCGGTGCCACGAGAGAGTCACTAACTCTTCGGGGTGGTTAATCGGAAAATATGACCGCGTTGTATCGCAATGTTCGGGTTATCGATTCACATACTGGCGGCGAACCGACACGGATTGTAGTGTCAGGAGGGCCTGATCTAGGGAATGGAGCGTTAGCAAAACGGCGGCAAGTTTTCCGTGATCAGTTTGATGATTTTCGGTCAGCAGTAGTCAATGAACCCCGAGGAAGTGACGTTTGGGTCGGGGGTCTACTTTGTCCTCCCATCAAGCCAACAGCGGTTGCTGGAGTCGTGTTTTTCAACAACGTTGGTGTGTTGAACATGTGCGGGCATGGCATGATCGGACTGACAGTGACGTTGTCTTACCTTGAACGCATTGGATTTGGGACTCATCTAATAGAGACACCTGTCGGGGATGTCAACGTCCGACTGGGAGAGGACGGGCGAGTGACGGTGACTAACGTCCTAAGTTATCGGTATCTTTCTGGTGTCGTTCTAGAAGTGCCTGGCGAGGGCTTGGTTAAGGGCGATGTCGCTTGGGGTGGCAACTGGTTTTTCTTGGTAGAGGAACATCAAGAAAAGATCAGATCCAACAACACGAGAAGGCTCACAGATTTTGCCTCCAAAATACGGGATAGTCTTGAAGAGAATCGGGTTACTGGGGCAGGGGGTGGTGTTATTGATCATATTGAATTGTTCGGTCAAGGTGACACTGACGTCGACAGTCGGAATTTTGTTCTCTGCCCGGGTGGCGCATACGACCGGTCACCATGTGGCACAGGGTGTAGCGCAAAAATCGCTTGTTTAATGGCGGATGGGAAGCTTCAATCGGGTGAAACTTGGCGTCAACAGAGCATTGTTGGCAGCATTTTTGAGATTAAAGGTACCTGGGTAGGTGACCAGGTGATACCAGAGATAACCGGCAGCGCGTTTGTTAACGGAGAGGCTACCTTAATCTTTGACCCGAGAGATCCATTTCGCATGGGCATACCGATTTAAGGGTCTCAAAGCTGTATGTGGAATCGACAATCAAATAGCTTGTGACGTTTGTGCGCGACAAATGAACGAAGGCATTTAGATCATGAATATAAAAAAGATT
>Ga0209019_1000487_pt1 | contig 20250 bp, 15 predicted proteins | sample METZYME_3_300m_FD_187549 | JGI IMG/M metagenome (GOLD analysis project Ga0209019, IMG submission 187549) | Marine microbial communities from oxygen minimum zone in mesopelagic equatorial Pacific - METZYME_3_300m (SPAdes) (version 2) | ecosystem: Environmental > Aquatic > Marine > Oceanic... | reverse complement strand
CTGGAAAAGAAGCTGATTTTGTAATATTAGATAATGATATCATAAACATGAGAGTTACTGAATCAAGAATAAGGGAGACGAAAGTTGTAGCTACTTTTATTGACGGAAAATTAGTATTCAGTAAAAGATATAGGGAATGATTTTATAAAAGAACTAATTGATTATTTTATGTGTGGAATTGTCTGCGCCTTTGATCTTAAAGATAGGTCAGAAAATATAAGGCCTAATATATTAAAGATGGTTAAAAAGGTCAGGCATAGAGGTCCTGACTGGAGTGGTATATTCTCATCTGAGAATGCGATAATGGCCCATGAAAGACTAGCTATAGTTGATCCAACATCTGGGAAACAACCTATTTATTCAGATGACAATAATAAAATAATAGCTGTTAATGGTGAAATTTATAATCATCTTAAATTAAGAGATAAATATGGGAGTGACTACAAATTTAAAACTAATTCAGATTGTGAAATTATATTAACTCTTTATAAAAAAAAGGGCTATGACTTTTTAAATGAATTAAATGGAATATTTGCTTTTGCTCTATATGATTCTGAAACCGATAATTTTTTCATTGCTAGGGATCATATGGGCATCATACCATTATATATTGGTTGGGATAATAAAGGGACACTATATGTAGCATCTGAATTGAAGTCCTTAGAAGGTGTTTGTTCAAAGATTGAGCTTTTTCCACCTGGACATTATTTAGACAGTAAAAATGAAAATTATATTAAATGGTATGACCCTAAATGGGTTGACTATAATAATGTTTCTAATAATAAGACATCAATAAAAGATCTTCACGATTCTCTTTCAGCTTCAGTCAAAAGACAATTAATGAGTGATGTTCCTTATGGCGTTTTGCTTTCAGGAGGACTTGACTCATCAATAACATCAGCATTAGCTAAAAGATTTTCTTCAAAAAGAATTGAAAGTAATGATACTCAAGAAGCTTGGTGGCCAACACTTCATTCATTTTCAGTTGGTTTAAAAGGATCTCCTGATTTAAAAGCAGCAAAGCTTGTTTCAGAACATATTGGAACTGTTCACCACGAAATAATATTTACTGTACAAGAAGGTATAGATGCTTTAAGTGATGTAATTTATCATCTTGAAACTTATGATATAACTACTATAAGAGCCTCAACTCCAATGTATTTGATGGCTAGAGCAATTAAATCATTAGGTATTAAAATGGTTTTGTCTGGAGAAGGGGCAGATGAATTGTTTGGTGGATATTTATATTTTCATAAAGCCCCATCAGCTAAAGAATTTCATAATGAAACTGTCAGAAAACTAAATAAATTACATCAATACGACTGTTTAAGAGCTAATAAAGCTCTTGCTGCTTGGGGAATTGAAGGGAGAGTTCCCTTTTTAGATAAAGAATTTATAGAAATTGCGATGAATTTAAACCCAACAGATAAAATGATTAATAAAAAAAGAATTGAGAAGTGGGTTCTTAGAAAAGCATTTGAAGAATACCTTCCTAAAGAAGTTTTATGGAGACAAAAAGAACAATTTTCTGATGGAGTTGGTTATTCTTGGATTGATAGTTTAAAGGATTTAGTTTCAAAAAAAGTAACTGATGATCAAATGGATAATGCTCCTAATAAATATCCAATAAACCCTCCTCAAAATAAAGAGGAATATTACTATAGAAGTATTTTTAAAGAACATTTTCCAAGTGATACAGCAGCAAAATCTGTTCCTTCAGTTCCATCAGTTGCATGTAGTTCACCTGAAGCATTAGAATGGGATGAAACTTTTAAAAATCAAAATGATCCAAGTGGTAGATCTATATCAAATATTCATAATAAATCTTATGAATAAAATGTTGATAAGTCGCCTTTAAATACTAGCCTTTTCACGTTTTTTAAGCATTAAAAAGTAGTATATTTATATATATATTTTATGGCTCATAAAATGGCTTCTAAAAAAACAAAAAATCAATATTCTGCAGACAGTATCCAAGCCCTAGAGGGGATGGAACATGTTAGAAAAAGACCTTCCATGTATATTGGAGATCTTAGCACAAGAGGACTCCACCATTTAGTATATGAAGTAGTAGACAATTCTATTGATGAGGCCATGGCAGGTCATTGTTCAGAAATATCTATACAAATAAATACTGACAAATCAATTTCTATTGAGGATAATGGTCGAGGTATCCCTGTTGGAATTCATAAAAAAGAAGGTGTTTCTGCTCTTGAAGTGGTTATGACTAAAATTGGAGCAGGGGGGAAGTTTGATAAAGATTCATATAAAGTTTCAGGAGGTTTGCATGGAGTAGGTGTTTCTGTAGTTAATGCTTTATCTGAAGTGCTTACAGCTAATGTTTATAGAGACGGTAAAGAATACCAGCAAATCTATAAAAAAGGAAAACCCGACTCTAAAGTTAAAGAAATTGGAAAATCTGATAAAAAAGGTACTATTGTTACATTCAAACCAGATAAAGATATTTTTAAAGAAGTTATTGATTTTGATTATGACATATTATCTAATAGGATGCGTGAACTTTCTTTTCTTAATAAAGGGATTACTATCTCTATAACAGACAATAGGGAAGAAACAAAAAAAGGTGAGAAAAAATCAGAAACTTTTCATTCCAAAGAGGGTTTAAGTGAGTTTATTAAATATATTGATAAGTCAAGGGAACCAATAATTTCTAATATTATTAAAATGGAGAGTGAAAAAAATAATATTCCAGTTGAAGTTGCAATGATTTATAATTCATCTTTTTCTGAAAATCTGCACTCTTATGTTAACAATATTAATACTCATGAAGGAGGTACTCATCTTTCTGGTTTTAGAAGAGGTTTAACTCATACGTTAAAAAAATATGCTGACTCATCAGGACTTACAGATAAACTTAAATTTGATATATCTGGTGATGATTTTAGAGAAGGTTTAACAGCTGTTATTTCTGTTAAAGTTGCTGAACCTCAATTTGAAGGTCAAACAAAAACTAAGTTAGGAAATAGGGAAGTTAGTTCTGCAGTATCTCGAGCAGTTTCACAAATGCTTGAAAATTATCTTGAAGAAAACCCAGATGATTCAAAAATAATTGTTCAAAAAGTGATATTAGCTGCTCAAGCTAGACATGCTGCTCGACAAGCTAGGGAAATGATTCAAAGAAAAACTGTTATGACAGGTGGAGGTCTTCCTGGTAAATTATCTGATTGTTCAGAAACCGATCCTATGAAGTGTGAAGTCTTTTTAGTTGAGGGTGACTCTGCAGGAGGAACTGCTAAACAAGGAAGAGATAGGGTTTTTCAAGCTATTCTTCCTCTTAGAGGAAAAATTTTAAATGTTGAAAAAGCACAACAACATAGAGTTTTTGAAAATGAAGAAATAAGAAACATATATACAGCTCTTGGAGTTTCTGTTGGAACAGAAGAGGATAGTAAGGCTCTAAATTTAGAAAAATTAAGATATAATAAAGTGATTATAATGTGTGATGCTGATGTTGATGGGAGTCATATTTCAACATTAATTCTAACGTTTTTCTTCAGGTATATGAGAGAATTAGTTGAAAGAGGAAATATTTACATTGCAACACCACCACTTTATTTGGTTAAAAAAGGTAATAAGAAATTATATGCATGGGATGATGAAGAAAGAGATAAAATTGCTAAAAACTTAGGTTCAGGATCATCAATTCAGCGCTATAAGGGATTAGGAGAGATGAATGCTGATCAACTTTGGGATACAACAATGAACCCAGAGACAAGAACATTAAGAAAGATTTCATTAACAGAAGACAATAAAATAGATGCTGAAGATACTTTCTCAAAACTTATGGGTGAAGAAGTTGCTCCTAGAAGAGAATTTATTGAAGAGAATGCTGTTTATGCTAATATAGATGTCTAATTATGAAAGTTACAATTGTTGGAGCAGGTAGTGTAGGTTCTTCTTGTGCAGAATATATTGCTATAAAAGATATAGCAAATGAAATTGTGCTACTAGATATTAAAGAAGGCTTTGCTGAAGGAAAAAGTCTTGATTTAATGCAAACTTCAAGTTCATTAATATTCAATGCTTTAATTACAGGTGTTACATCTGATTATGAAAAAACGAAATCAAGTGATGTTGTAGTAATCACATCTGGTATACCAAGAAAACCTGGAATGACTAGAGAAGAACTTATTGGTATTAATGCAGGAATAGTCGATTCAGTAACTGAGAATCTTTTAAAATATTCTCCTAATGCAATTATTATTGTTGTTTCTAACCCTATGGATACAATGACTTATTTGGTTTTAAGAAAAACAGGACTTCCTAGAAATAGAGTAATAGGCATGGGAGGGATATTAGACAGCTCAAGATTTAAAACTTACATTTCTTTAGCCCTCAAAAACGAACCTCAAAAAAATATTAAAGCTATGGTTATTGGAGGTCATGGAGATACAACTATGATTCCTTTGACTGATTATGCAGAAGTAAATAATAAACCTTTAACTGATTTATTATCAGTTGATAAAATCTCTAAGATTGCTTCAGATACAATGGTTGGAGGTGCTGCTTTAACAAAATTATTAGGGACTTCAGCTTGGTATGCTCCTGGAGCATCAGTTGCATATCTTGTTAAGTCAATACTTAATGACTCAAAAGAAACTTTACCTTGTTCTGTTATGCTAAATGGAGAATATAACGTTAAAGACTTATGTATAGGAGTTCCTTGTATAATTGGCAAGAATGGGTTAGAAGAAATTATCGAAATTAATCTTAATGATATCAATAAAGAAAGGTTTCTTAAAAGTGTAGAAGCTGTTAAGAATACTAATCTTGCACTTAAAGGTTTAATATAGATAAAGTTGTTAATTCGATTTTCAAATATTATATTTGCTCGCTTTATTAATTTGAAAAAATGCAAGGAAATTCTCTTATAAAAACATTTGCTTTACTATTTGGAATAGTTAGCATATATCAACTTTCTTTTACTTTTATATCCTCAGGTCTTGAAAGAAAAGCTGAAAAAGCTGCAATTTCAAAAATTTCTGATAGTGAAGTTGAATATATAGTTAAGAGATCTAGAGTGGAAGTTAACTATCTGGATTCAATAGGAGATCTACCGGTATTATTATATTCTTCTTATAATGATGCTAAAAATAAAGAATTAAATCAAGGTCTTGACTTAAAAGGTGGAATAAATGTTATTTTACAGATTTCTATTAAGGATTTACTTAAAGGTTTATCAGAAAACTCTGCCAATCTAAAATTTAATCAAGCTCTTGAAAGTGCAGATGAACTCCAAAAACAATCAGATCAAACATATTTAGAATCGTTTTTTGAGGCATTTGATTTAGATACAGATCAAACAATGCTTTCATCTCCAGATATCTTTGGTAATAGAACTTTAAGTGAAATCTCATTTGATACTTCAGATGATGAAATAAAAAATATAATCGGAAGAAAAATTGATGAATCAATAGTTTCTGCTTTTGAAGTTCTTAGGAAGAGAATTGATAAGTTTGGTGTAACACAACCTAATATTCAAAGATTAGGTACATCAGGAAGAATACTTGTTGAACTGCCTGGAGCAAAAGACATCGATAGGATTCAAAATTTACTTCAAAGTACAGCTCAATTAGAATTTTGGGAAACATATAAGAATGATGAACTTGGTGATTTTCTTTTATCTGCAAATGAATATCTAAGATCTATAGAAGATGATAATATTCTTAATGATCAAGAAGAATCTAATATTGAAGATTTATTATCTGAAGTAGAAGAAACTACAGATGAAACAGATGCTAATCAATATAATCCCCTTCTTAGTCTTATAAAATCTCCTTCTTACCAAGGTGGCCCTATTTTAGCTAATTTCTCACCAAATGATCAAGAATTAATTTCTGCCTATCTTAATTTACCAGAGGTAAGAAAATTATTACCATCAGCAAATAGATATATAAAATTTTTATGGGGTAAAGAAGATGAGAATGGTTTAATAAGTCTATATGCAATTAAAACAAATAGACAGAATATGCCCCCTTTAAGCGGAGGAGTAGTTGTTGATGCTTCACAAAGCTTTGATGCCATAAATAATCCAGCAGTTTCAATGCAGATGAACTCTCAGGGTGCAAAAGTATGGGAAACATTAACTGAAAGAGCTTATACACAACAAACTAATATTGCAATAGTATTAGATGATATAGTTTATTCTGCTCCCGGAGTAACAAGAGGCGCAATATCAGGAGGTAGATCTGAAATAACTGGTGATTTTGATTTAAATGAAGCTATAGATCTTGCCAATGTTCTAAGGGCTGGAAAACTACCAGCATCAGCAGACATAATACAATCAGAAGTTGTTGGCCCATCATTAGGTCAAGAAGCAATTGATAGTGGAGTTTACTCTTTTTTAATAGCATTAATGTTGGTATTAGTATGGATGGTTTTTTATTATGGGGTTTCGGGATTTTTTGCTGATATAGCATTAATATTTAACATAGTATTGATTTTTGGAATTTTAGCTGGATTAGGAGCGGTTTTAACTCTTCCTGGAATTGCAGGTATAGTTCTTACAATAGGTATATCAGTTGATGCAAATGTTTTAATTTTTGAAAGAATTAGAGAAGAAATTAGAAAAGAGAAAGGTTTAAAGCAATCAATATCTGATGGATTCAATAATGCACTTTCCTCAATATTAGATGCAAATATAACAACTGGTTTAACTGCTCTAGTTTTATATGTATTTGGAACTGGACCAATAAAAGGTTTTGCAACAACTCTTTTAATTGGTATAGCTACTTCACTTTTTACTGCAATTTTTATAACTAGACTTCTTGTTGATAATAGAGTTTTTAAAACTGGTAAAATATCTTTCTCAACTCCATCTACAAAAAATTTATTTTCAAATCTTAAAATAAATTTTTTAATAAAAAGAAGAATTACTTACATACTTTCAAGCATCATAGTATTTATCTCTTTAGCATCCCTTTTAACTCAAGGGCTTAATCAAGGAGTAGATTTTCTTGGTGGAAGATCTTATATAGTTAGATTCGACAAACAAGTTTCATCATCTGATATCGAGTCAAATTTAAGCTCTTCCATAGGTAGTGCTGAGGTGAAAACTTTTGGTGCAAGTAATCAGTTAAAAATTACAACTAAATATAAGGTTGATGAGGAAGGTTTAGAAGTAGATCAAGAAATAAAAGAAATTTTATATCAATCATTGTCAAATGAATATACTGATGAAATAACCTATGAGAAATTTACTTTAGGTGAAGATGTAGGTATAATGTCTAGTATTAAAGTTGGACCCACAATAGCAGATGATATAAAACAGAATTCTGTTATAGCTGTTTTTGGATCACTAATTATTGTTTTTTTCTATATTCTTCTTAGATTCCAAAAATGGCAGTTTTCTATTGGAGCTGTATCGGCAGTTTTTCATGATGTTCTTATTGTTCTTGGAATATTCTCATTGACTTATAAGATAATGCCATTTAATATGGAAATTAACCAAGCATTTATTGCAGCTCTTCTAACCGTAATAGGATATTCTTTAAATGATACAGTTGTTGTTTTTGATAGAATTAGAGAATACTTTAAGATCCATTCATCTTGGGAGAATCAGAAAACAGTTAATGCAGCTTTAAATAGCACTCTTAGTAGAACCTTAAACACATCATTAACAACATTAATAGTTTTGACTGCAATATTTATTTTTGGAGGAGAATCCATTAGAGGTTTTATGTTTGCATTGATCATTGGAGTTATAGTAGGAACATACTCATCAGTATTCATCGCTACACCAATAATGTTTGATTCATACAAGAGAAAGATTAAATAGCCTTTCTATTACTTATATATAAAATTATAATTCCAATAAGAATAAAAGGAATGCTTAACCACTGACCTGATGACAATCCAGGTAAAAATGTTTCAATACCCCCTATATTTTCTTTAAAAAATTCAGTTAAAAATCTAATGGAGAATAATCCAATTAAAAAGTAACCCCATAAAGCTCCTTGTTTATTACGTATTGAAGAGTTATAAAGTTTCAGGAGGACAAAAAATAAAATAATATAACCAAAAGTTTCATAAAGTTGAACAGGATGTCTTGGAAGAGTTTCACCTCTGTTCTCGAATATAACTCCAAAGGATGAGTTTGTATATTTTCCAACTATTTCTGAATTAAAAAAGTTACCAATTCTAACAAAAGCACCACCAATAGCGACAGGCATAGTAAGTCGATCAAAAATCCAAAGTATGCTTTTAAATTTGTATTTTCTTTGAAATAGAATTAATCCTATTGCAATTCCAATAGCTGCCCCATGACTTGCTAATCCCCTGAAGCCAGAAAACTTATATCCATCAATTAAACCGAGAATAGAAGAATTGCTGGATTCTTGAATTGGCAGTAAAATCTCAATAAGATGATTTTGAAAATAACCCCAGTTATAAAAAAATACTTCACCAAGTCTTGCTCCTAGAAATGTAGACAGAACCATATATAATAACATTGGGTCAAGGTATTTTTGATCTACTTTTTCTTTAATAAAAAACGATTTAACTAAATAATAGCCAAGCATAAATGCAATAACAAACATTAAGCTATAGACGTAGACAGAAAAACCTCCAATTTGGAAAAGAGTATCACTTGGTGACCATTTTATCTGAGATATTAACATGACTTTTTTTTCAAAAATAATAATAATTATTATGGTACAGGATCATACCCACCTTTAAATAAAGGATTACACTTAATTATTCGCTTAATAGATAGGTAAAGCCCTAAAAATAAGCCATGCTTTTTTAAAGATATAATTGAATATTGTGAACACGTTGGAGTATATCTACAATTTGTTCCAATTAAGGGAGACATGTATGATTGATAAAATTTAACTATTAGAATAAAAGGGTAGGTTAATATTTGATTAATCTTTATCATTAATGTTATATCCAATTTTAGATAATTTATCTCTAATAGAATCTGAAATTTTATAATTTTTATTTATTCTAGCTTCATTTCTTAGATCTAAAATTAAATCAAGAAGTAAATCATTATTATTTGAAGTTGACAAATTGAGATTTAACCCTAAAACATCTAGAATAAAAACAGAAAAAATATCCTTTAGTAATTTTATTTTACTTGAATTAAAGCTCTCTTTCCCATCATTAATTTTATTAATCAGTTTAACTGCTGTAAAAATTTCAGCTATTAATTTAGGGGTGTTAAAATCATCATTCATGCATTCATAGCAATTGTTAATCCAATTTTCAAGATCAAAATTACTTTCAGGCAAATTATTTTCTTTTAAATTTTCTAATTTTTCTGATGCATCTACAATTTTATTATATCCTTTTTCAGATGCTATTAATGCATTTTCACTTAAGTCTAAGATATTTCTATAATGAGCTTGAAGAAAGAAGAATCTTATAACATTTGATGAGTATCCTTTTTTAAATAATTTATTTTTTCCAGAAATAAGATCTTTTGGTAAAATATTATTTCCGGTTGACTTAGACATCTTCTTATTATTAAGAGTCAACATATTTGTATGCATCCAATAATTAATGGAATCGGTATTAGATAATGCATCAGATTGAGCAATTTCACATTCATGATGTGGGAATTTAAGATCAAGTCCACCTCCATGAATATCGAATTTATCTCCTAGATATTTATGACTCATAGCTGTGCATTCAAGATGCCATCCTGGAAAACCATAACCCCAAGGCGAGTTCCATTTCATTAAATGTTTTGAATCAGCTTTTTTCCATAAAGCAAAGTCATAGGAATTTTTTTTATCCTTCTGGTTTGTTAATGATCTTGTGTTTGAGATTAGATCATCTATTTCTCTTCCAGATAATTTTCCATATTTATTTTTCTTTCTAAACTCATCCAAGTCAAAATAAATTGACCCATTAGATTCATATGCAAATCCTTTATCAATAATTTTATTAATAATTTCTATCTGCTCAATTATATGGCCAGATGCAATTGGCTCAATATTAGGAGGGAGGACATTGAAAATATTTAAGGTATCCCTAAAGTCATTAGTGTATTTATTGGCTACTTCCATTGGCTCTAATTTTTCAACCTTTGCCTTTTTAATAATCCTGTCCTCACCATCTTCTTCTAGATGCCCCACATCAGTTATATTTCTAACATATCTAACATTATATCCTTTGTGAATAAAGTACCTATAGATTATATCAAAAGAAATAAAAGTTCTACAATTACCAAGATGAATATTACTGTATACAGTAGGTCCACAAACATAAAGCCCTAAATGATTTTTTTTCAAGGGCTTAAACTCCTCTTTTTTACTAGATAAGGAATTATATATAATTAATGGCTTGGATAGCATTAAATTTTGGTTTCAAGTTTTATATAATCTAAAAAATCTCTTCTAAATTTAGAGTCTTTAAATTTACCTCCAAATTCTGCAGTTACAGTACTACTAGAGATATCATTAATCCCTCTAGAGTTAACACATAAATGTTTAGCATCTATAACACATGCAACATCTTCAGTATTAAGTATTTTTTGTAACTCATTAACAACTTGAATTGTTAATCTTTCTTGTACTTGGGGTCTTTTAGAGTAATAATTTACTACTCTGTTTATTTTTGAAAGGCCTACTACAGTTCCATTTGAAATATATGCAACATGTGCTAACCCAATAATTGGTAAGAGGTGATGTTCACATGTAGAGTATAATGTAATATTTTTTTCTACTAACATCTCACCATATTTAAATTTATTTTTAAAGGTAGAAGGAATTGGTTTCTTTTCAGGATCTAATCCTCCAAAAACTTCTTTTACATACATCTTTGCAACCCTTAATGGAGTTCCTTTTAAACTATCATCTGTTAAATCCATACCTAGAACTTCTAGAATATCACGGACTTTTCCTGCTATCAATTTTATTTTTTCTGCTTCAGAAATATCAAAAGCATCTTCTCTTATTGGATTTTCTGAACTTGAACTTAGGTGATCATGATCAATTGATTCTAACTCCTTTTTTAAAATATCTTCTAATTTCATAGCAATAATTTGTTAGTCAAAGATAGTTAATATCATCTTAAAAATTAAAATGATATGAAGCTATAATTTTATTAATAGATTTATCTGTCGAATATAATGTTGTAAGACCTTTTGGATATAAATTATTTGTAAAATATGAGGTTTGAGAGACATAGCTTATATCAATTCTCGAAGCTCCTAAATCAAGACCATATCCTAATGAAAATCCATTAATCTTATTTCCATTTAAATTTTCGGGACCTTTATAGTTAAAAACACCAGCTCTTAAGCTATTATTTTTTATTCTATATTCACCGCCTAATCTAATTGATTGAGCTGTAGCATATAATTCATTGTCAATTATATAATTTAATTCATTTAAATAATTGTCATCATTATCAGGGAACATCGCATTATTATATTTTGTTATCTCATAGTCAAAACTAATTAATCCTCTTTGTCCAAAAATATGACTAAACCCAATTGTAGATCTAGAAGGAAGTCTAAGTCTATATTTATCATATATGTTAACAGTTTTTGGATCAATACTATATGTTTTTATTTGATTGCCACTACTTACTTTAGTTTCAAGAATTTGCTCATTTTCTTCCTCAAAATCTATCCAAGTAGGGCTTTGATAAGATAATCCAATTCTAAAGTTTCTAATTTTTATAATTGAACCGAATTGAACAGAAAATCCAAATCCATTGGAGTTATAGTATTCATTAAAATTTACACTTTGAAGTTTAGAGTCGTTGGAATATCCAGATTCATTAAAGATCTTTCTTTCTTGGAATTCTATTAGATGAAAATTTAAGTTTGCACCAAAGAATACATGATTGTTATAAGAGCCGCCAATGTTAGCGCTTTGCTTATAGTGGTTTCCTATTCGCTCAATATTTATGTCCTGGATAACTTGATTATATATTGCATTTGTTTCGTAGGTGTTATTCGAATTATCAAGTGAATTAATAACATAACCCTGGTATCCTAGAAATGCTTGTTGATCTCCAAACCCATAATTTTCTCCTAGGTATCGATATACTGATTGTGTTGTTTCATCTGAATATATTAATAAGTCATCGCTTGGTACTCCATCTGCGTAATAAAGGAAATACTTGTCAATACTACTGGTATTATTGCCTGAAAAATTAAAATCATCATTATAACTATAAACATTTTGAAGATTATAAGCAAAACTAAATTTAGCTTTCCCATTAGTAAAAACCCATACACCTCCTAGTTGATTTAATGTCTCTGTTGAACTTTTAGTTTTAGATAAATAACCATTTAAGTTATTTTCTATAGTATTATCATCGTATCCTATTGTTATTCCAAATTCATTATAAGTGAATATACTCGAAGAAGCAGGATTAATTGATATTGCAGATAAGTCTCCACCAAGTGAGGCAAAAGCTCCTCCCATTGCATTAAATCTTGCAGTCCCATCATTATAATATGAGCTAACCCTTATAATATCATCAATTGATTGCGAATGGCTAATGCTAATAGAGAAAATAAAAAAAAATAATAAAAAAAAGTAATTTCTTATTTTCATAAAAAAATAGTTAAAAGAAATTAATCGATTCCGCCGCCTCTAGATCCACCTCCTGAAGAGCTTCCACCTTTAGATCCACCTCCTGAAGAGCTTCCACTTGATCTTGACCCAACATTAGATGACCCTGAGCTACTACGAGAATTTGAAGATTTTCCATAAACACCATTAGTAGGCCTGGAGTTTGAGTTGAATTGTCCTCTGTAAGAGCCTGTGTAATCTCTTGAATTATTATATCTACTGCTATTTATATACCTTGAATTTGAACCAATGTTTCTTTCAATTGCTTGAAGCATTCTATAATTATCTTTGATTGATCTTAGGTTTGGAACTTCATTAGAAGATATATTGTATCCTCCTGATCTAGATGAAACAGAAAGAGTAGAAGAATTTCTTATATTACTTGAACTCTCCGAAGATTTACCTGAAGCAGAAGTTGTTTTTTCTCCTCGTCTTGAAGAAGAATTACTATATCCTAGCCTTGAGGTATTTAAAGGATCTTTATCCTTATTATACGCATATCCATTATTATACGCATATCCATTATAGTTATACATATCATAATAATAATATGGATAAAGTCTCAATCTATTCATGTAAGGCCAGTATTGGTGGCTTTCAGGATACCCGTATCCATAACCATAATATCCATAAGGATAATATGGGTTATAAAAGTTTCGACCCCAGTAATAATAAGGATAACCATAAGGATAACCATAACCATAAAGAGAACCATAACCATAAGGATAACCATAACCAGAATATCTTGGATAAAAGTCAATAAATATTTGAGTTTGATCAGGTTTGTATCCCCATGGTAGATTATCAGGATCTTCAGAATCTGCAATTCCTGAATCTTCATATTCTTCAATAATCTCATTTGCTAGATCAGAAAAATATTGACCATAATTGTAATTTCTAATAGAAGAAACATAAATTCCATCATCATCGTTCCAAGAAGACATTTGATAAGTGTAACACCCAGAGAAGAGTATTAAAAAAGAAACTAAGCTTAAGAATTTAAAAAAATGTTTCATCTATTTATAAATTTAAAAAATTTGAAATATAATTGTATTAACTTTGCACTAAATATTTCTATTTATATATAAACAACTTTTATGCCAAAGTTCTATGGGAAATAAGATTACTTCAAGAAAAGAAGATTATTCAAAGTGGTATAATGATATAGTTATAAATGCTAATTTAGCTGAAAACTCTGATGTAAGGGGGTGTATGGTTATTAAACCATATGGTTTTTCTATTTGGGAGCTTATAAAGAAAGAGCTAGATAAAATGTTTAAAGACACTGGTCATGAAAATGCATACTTTCCATTGTTTGTTCCAAAATCTCTTTTTGAAGCAGAAGAAAAAAATGCTGAAGGGTTTGCTAAAGAATGTGCAATTGTAACTCATTATAGACTAAAAAATGATCCTAAAAAAAAGGGAAAACTTATACTAGATCCCGAATCAAAACTAGAAGAAGAACTTATAATTAGACCAACATCAGAAGCTGTTATTTGGAAAACATATAAGAAATGGATTCAATCTTATAGGGATTTACCAATATTAATTAATCAATGGGCTAATGTAGTTAGATGGGAGATGAGACCAAGATTATTTTTGAGGACTTCTGAATTTTTATGGCAAGAAGGACATACTGCTCATTCAACAAAAGATGAAGCTATGAGTGAATGTTTATTGATAAATAATATATATGCAGAATTTGCAGAGAAATTTATGGCAATGCCTGTTTTAAAAGGATCTAAATCAAAAGCAGAAAGATTTGCTGGAGCTGAGGAAACCTTATGTATAGAAGCTCTTATGCAAGACGGTAAAGCTTTACAAGCAGGAACATCTCACTTTTTAGGACAAAATTTTGCTAAAGCTTTTGATGTAAAATTTGCTGATAAATCTGGTAAACTTGATTATGTATGGGCAACTTCATGGGGTGTTTCTACAAGACTTATGGGTGCATTAATTATGACTCATAGTGATGATAAAGGTTTAGTTCTTCCTCCAAATTTAGCACCAAATCAAGTAGTGATAATTCCAATGATTAAATCTGATGAATCAAAAAATAAAATTGAAAAAATATGTAATAATTTTTTTACTGATCTCAAGACAAAAGGAGTGAGGGTAAAAATTGATTCTAGAGAAAATTTCTCATTAGGATATAAACTTAATGATTATGAATTAAAAGGAGTCCCTATTAGGATAGTTATTGGTGAAAATGAAATTGAGAATGATAAATATGAAATTTTTTCTAGAGATGATTTAAATAAAATACAGTCTAGTTCTAAAAGTTTATTGAATGATATAATAAAATCATTGGATAATGTTCAAAACAGAATGTTGTCTAATGCAAAGAAAAGATTAAAAGATAATACATATGAAGTGAGTTCATACGATGAGTTTAAAGAGCTAATAGAAAATCAAAAAGGATTTATTTCTACTGGATGGGATGGTGATGATAATACAGAAGAAGCGATTAAAAAAGATACAAAAGCAACTATTAGATGCATACTTGAAAATATTGAAGATAAAGATATTAAATGTATATATTCAGGTAAGCCTGCAAAGCATAAAGTAATATTTGCTAAATCTTATTAAAATATTAAAAATTAATTTAAATTTGCAACCTGTTGGCCCGTTCGTCTATCGGTTAGGACCTCAGGTTTTCATCCTGGAAAGAGGGGTTCGACTCCCCTACGGGCTACAAAATTATAAATATGGCAAATCATAAATCTGCATTAAAAAGAATTCGATCTGACGAAACAAAAAAATCGTTGAATAAATTACAACATAAGACTGCTAGAAATGCAATTAAGAAATTAATAGATTCTAAGAGTAAAAAAGATGCTCAAAAACAATTTCCTGTTGTTGTTTCCCTTATTGATAAATTATCTAAAAATAATATTATTCATAAAAACAAAGCTGCTAACTTGAAGTCAAAATTAAGTAAGCTTATATAGTTTTAATAACTTAAATTACCAACTAACTAAGATTTTAAGAATTCATTGATATTAAGAATTCCTCGTTGTTTTTAGTTTTCTTAAACCTATCATTTATAAACTCCATTGCTTCAACGGGATTCATGTCAGCAAGATATTTTCTCATTATCCACATTCTTTGGATAGTATTCTCATCTAGCAATAGATCATCTCTTCTGGTACTTGAGGAAACTAAATCAATAGCTGGAAAAATTCTTCTATTTGATATTTTTCTATCAAGTTGAAGTTCCATATTACCTGTACCTTTAAATTCTTCAAAAATAACTTCATCCATTTTTGAGCCTGTTTCAGTAAGAGCAGTTGAGATTATTGATAATGAACCACCATTTTCTATATTTCTTGCAGCTCCAAAAAATCTTTTTGGTTTATGAAGAGCATTAGCATCTACACCACCACTTAATATTTTACCAGAAGCAGGTTGAACAGTATTATAAGCTCTTGCAAGTCTAGTTATAGAATCTAATAGAATAACAACATCATGTCCACATTCTACTAGTCTTTTTGCTTTTTCTAAGACAATATTAGCTACTCTTACATGTCTATCAGCAGGTTCATCAAAAGTTGAAGCTACTACTTCACCTTTTACATTTCTTTGCATATCAGTAACTTCCTCAGGTCTCTCATCAATTAATAAAATAATCTGAAAAACTTCAGGATTATTAGCAGCAATAGCATTTGCTATATCTTTTAATAGCATTGTTTTACCAGTTTTTGGTTGTGAAACAATCATACCTCTTTGTCCTTTTCCTATTGGAGAGAATAAATCAATAATTCTAGTTGAAATAGTACTTTCTTTATCCGAAATATTAAATTTTTCTTCAGGAAATAAAGGAGTTAAATGTTGAAATGAAACTCTATCTCTAACTTCTTCAGGACTAAAACCATTTATTTTATTAATCTTTATAAGTGGGAAATACTTCTCGCCATCTTTTGGAGGTCTAATAGTGCCAAGACATGTATCTCCAGTTTTTAGGCCAAATAATTTAATTTGAGATAGTGATACATAAATATCATCTGGAGATGATAAGTAATTATAGTCTGAAGATCTTAAGAATCCATATCCATCTTGCATTATTTCTAATACTCCTTCTGACTCAATTATTCCATCAAATTCAAAATCAGGCTCTTTATATCTAGTCCTTTTATCTTTATTAAATCTATCAGGATCTCTTTTAGAAGAGTGATTTCTATGTGGAATATTTTTTTTAATAATTGTAGGTTTTTTTCTCTCTATTGTATCATCTTTAACTTCTACTGATTTATCAGTATCATTTTCTTTATTTTTGGAGAGTTCTAAGATTTTATCAATTACTTCTTGTTTTTTAAGTCCTTTAACTTTCTCAATACCAAGAGTTTCAGCAATCTCAATAATCTCAGATAGCTTTTTTTCTTTAAGCAATTTTATATCATACATATGTGATTGAAGTTTTTATATTATAGTTTAAAAGTAATTAAGTGAAATTAACTTCTATGAGGTAATAGACTGCTAAATTACAAATTTATTTTTAATTTAAACAAATATCTTGCAAATTAAGTCAATGCCTACTAATAGATATTTTATAGATTTTTCATATGATGGTTCTTCATATCATGGTTTTCAAAAACAATTAAATGCAATAACTGTTCAAGAAATTATGGAAAATACAATTTCCAAAATTCTTAGAGATGAAATTAATATTATATCAGCTGGAAGGACGGATACAGGTGTACATGCTAAAAAAATGTTTGCTCATTTTGACATTAAAAGTAAGATTGAAGAAGAAAAGTTTTGTTACCTAATAAATAGACTATTGCCTAGTGATATTGCTATAAAAGCTATTCATAAAGTTAAATCTGATTCTCATTCAAGATTTGATGCTATTTCAAGAACGTATAATTATTTTATAACTAATACTAAAAATCCATTTAATCATGGCTATAGCTATTATCTTAGTGAAAAATTAGATTATAGTAAAATGAATAAAGCATCTAAAAAGTTTTTTAAATATGAAAATTTTAAGTGCTTTTCTAAATCTAACACAGATGTTAAAACATATAATTGTGAAATAAGTAATGCTGAATGGGTTAAATCTGGTGATGATTATAAATTCATAATATCATCAAATAGATTTCTTAGAAATATGGTAAGGGCAATAGTAGGAACATTAATTGAGATAGGAAAAGGTAAACTTCAAATAAAAGACTTAGATGAAATAATTCAATCTAAAGATAGACGAAATGCTGGATATTCTGCTCCTCCTCAAGGATTGTTCTTAACAGAAATTAAATATGATAAAAAAATATTTTTAAAATCTTGGAAAAAATAAAAGCAAAATATTTTGATTTAAAACAGTTTGTTAAGTTAATGCAATTTGTTAAACCATATAATAAAAGTTTTTATTTGGTGATGTTTTTTGCAGTTATTTTATCTGTTATCACTACTGTTACTCCTTATTTATTAAAGGTAGTAGTTGATGATTATATAATTCCAAAAGATTACTCAGGAATGACACTGATAATTTTACTAATGATTGTTGCTTTAACAGTTGAAGTTTTATTAATGTTCTGCTTCACATATTATTCAAATTGGTTAGGACAGAAAGTAATCAAAGACATTAGGGTAAAAATTTTTGATAAAATCATTAATCTAAAGATGTCATTTTTTGATAAAAATTCTGTAGGAAGACTTGTTACTAGGGCAGTTAATGATATTGAGACTATAGCTAGTATATTCTCTCAGGGTTTATTTACTATAATAGCTGATTTGTTTAAGATGTCGGTTATTTTATTAGTGATGGTTATTATTAGTTTTAGGTTAACCATTGTAGTATTATTAATATTTCCGTTTTTAATCTATGCAACAAGGCTTTTTCAAAAAGCTATGAAAAAAGCATTTGAATTGGTTAGAAGTGAGGTTGCAAATTTAAACTCTTTTGTTCAGGAAAGAATTAGTGGGATTAAAATAGTTCAAATATTTAATAGAGAGAAAGTAGAAGAAGATAAATTCAATACAATTAATATTAAGCATAGAGATGCTTGGCTCAAGACAGTTTGGATAAATTCTATATTCTTTCCTATTGCTGAAATATCTGGATCCATATGTGTTGGTCTTCTTGTTTGGTACGGAGGATTCAACAATGCAAATGGAATTGATATTTCAATTGGGACATTATTTTTATTTATAACAATGTCTGGACTATTATTTAGACCTCTAAGGCAAATTGCAGATAGATTTAATACTCTTCAAATGGGAATGGTAGCTGTTGATAGAATTTTTTCAATTTTTGAGAATGATTCAGTAATTAATGAAACTGGAGATATTGATAAAGCAAATTTTAAAGGAAAAATTGATTTTAGAAATGTTAGATTCTCATATATCTCAAATATTGAAGTCTTAAAAGGTATTTCATTTTCAGTAAAACCAGGTGAAACTCTTGCTATTGTTGGTCCAACTGGAAGTGGAAAAACAACTATTATTAATTTAATTTCAAGACTTTATGATCTAAACTCTGGTCAAATTAATATAGATGATAGATCTATTAATGAATACAAATTAAATTGTTTAAGAACTAATGTTGGTGTTATACTTCAAGATGTTTTCTTGTTTGCTGATACAATTCAAAATAATGTAACATTATTTGATGAAAATATTTCAAAAGATGAAGTTATTAATTCTGCTAAAGAGCTTGGAATTCATGAGTTTATTATGTCTTTACCTGAAAACTATGAATTTAATGTTCAGGAAAGAGGTAATACTCTCTCAGCTGGTCAGAAGCAATTAATAGCATTTATGAGAGTTTTAATTAAGAATCCTGATATACTTATTCTTGATGAAGCTACATCTTCAATAGATTCTTATTCTGAAGATTTAATAAAGAATGCAACAAAAAAAATAACAAAAAATAAAACTTCAATTATTATTGCACATAGACTTGCAACTATTAAAGCAGCATCAACTATAATTTATATGGAAGATGGAGTAATCCTAGAAACTGGAAACCATTATGAATTGATAGAATTAGAAAATGGCAGATATCATAAAATGCATCAAGAACAATTTATTAATACTGAAATATTAGATTAAATCTTTAATTAAATCTATACATTCTCTGGCCTCTTTAACATCATGAACCCTTAATACATTAGCACCATTTATTATAGAGAATGTATTTAATACAGTTGTTCCATTTAAAGAGTTTGAAGGTGTAGATTTAATCTTTTTATATATCATTGACTTTCTTGATATCCCAACTAAAATTGGCTTATTAAACTTTTTTATTTTTTTAAGTTCTTTTAATAGTTTATAATTATGATTAATGTCTTTTCCAAATCCAAAACCAGGGTCTATTATTAGATTTTTTATATTTTTTTGCTCTAAATTAAACAGCTGCTCTTTAAAAAAAGTAAATACTTCAGATATAATATTAGTGTATAAAGGATTGTCTTGCATATTTTCTGGATCTCTTTTCATATGCATTAGGACATATCCAGCAGAATAGTCTCTAACAACACTAAGTAATCTTTTATCATACTTTCCAGAACTAATATCATTAATAATTGAAAACCCCTTGTTTAGAGCATATTCAGCTACTTTACTATTATATGTGTCAATTGAAAAAGTAATATTATTAAATTGTCTAGAAAGTTCCTCGACATATTTTGATATATATTTGAGTTCAGTGTTACTGTCAATAATTTTTGAACCTGGTTTTGAACTAATCCCC
>Ga0209019_1000486_pt1 | contig 20290 bp, 22 predicted proteins | sample METZYME_3_300m_FD_187549 | JGI IMG/M metagenome (GOLD analysis project Ga0209019, IMG submission 187549) | Marine microbial communities from oxygen minimum zone in mesopelagic equatorial Pacific - METZYME_3_300m (SPAdes) (version 2) | ecosystem: Environmental > Aquatic > Marine > Oceanic... | reverse complement strand
TATGACCAGGTTACAGGCTCGATTGTGCCACTTATGCTCAATTACAATTAGGCACGGCGACACACTTGAAAACCGTTATAACGGCAAGTCTATCGTGGGTTTGAATCCCACTACCTCCGCCAAAATAGGCGCAAAATGACCCCCAGACCGAAATCTAGGGGTCGTTTTGTCCGTTATTAGCCGCTATGGACAATCAATGGACCCAAGGGTTCTTGAAAGTTGAACTACCGCTTCAGAATGTTAGCCACCGCCCCCGCCAACTCGTGCTGCATATTCGGCAGGATGTGGGAATACAGGCCGAGGGTGATGGTGATACTGGAGTGGCCAAGGCTTCTAACACAATCTTCGGGTAAATGTTCGTCTTTAACGCCAGGGTAGCGAAGGCACTGGGCACATTTGGTGCAACGGTTGAGCCCAGAAGATTATCGACGACGACGTAAAGGACGATAAATCTACCGGGGAACGTGGTTAACCGGGCGGTTCCATCAGGCTTGCTGTTCGGTTGGTTAATCACCAACGGGTCACTGTTGGGGCCTACTTTCTTGAAATTTACAAGAATATGGCTCATCATTTTGCAAATTTCGAGGTGTTGTAGCAAGATGGGGATGGGTTCAAGCCCGTCCAACTGAGGCATTGGACCATATTCGAGATTGAGGTTGTAGAAGGACAGTATGATGTTTCGTGGCAAGTCCAGGCATAACTGGTTTAATAAGGAGGGTTACTTGTGGCTGATACACCTTTGTTCCCGGTGACTACCGTTGGCAGTTGGCCGAGGTCGACATCGCTTATCCGGGCATTAAGAGCCAAGCAAAACGGCGAGATGTCAGATAGCGAATTTAATCGCTTAGCGGATCAAGAAGTCATTTCATGTATCCGGTCACAGGAAGAAGCTGGCGTAGATATTGTGACGGACGGTGAACAACGGCGAGATAATTTCTATTCTTATGTGGTAGACAAGCTCGCGGGTATGCAATTAATGAAGGTCTCGGACCTATTAGACTATGCGAACGACCGGGCAAGGATGGAAGAAGTCTTACGAGCCTTGGACGTGCCTGCTTTCGCGATAAAGAGTCCCATTGTGGTCGATAAACTCGGGAAAAAAGAAGGTCTGTCACTCGACGAATTGGCATTCATGAAAGAACATACTGACAGGCAGATTAAGATACCGATTCCAGGTCCGTACATGCTCACACGTTCTAGTTGGTTCGAAGGTCTATCCGATAAGGTCTACGAATCTGCGGAAGAATTGAGCAAAGACGTGGTGACCATTCTCAGAGAAGAAGTGCTTGCCCTTCGAGACATGGGCTGTGATTTCATTCAATTTGACGAGCCGATTCTGAGTCAGACTGTATTTGGAGAAGAATCAACCGAAACGTTTATGTGCGCCGCTCTACCGCAAAGAAGGGATCCGACAGAAGAACTAGAGTTTGCGGTGAGATTAATGAACGAAACCATGGAGGGTATATCTGGAGTCAGGACTGGCGTTCATGTATGCAGAGGGAACTGGAGCCGAAAAGAGGACGTATTGTTGGTGGGTAATTATGGCCCTATGTTACCCCACTTGATGCAGATGAACATCGATCAACTGGTATTAGAGTGCGCTACTCCCCGTGCTGGCGAGATGGAAGTTTTCAAGGAGTACGCTAACGAAAAAGAAATCGGCCTAGGTGTCGTCAATCCCAGGACTGATGAAATCGAGCCCGCAGAAGACATCGTTGCGAGGGTACGAGATATACTGCAATATTTCAGCCCCGACAAAGTGTATTTGAACCCCGATTGTGGGTTTGGTACTTTCGCCGAGCGTAATGTTAATACTCCTGAAATCGCAGAAAAGAAGCTTCAAGCCATGTCTGCAGCGGCCGTCATACTACGAGCCGAATTCGGATAATACTTGACCGGTTCACTCACGGTCGATGGCAAAACAATTCATAGGGAGGATACTATGGCTCAGGAAGAAAACCTCAATGGCTTACCCAAAGAGAAGCTTATTGAAGTTCTAGAATCGTTCAGAGATCCAGAGGTGTTCAACGCCGTTACTGGACCGTGGAAATCCAGAGTAGTGTGGCAGGGGGGAATGAGAGCTAAAGCCTACATGCGAAATCACGTTGCCGAAATGGATGAACCCGGTGACCTGACGGCAACCGATGTAGCTGCGAGCGCTCACGAGCAACTGTTATCAGCCATGGGTAGTTGTATAACCGTAGGCTACATCGTCAACGCTACCAAACGTGGTGTCAGGGTTCACGATTTGGAAATAGCGGTAGACGGTTATTTCGATAATATCCGAAAGTGGGCAGGTGTAGAAGAAGAAGGAAATCCGGGATACGGCAGAATCAGCGCAAAGGCCTTCGTCCGAGCTGATGCGGATGAAGAAACACTACGAGACATCTTTCGGCTTGCTGTAGAGGGCTCCCCGGTTACCCAGACAGTCCGGCATGCCAACGAAGTTTCAACAGAGCTAGAGGTTATCGGTTAGCGGACTCTGGCCTACTTGGCGTTGAGGAATCGAATGTTCCTACCGACGCTTTGTGAAACATATTCTGTAATCATTCGCAAATAGCTCTATCGTTTTCAAGTCGATTCTTACGATTAGAGGCACGGACCGGCACAGATTCTTTATCCGATTTGCCGATCGCTACACAGGCTCGGAAATTCCAATGGTTATTTGAACTAGTAATACATACGGGACAGAGGTATAGATGACAACATATGTCTCGGCCGATTGGGTTGCCTCGTGTATAAGTGATCCCAACTTCCTGATCATAGACACCCGCTACTCTATGCGGCATTTGATGGGACACCTGCAACATGCAGTAAATGTGCCGCCCCCTAAGCTACGCAACCCGCAGGGCGAATTGCTTTCGCCAAACGAACTCTCAGACTTATTCGGGGCTGCTGGGTTGGGTGATTTTATTACACCCATCTTGTATGACGGTTACGACGGAAGGAATTCCGCGTTCGTTGCATGGATTTTGGAGTATTTGGGCCGAAATGATACCCACATAATGGATATAGTTTACGATGAATGGAAGGCACAAGACAGAGAGGTTTTCTATCGGCCAGTGCCTAGGACAGAAAGGCAGTTCACGTCTCACATAAACCCCGCTGTTAGAGCTAGCCTCGAATACGTTTCCCATACCGAGGGTTTAACGTTAGTTGACACACGTAGTCTTGAAGAATTTGAAGGGCGAAGTGATGCTGACCAAATCCCTGGACATATTCCGGGCGCAATCAACGTTGTTTGGCAGGCCTTAGTAGGTCAAGATGGCAAATTGCTCTGTGGTGAAGATGAAGCACGCCGAATAATTGAAGAAGCCAAAATCGATGGTTCTAATACTATTGTGACCTATTGCAAAGTTGGGGCTCGGGCCGCGGTCGGATATCAGATGCTTAAGCAACTGGGGTTTGACGTCAAATTATTTGATGGCTCTTATTCTGAATGGGAGAAGAGCGGACTACCGGTAAAAAATCCTAGCGGTGGAGGTGATCCCGCATCGGTTCGACTCTGACCTTCGGCATAACTCATTCTAGGCCCGAAAAGGTTCGTGACCTATTCGATCCAAAACAAAGCCCCCTACCATTACAGTTGGGGGCTTTCTTATTGGCTGAAATCAGTCGATTTCGTGCCTAACACTGTCTGGCGAGAGTGCGAGGTAGTCGAACCCACCTACCCCGCTCGTCACGAGGCATAACGGATTTGAAGTTGGAACACGATTGTCCAATCCTGCCATTTCCTGTTGTATTCTATCCTGTTCCGATTCTGCACCCAGACGAAATCCTTAAGTAGGTTCCGTCTAATACCACCGAATCTTAAAGGTTCAGACCGGCCCTAAAGGCCCTGCAAACACCTGCCATGCAAGAACGGATTTAGAGCTTAAGCTCAACAAAATGTAAACCCGCTCACCAAAAAGATAATCGTGCCAGGGTCCGACTTTTTTATTGGAGCACCATGTTGATAGCAAAGACGTTAAAGAATAAGAATATAGAGTCAAAGATCCCATAGACGAAGCCTGGGGGCCACCGTCGCCACAGCCAGCACCGAACAGATAAATTCCAATCACCACCCAGGGCATGATTCCTGCGAATGTTCCGAACCAAAAAGGTGTCCAGTTAACATCTTTGTCGGAAGGTCTCTACCAACCGTAAACACTCCAACGTACTACAGCGCATCATGGACTACCTAAAAAAGTACCTGGATAGCCACGGCAAGCGCGAAATGGTTGAAGTGATCGACCAGTATCGCCAAGAATTCTTACCCCTCGTAGTACCGATTACTCTGTTGCGACATCACTTAAACAGACATCCAGTTCCAGAATGGGTAAAGCAGCAGACTTATCTGAACCCATATCCCCGGGAGCTCATGTTGCGAACCCACGTTTAATTCCGAGACTGAGCCCTATGACAGCCTTGGCTAGCACAAATGCCAACACGGCCAGATTGCGCTAGAATAGCCAAGTAATCTCGGAAATACTCTTTCAAGGCTGTTGGACCGTACCGGGATCAATGCCGCGAAAGGACCACAAGGAGACATCATGGACTTTGGGTTATTCGATACCTGGAATGCCTTGTACGCCGGTGGCACGATGCCTTGGGACCCCAAATACGAAAACGGGGAGATGCTCGAATCTGAGGCTTACACCAAGAACTTCGAACAGGTCGATGCGGTCGAAGCCATGGGCTGGGATTACATCTGGCTCGGCGGAGGCCACTTTTCCAAACAGGCCAGCATGGACCCTCAGGTACTTATGTTGGCTGCGGTGATTGCTGCCCGCACCAAGAACATCAAGATCGGTTCTTCCATCCACCGGCCTTTGATGAAGCTCGCCGGTGAAGAGTTATCGGAAAGAGCGCTTCCCCATGAACGGTACGCGTTCGACAACCTGATGTTGGATGACCCCTTCCAGACCGCTGAACAGGTCTCGATAGTCGATCAGGTCAGCCAGGGCCGTTTCATATACGGCGCGGGAGCGCGGTCTCGCGGTTCAGACGAGCGCCGTGATTACTTCTTTGAGTTCCTGGAAGTCATGAAACAGCTCTGGACGGAGGACCACTTCTCCGGGTTCGAAGGTAAGTACTACAACTACCCAGCGTTCTACGAGCCATATCTCTCTATCCCAAAGCCCTACCAGAAGCCCTATCCCGAGATGCTGCTCCCCGTGGATAGCCAGGAGAGCTTCGTTCCCATGGGAAAGATGGGTTATAAGATAGCCATCGGCGCTGGAAGTTCCACCCACAATCTCCGGGGAACCACGGTCCTGCTAGAAGACGTGAAGAGCTATCGGAAAGCCTGGAAAGATGCCGGGCACCCAGGCGAGCCGACTACCGTGGTCCGCATACCGACGCTACTGGCCGACACCTCAGAGCAAGCCGAAGAACAGAGCGAAGAGCTGATGAAGCTGGCCAGGCTGTATTTCTCTGGGCGAATGGGCATAGGAAGCACCGACGCAGGCTCGGCTAGCCCTGAAACAACCCAGGAAGTGAACCTGTTTGGAACAGCGGAAGAGGTAGTGGACAAGATCCATGTACTGCGAGAGCAATACGGCACCGATGAGATCATGTTCGAGGTCAACTGGACCTCATCCGTCCCGCGCGAGGTGGTCACGAAGACCATGCAGATACTCACAGACAAGGTGATTCCAGAGTTCAAATAGTTTGGGAACCCCTCCCAGTATTATCGCTAAAAAGCCCCCTCGTTGGAGGGGGCTTTTTTAAGACCAGGGCCGCCCGAATAGAAGTTCTGGCATAATGGCGGCTCCGGTGACCCAGCTAACAGGCCATCAAGCTCTAAGGCCGCCCGGACTTACAACTGCAAGAGGAGTGAAATATGGCACGCCTATCAGGAAAAACCGCTTTGATCACCGGAGGGGCTGGAGGGATCGGCCAGGCGGCCGCTCGGCTATTCACTGCGGAAGGTGCCCGGGTCGCATTAGTCGACCGCGACGAGGCTGCCCTCCAGGCTGTCGTGCAGTCCATCGGAGAGGAATCAGCCAGTTACATCGTCGCCGACGTTACCCAACCCGAACAAGCCGAAAGCTATGTGGAGACAGCAGTCGACCGTTGGGGCGGCTTCGACATCTACCTAGCGAACGCTGGAATAGAGGGCATAGTCTCCCCGATATCCGACTATCCCCTCGACATCTTTGAACAGGTCATCGCCGTCAATGTCACCGGAGTCTGGCTGGGGCTTAAATATGTGATTCCAGTCATGCGTGAGCGCGGCGGCGGTAGCATCGTGATCACCTCCTCCACCGCCGGGATCGGCGGAACTGCGGGAATGTCGGCATACACCACCAGCAAGCATGCAGTCATCGGCATGATGCGAACGGCCGCGCTGGAGTGCGCCCCCATGGGCATCCGGGTGAACACCGTGAATCCGGCGCCAATCGAGACCCGGATGATGCGCTCTTTGGAAGAGATGCGGGTCGCGGCAGCGGATGATTCGGAGGTAACTGTGGAGAGGACCAAACAAGCCTATTCTGCACGTATCCCCCTGCAGCGCTATGGGAACCCCGAGGAAGTGGCGAGGCTGATGATGTTCCTTGCTAGCGACGACAGCAGTTATTGCACCGGTGGTGTGTACATGGTCGATGGTGGCCGGTCCGCCGGAAGCCCTTAAAACGCTTGATGGCCGGTGCCTCCTTCCGTGGTTATCATCACTCGGTCGCACGCGGTCACAATCTCACCGACGGGAACTGAGACATGATTTCAACTGACGTCACAGAACACGTTGCCACAACCGGGGACCATCAGACCTTCTACCTGGCGGCAGGACCGGAAGATGGCCCGCTGATTATTTTCGTGCACGGGTGGCCGGAGCTGTCGATCAGTTGGCGGCATCAGCTCCCCTGTTTTGCCGCCATGGGCTTCCGGGCCATCGCGCCAGACATGCGCGGATACGGCCGTTCCACCGTCTACAGCCGGCATGAAGACTATGCCCTGGAATCGATAGTCGCCGATATGATTGGTCTTCAGGACGCTCTAGGCACGGTGAAAACGGTCTGGGTCGGCCATGACTGGGGATCGCCGGTGGTCTGGAGCATTGCCAGCCATCATCCAGAACGGTGTCATGGCGTAGCCAACCTCTCGGTGCCCTACTACACGTTGGAACGGGGGCTGGACGCGATAGTGGGCCTGATCGACCGCGAAGTTTACCCGGAGGACGAGTTTCCGGTGGGACAGTGGGAGTACCAACGCTACTACGAAGAAAACTTCGCCGCCGCCATCGCGCCCTTTAACGCCGACCCAACCAAGGCTATAAAAGCCTTGTTCCGCAGCGGTGACCCGGCCGGAATCGGCAAACCCTCGCGCACCGCCTATGTGCGCCAGAACGGGGGCTGGTTCCGGGGGGCAACAGAACCGCCGGACGTCCCGCGCGACCCCGAAGTGATCAGTGAGGCCGACCTCGCCGCTTACGCCGCCTCCTTGACCCGAAACGGATTTTTTGGTCCCAGTTCCTATTACATGAACCACGACGCCAACGCTGCATATGCTGATCGGGCCGTGAACGGCGGCACGTTGGAGATGCCCACCCTATTTATCGCCGCTGAATATGACTTTACCTGCGAGTGCACAAGGTCTAACCTAGCTCAGCCGATGCGCGATCATTGCTCCAACCTGGCGATCAGCGAAGTGAAGGCCGGACACTGGATCGCCCAGGAAAAACCGGCGGAGGTCAATGCCGCCCTGGCCCATTGGCTGGCCACTTCATTGACCGAAGTATGGCCTAGATAACTCTGGATTGCTGTTCGGTCGCCCGAAAAATTCACATATCACATATAGGGGAGAAATATCATGAAGATCGAGAACAAACTGAAAGCGATGGGACTAGAGTTACCAACTGCTGGTACGCCCCCGCCCGGCCGGGCTGGAGCAGTGCGGGTTGGAAACCTTCTGTTCGTCGGCGGGCACACTGCCGGGGCGGAACATCGCGGCAAGCTGGGCGCGGATATCTCTGTCGAGCAGGGTTACGAAGGCGCCAAGGGCGCTGCCCTCGCCTGTTTGTCCGATGTAAAAGCCGTGATTGGCGACTTGGACAAGGTAAAGCAGGTGGCCAAGTTGCTCTGCATGGTCAACTGCACCCCGGATTTCGGCCAACAACCCCTGGTTGCCAATGGAGCGACCGACCTGCTCAGCGAGCTTTACGGCGACGCCGGGGCCCATGCCAGATCCGCCGTGGGCATGAGCGCCCTGCCGAATCAGGCCTGTATCGAGATCGAGATGATTTTGGAGATCGAAGACTAGGGAAACGCATCTGAAGGATTGGCGCCGTTCTTTTGTAGCGGCGCCGAAACGGAATACAGAGAAGGGATAGCCAGCCCGAATTACGGTAGCGGTAAATTTAGACAAACGGCCCTTTCCCGGCGTTCGAGATCGGCGCCATCCAACTGCAAATACCAATAGCGGCAGATGACTGTCGAACGCTAACACCCGTCTTGGTTACGTTCAATCGGCCTGCTGTGCCAAACGTAGTAAAATCCGTGTCGTTATGGAATTAATAAGCGAGCGAACATCACGCCTATGAAGACGACGATAGTGATCATGATTGATGGTCTCGACCCGGAGTATCTCGATGTGTGCCCAGCGCCGAGGCTGCAGGAGTTAGCCAAGGCGGGGTCGAGACTTAGCGTCCGAGGAATGATGCCGTCGGTCACCAACGTAAACAACGTATCGCTAGTCACCGGCAGCTACCCCGAGAGCCACGGCATCACCTCGAATTACTGGTTGGACCATGAGCGCGGTGGTGAGCACTACATGGAGTCGGCGGAATACATCAGGGCTGAGACCATGTTCGAACGAGCCGCCGACCTGGGCCTGCGCTCGCTCTTAGTCACCGCCAAGGACAAACTTCGCCGGCTCCTCAGCAACGGCACAACGGTGAGCGTTTCCTCGGAGCAACCGCCCGACTGGGTAGTGAACGGTGTTGGAGCGCCGCCACAAATCTACTCATTGGAAGTGAACCGTTGGGTGTTAGACGCCGGGCTTTTCATTCTGTCGCAACAAGATTTCGACCTGGTATACCTAACGACCACTGATTATGCGATGCATTCATATGCTCCGGACGAACCGGAATCGGCCCGCCATATCGCCCTGTTAGATGAGGGCATCGGGAAGTTAGTGGACGCTTTACCAGACGCGAATTTTCTGGTTACGGCTGACCACGGTATGTCCACAAAAACCCGCATGCTCCACTTACCAGATAACTTGGCTCAGGCGGGAATCAAAGCACGGGCAATACCGATCATCAAAGACCAATACACGGTGCACCATTCCAACCTTGGCGGGTGCATCTACATCCATCTTGAAGGCCGTTCCGATAATCCTGAGCCTGCTCTTGAGGTCCTTCGGAACGTATATGGAGTCGAAGAAGCATTGTCACGGCAAGAAGCGGCCAGACGCTTCAAGCTGATGCCAGAGCGTATCGGCGACATCATGGCCTTGGGAGCGCATGACGTTGTATTTGGAGACCCGTCGGAAGTGGCATTTCCTCAGGGGCTCCGTAGCCACGGGTCGACCCACGAACTCGACATTCCTGTGATTGCCTTCGGCGAGGGATTGAACATCGGGGATTTCACTGAGAACAGGAGCCTGGGTCAATACGTCATTGCCCACGTGTTAACTGATCCTTAACTGAAATAGTACAAGCAACAGATCAGCGCTCCTCACCAGCACGTTGCGTTGCGATTGTCTTTTTGGGCACGGGCTTTCTGGCCCCTTTTGGCTGGGTCTTCTAAAAGTGTTAACCCTCCGCGAAATGATTTCGATTGACAGGGCGTTTAGTCCGCCATAGGATTGCGGCTGAACGCCTTTTGCTATTGCCAAGGAGGAAGCCATGAGCAACGACCCAATCAACCTCTACGACTATGAGGAGAGAGCGAAGCTTACCCTACCCCACAATGACTGGGACACCATCGACGCCGGTGCCATGGACATGTTCACTACCCGGCGCAATCGGACTGCCTTCGAAGCACTGACCCTGCGCCCCCGCTTTTTGCGGACTGTCGAGGAAAGGGATCTTTCCACCACGGTCTTGGGTGAGAAGATAAGCATGCCGGTTGTTCTAGCACCGGCGGGTAGCCACATGCGGGCGCATCCAGAAGGTGAGGTGGCCACGGCTCGGGGAGCAGGGATGTCCGACACTTTGATGATGTTAAGCACCTCGTCTAACTGCAGCATGGAAGAGGTTTCCCAAGCAGCATCCGGCCCTTTGTGGTTCCAGCTCTACCACCGAGGCTACGAACTGACGGAGATGCTGGTGCACCGGGCCGAGGAAGCCGGATTCAAGGCGATTGTTTTGACTGTAGATACGCCGGTCCCTAGCCCCAAGGAAAGGGATCTGCGCAACAACACGATCAGGACGCACGAGCTAGGGAATTTCCGGGGGATGGACAGGCCCCGAAACGAAATCAGCGGCACCGATGAAACCCCAGGGTGGGACGTTTCCCGTACTGAGCCTCTCACCTGGTCGGAGTTGGACTGGCTAAGGGGTCTGACCCAACTGCCCTTGGTTCTGAAGGGCATCCGGACCGCCGAGGACGCCCATGTGGCAGTTGAATCTGGTGTCAACGGCATCCAAGTCTCTACCCATGGCGGCCGCCAATTGGACATGACCATGGGAGCAATCGAGATGCTACCGGAGATCGCAGACGCAGTGAAGGGCCAGGCCGAAATCTACCTTGATTCGGGTGTACGCCGAGGCAGTGATGTTATCAAGGCGTTAGCCCTTGGCGCCCGGGCAGTAGCCATCGGGCGGCCTCTTTTCTGGGGTTTGGCCGTGGACGGTGCCAACGGAGTACACGGAGTACTGGAACTGATGCGAGAGGAAGTAGACCGTGCGATGGCTTATTGCGGCCAAGCTTCAGTAGAAGATTTGGATCCGAACCTCATCGGCATACCATCCGATTGGGGTTCCGGTTCACGTATGACACCGTAAGAGCTGGGTTGAGGAATAGCGGTATAGGCATGGCATTGCAACGCTACGAAACAATAATGTCTTTCCGTTGCAAGTCGGCCTAATCCTGCCAATGATCGATAGCCGATGGCAGCGTTAAGGAGCGGCCTGTGGGGTGAGGAAGACACCCGCCTATTGCACTATGGGCTGGGCGATGATCCAGAGGCTGATGACCGTGTACACCACCATCAGCGTTAGCATGGGGTACTGGCTATCCAGGACCAAGGCCCGGTTGGCGAACATCCGGACAGCAACTCGGTGCGCCAGGTAAACGGCTAGAACATGACCCAATACGATCAGCGCCACGGAGAGGAACCACAGTATCCGCGCATTGATTATGCTGATATTCGGCGAATAATCGACGGTCCCGAATAGGTCCCATCCTGTGCCGAATGGGTCTGACGCCAGTGGGATGATCAACTGCCCCTGGATCAGTAACAATGTTATGAAATGGGCGATGTTGTAGGCCAAAGCGATGGGAATCAGAGAAAACCCAAAAATCCTGGCCATCTCCACCGCCCCGATCTGGCCATCAACCGAGCCGGCCATGAGCTTGGCAAAGAACAGATAGACTAAGAAGAAGCCTACTGGTACTAACACAATCCCCAAAGTATCAGCCAAAACCAGACTGTTGAATACCTGGCCTCCTCCCACGCCGAACAGGTCCACCACCCACGTCTGGAACTCCGCCCAGGCCGAGGTGGCGCTGAACCCGTCGAAGGTAACCGTGGCCAACATCAAGACCACCAGAGCCAAAATGTCGTTCGTCACTGGTTCGTTCCGCCCCAGCCCGATGGCAAATGGCCGCAGATTGATCTCCCGGTCGCCGGAACGCTGAAAACACTCGTAGCAGTCTATGCATTCCGCATCCAGGTCCCTGCAATCGGCGCTGCAGACCTGACATGACCCTTGGTTGTTCACCCGGACTTCCGTGACTGAGAACCGGGTCAACAGGCCGAATACGACCGTGAATGCTTCTCCCTTTCGCAACCACTGATGCCTGCCGAAGACGAGCATTCCCCCTAGAGTGATAACCGAGTAAACCACCACCATAATGGCGATTTGCGTGGGAACGTCGGTCTTGGGATAGGCGTCTTGGATCCAAGTAAACAAGCCGAACAATACCAGAGCAGGCCAAATGCCAAATTTGGCTGGATACTCCAGACCCAGAGACAGATTTTGGCCGGGTCGCGCGAGCCGGTAAACACCTTCTGCCCAGCCGAACACTATCTTCCACGGGTTGAGCAAAGCCCATATATTCCCCACCAATGCCACGGTGATGGACATGCCAACCCACCAGATGATCCAAACGAAGGTGGGACTGAAGTTGAGAATTGAGCTGGAGTCACCGCCGAACCCGGCCGCAACGACCAGACCCAACAGGAACACAGACAGAAGCTTGACCGGCAGGAGCGTCACTGAGGATGTCAAGGCTATTCGAGACCAGCGGGTGCCGATCAGGTTGAGCCGCCAATATCCCGCTTCTCCGCTGACCTTGACCAATACGCTGATGAAGACAAAAGAAAGTGCCACAGCCAATCCGGCGCCGATGAGGAAAAATCCCAGAGGCACCGGCAGTTCTGTGCGCTCGCCGAAGCCGTGGGCGTAGGCCGGCCAGGCCACTAGACTCCCCGCCGCGGCTGCGGCGGGGAGTAAGATTTTTAATATAGACATGTTGGCTACCCATCCAAAGTTTGAAATCAATCGGTTTTCTCAAGGCAGAGAATACATTTGAGCGCCTACCTTGGTTGGACCTCCAAGAACCCTATTTCGATCTCTCCTTCCTTATTCTCTTCATCGTGTTCTTCTTCCTCTTCCATTTCCATTTTCATGTCAGAGTGGAGGCCGCTGATCACGGTTTGAGGCGTGGAGCTATTGTTGGTCCAGGTGATTACCGTACCTGGATCCACAATCACTTCGTGGGGTTCAGCGCCTTCGTCGCTGTATTCGATGGCAGCAGCGCCTGTCCGGCCAGAGTCTTGTGAAACAACGATAGAGCCGTTTAAAGCCGGGCGGAGGTGGCTGTGGAATGGCACGGTCTCACCGGCCAGATGCTCGTCAATCTCGTAGCTGAAGGACGCCCCTGGAGCCAATTCTTCTGATTCAAATATGCCGCCGTGCCCGCCCTCGTCGTGCTCACCCGTCGGGTGGTAGGTGATCTTGAAGCGTCCGGTGGCCTTGGCCACGAAGAAGAAATCGGTCTCTTGTCCCCCTTCAATGTCCATTTCAATATCATAGGTATGAAGGTGGAATGCACCCCCTTCGTCGGCATCTATATTCAAGGTGACCATGTCGCCCTGTTTGACCTCGATGGTTGCAGGGCTCATGACGCCTTCCATGATTCGGATTTCAAGGTCCAGTTCTTCGGGGTCTCCGCCGCCACAGGCTGCCGCGGCAACCATGGCCATCAGACCCACGGCCATGATCAGGCCAGTGAGTTTCAGTTTTCTCATATTCATTGGATTCTCCGGGAATTTTCGTTTTGTATTTTTATGTCGCCCGTTTTCGCTGCTGTTTCTGTGACCACACCAGGGCGGCGATCGCCACGACTAGCCCTACGATGACAACCACTATCAGTAGGTTAAATCCCTCCGCCTCCGTTACTTGCAGAGACACAACCAAGGTTGCTTCGCCCAACTCGCTTACGGTCTCCAAGGTTATGGTCCAAGCCCCGAGAGCTGTCAGGGTTATATCAGCGTCAAACACCTGGGGGTTCAGCGGGGAGTTGGTCGCCCGGACCGGCCCGGCGGTCATTCCAAATTCAGGGCCGGTAGCCTGGATAATCATCTGGCCGTCACTGATGATTTCCTCACTTTCGGCGGACTGGATGAGTATGCTCAGATGTAGGTTCCCCACCTTCGGGCTGCCCGGCAATACGCCAACCCAAAAGAGGTAAGGTCCCTCTTTAACGTCGTTGACGATGAGGCGGGTCGCCCCATTCGCCGACACCCGGTCTGGCCGCAGCGGTGAGGCCGCGGCCGCAGCTACGAGCAGGATTATTCCAAGCAACGCCCCAATTTTTATTGCCAATGGATCTATTCTCCGCATGACTAAAGTCGGGTTTTCGTCTTGGCACGAAACATATCTCAACATATAGGTGTAGTACGGCAGACCACGGGTCCGGCCGGGCCGGGCGAGCGTTGGAAAAGACCGAATGGGGCTGGGGCTAAGCCCGGGGAGGTCTCGTGGGAGGAGTTACGTAGGCTTCGTTATACGCGCCATCGTCGGAAATAACCGTGAAGGACGCGGTGTCTAAGCGGTGTATCGGATGGGTTAGGCCATCATTGATGCCGGCCGCGACGAAGGTGGTACCCAATTCGCCGCGTGCGTCATTGGAAGGCTGGTAAAAGATTTCGTCTTGCAGAGTCTGTTGGGTGGTGGACTCATTGTGGGAATGGGGCCGTTCAAAAGGATGTAGCTTCGGATGCCCGGCGCCGGCTGCGGTGTCGGTTAGGAAGAGGTGCGAGTGACCGTGCTGGCGTTCGGCGTAGTGATGGTCAACCGCCGGCCCCAAAAACGCCACTACGACCGCTGCGGCCAGGGCCAATAACATGCCGCACCAGACCAAGTCTCTGAGATCTAGGTCCCCTACAGGAAGCCTTGTGGAAAATACCATCGTTACGATTCTATAGCGCTGAACTCAATCGAAAGGGAACTGCAGAGAAGATTGACCTGTTTCCCAACAAAAATCGACCGTTCGCCTCATTCATATAAATGACCACTAACACTCTTCTTGCATAGTGTCATGCGGCTATGGGCCTCGAGTTTCACAACTGGATGTTCATCCGAGATGACAGTTCCGGCGCTGAGCTGACCTATATAGTGGAGCGGTGAATATTCTGGTGAATATTTTGGTGGATATCCCCAATGAAATCAACCGCCAAACGACGACGGTGAAGCCTGGTCAAAGACGGTTAATCGGCAGCTTGGTCTGCGCTGCTTTAGCCTTCACGGTCGCGCCGGTGATGTTCGGTCGGCTGGGTGTAGTCGCACGTACGGTGTCGGTTTGGAAGGGTGCCAACTGGACGATAGCGCCAAGGGCCTTCTGCAGACGGCCATCCAACGGTCTAACCTCTCCGCCCGGGCTCTTCCGCTTATTGAAGGTGCCCCGTACCATCGCTGAACTCGAAGGCGCTGAGGGCATAAATATCGCCCAACTGGCCGAGGCTTTACAGTACCGGTTGAGCACGGCAGGTAGCTGAATCCGGAATCCGGCTAATTTTCTTCCCGGAATTTCACCAGAGCTGTCTCCATCACAACTTCCTTTCAGCCCAGCCAAACAAAACGCCCCGGCGCATCTGCCGGGGCGTTTACATTTTTCGACTGGTTGTCGGTGATCAGGCTTAAGGATTCATCGCCCTAGAGGTTCATTGCGTTGAGTCCTATCCTGGAAATATCCTCGTCAGCTTGGCCGCTGGGGTAGCCACCAACTCCGATCCCACCAAGGATCACTCCATCCTTCATTATCACCAGGCCGCCTTGCCCGTGGGTCATCATCGGGTCGCCCAAGTCAGCTATGTTCCGGCCACCGCCATGCAGACGTTCGGCGTGGGCACCAGAGTCCATGCCCATCACCGCCGAGGTGTAGGCCTTTCTCTGGGCGTGTCTGCGACTGAATAACCGTAGGTTGTCCATCTTAGCGTAGGCCTCCAGGTTGCCAGTCGCATCAACGATACACATCGCTATTGGTTCGTTCGGTGTCTCCATCGCCTTGTCCATCATAGCCTTCATCGCCGCTCGGACCTGTGCCCTATTCAGTCCTTCTGCCATCAGTGACCCTCCTTCGCTTCTATTACATTTGACCTTGTGCCTTTGAGTGGATGGATTATACATACAATTCATAGATACAGATGCCGGGCGTGGCCTCAACAACCTGAAACCGAAGACCTAACCAATAATTGAGCCGGAGATTCGCCCTTGCCACGGAGATTCGGCGGAGTCTATGATAATGAACGTGGAACCAAGCAAAGTGAAATACCTCCTGGGCGCAATTTCCGATATCGAGGCCCTAACATTTGGCGAACCTGGCCTCCGGACGTTTCGCTTGGATGCCCGGTCGGGCGCGGCATCTTGCTCGGTCTGGATGGAGAAAGAACAACTTCTCCAGCTAGGCGTTTATCTGAGGGACATGGTGGGCCGACTCTCGCAGGAAGAACGCGACAAGGAAAGCGATCTGCGGGAAGAGGGTTGGTCTGGCGGCGAGTTGACGGTCGACTTCAAAGCCGGGCAGATGCTCCTCAGCTACGATCAAACAAGCAACGCTTTCTACCTTCAGGCCTTTGAACGGGAGCCCGAAGCAACGGAAGAGCCACAAGAACCACAAGGCGCCACCGATGATGTACCGCCGGAAACCGAATCCGTAGGATTTTGGATCACAACTGCCCAGGCATCCGTGCTTGGAGAAGAGTCGTTAAAGATCTGCGCCGCTGGCCGGCCCACGTGCTTCCTTTGTGGACAACCGATCAATCCAGACGGGCATGCCTGCCCCAGGGCTAACGGGCATACAGTTTTAGAGGCTGGCTAAACCACGCCACTCACGGGGCGGGATAGACCTTTTTACTTTCGAGTTGAGTTCTGAATTGAATTCCGATTTGAATTCCGACCTAAGTGCCGGGCCGGCTGCCACCGACATCATTCGTCACGGAGAGATTGTCTCCTATCAATTGACCCCCTTGGGTTCTAACTACACCTTCATTGTCACGATAGAGTTGGACGGCAACGAAAGCCTGGCCATCTATAAACCGAAAAAGGGCGAAGCCCCGCTTTGGGATTTTCCCAGCGGCACACTCTACAAAAGGGAGTACGCGGCCTATCTGTTGAGCGAGATCCTCGGCTGGAACATCGTCCCCTTCACCATCATTCGGGACGGGCCGCATGGCATCGGCTCGGTGCAGCAGTTCATCGATCACGATCCCAAGCAGAATTATTACACCCTGGAAGACGGATGTGCCGACCAGCTCAGAGTTATCGCCTGCTTCGACCTAGTCGCGAACAGCACCGACCGCAAGGCCAACCATCTGTTGATGGGGGATGCCGGCAAGATCTGGAGCATCGACCATGGACTGACTTTTCACTCAGAAATGAAAGTCCGGACCGTGATCTGGGATTTCTGCGCCGAACCGATTCCACCGCAATTGCTGAAAAAGTTAACCGAACTTCGGGAACGCCTGGATCACTCCACTGATTCCCTACCCAGCCTGTTGAATGAGCTGGTGGCCCTCCTGCCTGCGGATGAGGTCGATGGCCTCAAGCGGAGGTTAGACTGGGTCCTGGAAGAGCGGGTTTTTCCGGGCCTACCCGGTCGCAACCGCCGCCGCCGCGGATAATCGTCACCGCCGCTCCACTGCAAAAGCTTTCGTTTGCCTTGAGTCTGGCCTGTCATCCGGCACAGTCCACAGGATGGTCAACAGAATGGTCGAATCGAACGTTCGGTCCATCAGCGCAATAACCCTGGCCGTAGCCGATATGGCCCAGTCGGTGGACTTCTACGGCAACAAAGTTGGCCTAGAGATGCTCTATGGTGGCGGCTCTGCTTCATTCACCAGCTTCAAAGTCGGGGAAGGCTATCTCAATCTTGTCTTGGACTCTGAAGGCACTCGAACTTGGTGGGGGCGCCTGATCTTCCATGTTGAAGATGTCAATGCGCTGCATCTGCGATTAGTCCAAGCAGGCCTCTCCCCGTCCACCGAGCCCACAGACGCCTCATGGGGTGAGCGGTATTTCCACATAAACGATCCTGACGCCCACGAACTGTCCTTCGCAAAACCTCTTTAAGATCGCGTGCACACACTGGTCTCAATTACAACGGACATTCCAGTTCCGAACGGGGCGTCGTGGAATTCCCATTATCTAAATATACGATTCTCTTTATCGAATTATATCACTATAGCTGTATTGACATTGTACAATCACTAATCTACAAATTACGGGTAGCATGAGTAGGGTTTCATCTAGTCGCAGTAAATGTCTAGTTAGTTCTGGATCTTTATCGCATTTCGTAGGAAGGGAGAAGTAAGCATGTCAGAAACAAGGCCAAACTCAAAGTTCATCAGACATTTGCCTAAGGCAATCGTTCTGTTGTTCGTAGCCCTGCTATTCGCCTGCGGGTCATCGGCAACGTCGGCTCCGGCAGCAAGCAGCGGTTCAACTTCGCCCACGGCGGTGCCTGCGGCGCCTAAGGCAAAGGCACCAGCAAAGGTACCAGCAAAGGCAGCGGCAACGGCTGTACCGTCAAAGGGCAAAAGCGCCGCTTTACCCACGGCAATGCCTAAAGCAACTCAAGTACCGGCGGCAGGGCGGGCAGCGCCGGCCGGCACTCTCAACTATGGTACGAAGGAGACTGGCATCTTCCAGGGCCATCCGAAAGAAGCCTCAAGCCCTAGGATTCAGTTCCTCTCCACGTCCATAGGCGAAGGCCTAGTACGCGTTGCAGACGACCTCTCGGGTGCCCCCCAGCTGGCCGAAGCTTGGGAGATATCTGACGACTTCTTGACCTGGACTTGGCATATCCAGCCGGGCGTTGAATTCCACAAGGGTTATGGAGCGGTGACCGCAGAGGACGCCGTCTACTCCCTTAAAATGTTCTACGAAGGCGCCCTTCTTGCCCGGGCCGGGTTCATCGGATCGTATATGGGGTTCGACGAGGACCCGGAAATCGGCGCCTCTACGACGATACTCGATGACCTCACTTTTGAGGTCTTTACCGGCGAGCCATGGGTGCCCGCGCGGGTTTACGAGTTCCTACGCACCGGCGGCGGCGTCAGTAACTGGACCGTCAGCAAGAAGCAGTCTGAAGAGCTTGGTATCGAAAAAGCCAGCGTAGACATCGCTTCAACCGGCCCCTGGGAGGTAACTGACCACTCCAGCGGTGAATTCTGGAAATTCGACGCCGTTGAGGATCACTGGCGCCAGACTCCCTACTTCGATGAGTTGGTATTGTGGACCATCCCGGAGGAGTCGGCCCGAGTCGCCGGTTTCCAGACCGGTAATCTGGACACCTTCGCCATGGACTTCGACTCTATTCCTACGGCTGAAAAAGTCGAAGGCGCCATTATGAAAGGCGTACCCAATGCCGGTCAGGCCGGAATCAACTGGTACGGTCAGACCTATGGCGTGGATAGAGACGGCAATGAGTACGAGCATTACGACTGTGAACAGGCCTGGGTGTCTTGTGATGCAGACATAAATTCCAAGGAATGGGCGGACGCCGTTCTGGTCCGGAAGGCGATGAACATCGCCATCGACCGCCAGACCATCGTCGACACACTTCTATCAGGCTACGGGAAGCCCCAGTCCCTGAGGGACTGGATGGGCCACGAAGCCAGGGCCAACCCGGATTGGAACTACGAGTATGACCCTGTGAAAGCCAAACAGATGTTGGACGAAGCGGGTTATCCAGATGGTTTCAGCATCACGTTGACTCCGGCCATCCGTGGAGCGCCCGCCGAGGTCGAGACCTGCCAATCACTGGCCCAGTACTGGGAAGCTATCGGCATCTCGGTCAATATACAAAACGTTCCTTACGCTACGATTAGGCCAAGTTTGATCACCCGGAAATACCAGGGGATCACCTGCCTCACTGTAGGCGTACGGTTGACCCCTCTCATCGGGGCCTCTAACTACCCGATAACCTCGACCTATAGCTACGGAACGCACCACCCGAAATTGGATGAAATATTCGGTCGAGCGAAGGTACAGGTCGACCCGAAGAAGATCGAGGCAGGGGAACTGGAGTTCTACAACTTCATGTGGGAAAACGCTATGGCAGCTTCGATATACGTCCATGAAGGCGTATGGCCAATCGGCCCGCGGCTCGACCCCAATTTCGAGCCAGCCGACTTTGCTGACGTCCGGACGCCCACCAATTTTGAGAGCGTAAGACACCGGTAAGGTCTAAGCACGATCAAAGCAAACCGAAAGCCCCCCGGTAGTAAATGCCGGGGGGCTTCGTGTATCTGAGGTTATCGAATGACAGGCATCTGGTTCCAGCGCATAGGCGAACCCCCGCCCCTAAATTTGATGCTTCCAGCGATTCGGTCAGTACCCTATTATTCGATACCGATCAATTAAGCCTAAACCCCGGTTCTATCCGGAGGTGATTGTATCTGATGTAACTCTTTGATGATTATCGACGATTCTCTTTATAGAATTATCTCACTATAGCTGTATTGACATTGTACAATCAGTAATCTATAAATTACGCGTGCCATAAGTAGGGTTCCGCCAAGTTGCGAAAAATATCTTATTTGTATGGTCTAGATTCTTATTACGTTTCGTAGGAAGGGAGTAAGGAAGCATGTCAGAAATAAGGCCATGCGCAAAGTTCATCAGACATTTGCCTAG
>Ga0209019_1000484_pt1 | contig 20335 bp, 18 predicted proteins | sample METZYME_3_300m_FD_187549 | JGI IMG/M metagenome (GOLD analysis project Ga0209019, IMG submission 187549) | Marine microbial communities from oxygen minimum zone in mesopelagic equatorial Pacific - METZYME_3_300m (SPAdes) (version 2) | ecosystem: Environmental > Aquatic > Marine > Oceanic... | reverse complement strand
ATCCAAAGAATTGCACGTTCAACAGGGTCTAATTTTTCAATTGACCGATCTGCAAATTTGAATGCAATCTTGTCCAGAGTATCTGTGTCTTCGAGAATCTCTTCCAAGAGCAATTCAAAGTATTCTTGGTCAATTCTGGCAAACTCTTTTGTTTGTTTTGATTGCGACAATAATACGTCAAAATTATCGTCATTGAGCTGATGCTGGTAAAGAACTTGCAGCAACAATTGCCTAGAACCAGAGCGTCCCTTTTTAGTCAATCTTTTATCTTTATTTTTTTTATTGCTTTTTGGCATCATACATTCATCAAAATACTAAAATCACTGACTATCGTGTGCCAATCGATAACGAATGAGATCAGCAATGGTTGTCATTTTTATCTGGTGCTTATTGGCAAATGCAACCAATTCAGATCTGTTGGCCACCGCTCCGTCTTTGTTTAATATCTCTACAGTAACCGCTGCAGGGGTAAAGCCAGCCAGTCTGGTGAGATCGCATCCAGCTTCGGTATGCCCTGCCCGAGTTAACACTCCGCCGGGTTTTGACATTAAAGGGAATATATGACCTGGCTTTTTTAAGTGCTCCGGTTTTGCATCGGCTGCTGTTGTAACTTTAATTGTTCTGGCCCGATCATCAGCTGATATTCCAGTGGTAACTCCTTCTGCTGCTTCAATCGAGACGGTAAAGTTGGGTGAAAAATCATTATCTGTATCCGGAACCATAAGCGGCAACTTAAGTGATTCGCATCTGCTTTGAGTGAGACTCAGACAAATCAGCCCACGTGCGTGTTGTGCCATGAAGTTTATATCTTCAGGCGTCACTTTTTCAGCAACCATCTGAAGATCGCCTTCATTCTCTCTACTTTCATCGTCTACAACGATGACCATTGCCCCATACCTTAGATCTTCAAGAATCTCCTCGATGGAAGAACAATTATCAAATATTGCATCTATCCGATCCATTTGTGTTCACTGACTCCTTTCATTATTGACTCTGTCATAGACTGTTCTTAATTCTATGACTGAATTAAATATAATTTGATTTCCTCAAAATAACCCGCACATCATGATCAATTTGATCGACTTGAGTTGAATCAAAATTATACCTGTCTGACATTTCTGACAACACAGGCAAGCTGAACATATTCCTAGCTTTATTTCCTAGTATACAAGGTGCTATATAAACAATGAGTTCATCTATAAATTCTTGTTTTAGCAACGCACCATTCAATACTCCACCGCACTCAATCATAACTTCATTGACCTCTCTTTTTGCTAGATCACGAAATAAATACTCCAAGGAAATATGTCCATCGTATTCTTCTGCAGTTTCGATCATATTCTGGATCTCTGGATCGTTATGTTGTGCTTTCAATGTGTATATAATTTTCTGGCCCGGCAACCTTAAGATTTTATAATGGCTGTCTATTCTCAACTGCGAATCCAGCACCACTCTCATCGGCTGATCTAAATCATCAAAACCGTCAATCCTAACATTCAAAAACGGATCATCTGAGAGCACGGTTTCAATAGAGGTCAGCAATGCACAACTCCGAGCTCTCCATGATTGAACATCCTGTCTGGATTTTTCGGAACTAATCCATTGGCTTGTACCATTTAGAAGAGCAGTTTTCCCATCTATGCTGGAAGCAATTTTTGATCGAATATAGGGCAATCCAGATTCCATTCTCTTAACAAAACCAATATTCAAATCTTTAGATTTTTGATGCAGGACACCATGAATAACCTTCACGCCAGCAGCCTTTAGAATTCCAGTGCTCTTGCCAGATACCTCGGGGTTTGGATCGTCCATTGCATAGATCACTGTTTCAACGCCAGCAGAGATTAATGAATCTGTGCAAGGAGGCGTCTTTCCATAGTGATTGCAAGGTTCCAGTGTAATATAGGCGGTCGCTCCTTTTGCCTTATGGCCCGCTTGGGATAAGGCCATCACCTCTGCATGGTCCTCACCAGTTTTGCTATGCCACCCTTGACCAACTACCTGGCTATTATGAACAACGATGCAACCCACTCTTGGATTCGGCATTGAGCTGTGCATTCCTTTCTCTGCCAAATCCAATGCCATTTGCATATATCCCTTATGTTCCATGTTTTCCATGTTTTCCATGTTTTCCATGTTTTCCATGATTGATTATTCCTCTTCATCTTGAAAAATTGAAATCTGGGTTCGTTTCTTTTCCATCGGTGTTGCATCACGTAGAGATTCTATTTCCTTCTCAAATTCCTCCACATCCTGAAATCTTCTATAAACTGAGGCATATCTTACAAAGGCAATTTCATCTATTTCCCTCAATTCCTCAATTACGATTTCACCGAGCAATCTTGACTGGATCTCCCTCTCTCCCATTTTCTGAACTTTTCTAATGACTCTTGAAATTAATTCCTCTATCGCTTCACTGCTTATTGGTCGCTTTTCCGTTGCTTTGAGAATCCCACTTCTTAATTTAGCTTCATCGAAAGGTTCACGTGATTCGTCTGTTTTTACCAATTTAGGCAAAACAAATTCTGCGGATTCAAACGTGGTAAATCTTTCTGCACACCCTGTGCATTCCCTTCTTCTTCTGATTTGATAACCATCTCCAGCTAATCTAGAGTCCACTACTTTGGTTTCTTGATCACCACAAAAAGGACAGTACATGGCATCACAGAGTCTTGTAGACAGGAAATTTTTGACACATCGCCTTAATTTGATTTCTAACTAAAACTATTTGATCGTGATTTTCAATATTTTCAAGAATTGAAATGATTAATTCCACCAATTCAGAAACTTCGCTGTCTCCAAAACCACGAGTCGTTATTGCTGGAGTGCCAATTCTCAGACCACTTGTCACCATTGGTGATCTCTTATCATTGGGAACAGAATTTTTATTCAATGTAATATTGGCCTCTCCAAGAACTTGTTCAGCATCTGCACCCGTGATATTTTTCTCTGTCAAATCCAACAAGAATAAGTGGCAATCAGTGCCTCCTGAAACGATATTGAACCCTGATTCAATAAATAATTCTGCCATTAATCGTGCGTTGGCAATGACTTTTTTTTGATATTCGACAAATTCCGGATGCATGGCTTCTAGGAATGAGTGTGCTTTTGCTGCAATGACGTGCATCAAAGGCCCTCCTTGCGTTCCGGGAAAAACTTGTTTGTTTATTTTCTTTTCAATTTCTTCATTGCTTCTGCCTAAGATGATGCCTCCTCTTGGACCCCTCAGTGTTTTATGTGTAGTAGATGTGGTCACATCAGCTATTGTTACGGGATTCGGATAACATCCTGCTGCAACGAGTCCTGCAATATGAGCCATATCAACTATCAAATAAGCACCGACAGAGTCTGATATCTCTCTAAATTTTTGCCAATCTGCAATACGTGAGTAAGCAGAAAAGCCTCCGACGATCATTTTTGGCTGATGTTGGGTTGCTAACTTTTCTAGTGCAATATAATCGATTTCACCTGATTCATGATCCAAACCATAACCAATAGAATTATATAATTGTCCAGAAAAATTAACCGGCGACCCATGTGTCAGATGTCCTCCTGCAGCTAGATTCATACCAAGAATAGTATCTCCAGGATGTAACAGTGACATATAAACAGCCATATTTGCCTGAGATCCTGAATGAGGTTGGACATTAGCAAATCCTGCTGAGAAAAGTTTTTTGGCTCTTTCAATTGCCAGAGTTTCTGCTGTATCCATGTTTTCGCAGCCACCATAGTATCGACGATTTGGATATCCTTCGGCGTATTTGTTGGTTAGTAGCGATCCTTGGAGAGCCATCACTGCTATGCTCGCATAGTTTTCCGAAGCTATGAGTTCAACATGCTCTTCTTGTCTTTTTCCCTCAGCACTCACTGCAGCGTGAAGCTCGGGATCCAGATCGATTATTTGTGTATCTATGGTCATTGTTTTATTTTGAGTTTTTCTCAGCTTTTTTAATTTTACTTACTTCGAGAAAATAGATCGATAAGTTTATGGTCATTCTGAAAAAGCCTTAACCACATGCGTCCATGCTTTACCAATATTGTCTCGATTATAACCTCCTCCACCCAATGCAATGATACGCCCTTGTGCGTGTCTTTCTGCCAATTCTGTAAGTTTTTTAGCCGCATGATAATGAGATTGCTCAGAAAGCTCAAGGTGGGTTATTGGATCGCCTGATAAACTGTCTGCTCCACATTGAAGAATAAAAAAATCTGGAGAAAAACTATCCAGAAAATTTTCAACATGAGACCACTCTTTCTGAAACTCTGCATCACCATCTCCAGGCTGTAGTGAAATATTTAACTTTGTTCCCTCAGCAACTCCGACACCCACTTCTTCAGCAAAACCAGTGCCTGGGTACAACATGCGTCCATCCTCGTGTAAATCTACAAAAATCAAATTTGGATCTTGTTCATAGGTATAAAAAATACCATCTCCATGATGTGCATCGATATCAATATAGGCAATTCTTTCAATCTGATATACGCTCCTTAAAGTTTCTATAACTACCCCAATATCATTAAAAACACAAAACCCACCTGCTGAACTTCTTCTCGCATGATGCAGCCCTGCTATGGGAACAAAAGCTCGACTGAAATGCCCTGAAATTATTTGTTTGGTAGCAAATAAAGAAGCCCCTACTACAGCCAAAGACGACTCATAAAGACCTTTAACAGCAGGAGTGTCGCCATTATCAAGAAATCCCTTACCAAGCTTGCACTGGGCGATGACTCGATCAATATATTCGCAGGTATGAAACCTTTCAATATCACTCCTAATGGCTGTATATCCTGATGCAGATAGATGAACTCTATCCAAAATTCCAGATGCTTCTAGATGAATGTGAAAAGCGGCATGTCTATCAGGACCAAAAGGATGTTCCTCGCCAAATCCATAGGAAGCGATATTATCATCCTTGATGACTATGGTCTTGGAATCAATCAATCCAATCCCTCGCATTTTGAAACATTTTTAACCAAGGGCCGTTGTCGCTCCAATCTGCTGGAGACCAAGAATACTGAACAGTTCGCAATACCCGTTCAGGGTGTGGCATTAAGATGGTGACTCTGCCATCAGCAGAACATAATCCAGCCAACCCTCCCTCAGAACCGTTCGGATTCTCCGGATAACTGGATGCCGGATGCTTAAAATTATCCACGTATCTAATACAAGTCTGTTGTTTGTCCTCTAAAGTCTTGTGATCAGAATCATCGTTGAATTGAGCACGTCCTTCCCCATGTGAAGTAACAATGGGTAGAAAACTGCCCGCCATCTCATTAAAGAAGAGTGATTTACTGTCAAGAATTTCAATCATATTCAACCTAGCTTCAAACTGTTCTGATAAGTTAGTTACAAATTTAGGCCAATGACCAGATCCTGGAATTATCTCTCGGAGTTGGGATAACATCTGACAGCCATTGCATATCCCCAAGGTAAAAGTGTCTTCACGAGCAAAGAATTCTTCAAATCTTGACCTTGCGTTTTCATGAAAAAGTATCGTTTTCGCCCAGCCACCGCCCGCTCCCAGAACGTCCCCATAGGAGAATCCACCGCATGCAACCAGCCCGACAAAATCATCAAGACTGCAATGGGCATCAAGAATATCAGTCATGTGAAAATCGTAGGTTTTAAATCCTGCACTATGAAAAGCTACTGCCATCTCTATGTGGCTATTTACTCCTTGATCTCTCAGTACTGCAACTTTCGGTTGATATTGTTTGTGGTGAGTCTTAGATTTCTTGATTGGGTAGTCAAAATTAATCAATGGCTCCATACCTGGATCATTTTCATTGAGAATCGAATCAAAACCCTCTTTTGCTGTAGCTGGATTATCTCTTAATGATTGCATTTTATAGGATAATTCAGACCACATCTTTCTAAGAGTGCTTCGTTTAAAACTGGCCTGATAATCATGCTTAGTTGTGATCTTTATTTGTCCAGGTGTTTTAACTTCGGCCACAATTGAAACGCATTGCTCTAAATCATGATCCGCAAAAATAGCTAAAGTCTCTGCACAATCACTTTCCAGAACCTGAATTACTGCACCCAATTCTTCGTTAAACAACGCTGCTAATGTATCAGTATTGGATGTCGAATCTAGATTGATGTTCAAACCCACTTTCCCAGAAAAAGACATTTCACACAAAGTCGCAAATAGGCCTCCATCGGAACGATCGTGATAAGCCAAGATTTTTTGCCGTTGTTTAAGCTGCCTAATCGATGAAAAAAACTTAGCCAACAAATCAGGATCATCTAAATCAGCGGGTTCTCCTGCCGACAGATTATACACTTGGGCCAAACAGGAGGCACCCAATCTATTTTTTCCTCTCCCCAAATCAATTAAGAGCAATTTTGAACTTTCAATTGGCTGCAATTGAGGTGTAAGTGTCTCTCTAACATCGGCAACGGGCGCAAAAGCCGATATCACCAATGACAATGGTGCGGTTACTTTTTTATCGGTTGTGCCATCGCTCCATGCAGTTTGCATTGAGAGTGAATCTTTGCCCACCGGAATAACCAAACCAAGTTTGCTGCAAAGATCCAAACTTACGGACTTAACGGTCTCATATAAAGCCTGTTTTTGCTGATCGGTTTCCACAGAAGACATCCAGTTGGCTGAGAGTTTAACATCACTCAGATTTTCAATATCTGCGGACAAAATATTCGTGATTGCCTCTCCGACCGCCAACCTACCTGAAGCCGATGGATTTATTACTGCAACTGGACTGCGTTCACCTATAGCCATGGCTTCTCCTGCATTAGAAGAGTGGTCTCTAATGGTAATTCCAGCATCGGCTACTGGAACTTGCCATGGACCAATAAATTGATCCTGTGCAACCAATCCGCCCACACTTCTGTCACTAATGTGGATCAAAAATGTTTTATCAGCTACAGTTGGAAAACGAAGAATGTATTCACAGGCTTCATCGATATTTATCTGGTCCAGATTTTCATTTTCAATGCTCAATTTGCTGGTCCTAATATCAATCTGCGTTTTGGGCAGGTTTCCAAACAGAATACCCATAGGCATATCTATAGGATAATTCTCAAAATAATCATCATGGAGTCGAAGATCTCCATGGTCTTTAATTTTTCCAACCACAGCATAAGGACATCGTTCTCTCTTACAAATGCGTTCAAAAAGTACAAGATCTTTAGGGTCAATGGCTAAAACGTAACGTTCTTGAGCTTCATTGCACCATATTTCCAAGGGAGTCATGCCTGGTTCTGTACTGGGTATATCTCGAAGCTCAAGATCTGCCCCTTTATTGCTATGATCAACCACCTCAGGGATTGCATTAGATAATCCACCGGCTCCAACATCATGAATGAGTTGGATCGGGTTTCCGCAACGAGACTGATTAACACCCATTGTAAAACACTGACTAATGACCTCTTGGGCTCTTCTCTCAATTTCTGCATTACCACGTTGCACGGAGGCAAAATCCAAGTCTTCTGTGCTTGTGCCCGATGTCAGTGATGACGCTGAACCACCACCCAATCCAATCAACATCGAAGGACCACCCAAAACAATCAAGAGGGATTCATTTTCGGTATCCTGCTTATTTACGGATGCATCAGAGATACTTCCAATTCCACCGACAATCATGATGGGCTTGTGGTAACCCCAGCTATAATTCTGATCTTTCTTGTCTTGTGACTCGAAAGTTCTGAAGAAACCCAGTATATTGGGTCGACCAAATTCATTATTAAAAGAAGCACCCCCAATCGGACCCTGAATCATTATGTCTAAAGAAGAAGCAATACGATCAGGTCTACCAATGCTCTTCTCCCAAGGCTGTATAAACCCAGGTAATTGAAGGTGTGAGACCGTAAATCCAGTTAAGCCCGCCTTGGGAACACCTCCTCTGCCAGTAGCCGCCTCATCCCTAATCTCTCCACCGGAACCGGTTGCAGCACCTGGGTAAGGAGAAATAGCTGTAGGATGATTGTGTGTTTCTACTTTCATCATTGAATGCATATCATCGGGTAAAAAAGAATAGGATTTATTTTCTGTACTTGGCATAAACCACTGCCCTTTCCCTCCAATCATGACTGCAGCGTTATCCTGGTATGCTGATAAAACTCCATCTGGAAAAGATTTATAAGTGTGTTTAATCATTTCAAACAAACTATGCTCTTGCTTTACTCCATCAATCACCCAATCAGCATTAAATACTTTGTGTCGACAGTGTTCGGAATTAACTTGACCAAACATCATTAATTCTACATCTGTGGGATCGCGATTTATTTTTTCAAAATTGCCAATCAAATATTCCATCTCTTGTTTTGACAATGCTAAACCAAGCTCGGCATTGGCTCGTTCTAATGCAACCAGGCCCTCTGATAGAACTGGAATAGAAGATAATTCTTTTGGTTTCTGAACTTGGAATAAAACATTGGCGTCCTTTTCATTAAAAATCATTGTTTGGGTCATGCGGTCATGAAGTGGTTCACTTAGACAACTTAGATCTTTTCGCTGGGCACCATTTTTATAAGAAATCGTGTAAATTACTCCTCGTTCAAGACGCTGAATGCTTGATAATCCGCACAACAGTGCAATATCCGTTGCTTTGCTTGACCAAGGAGAAATGGTTCCAATCCTTGGTATGACAATAATTTTTTCACCCTCATCAGAACCCATATCCCAATCTGGTCCATATAAAAGTAATAATCTGAGGGTATTGAGTTCTTTTTCATTCAGAGGCTTAATGCTATCAACAAAGTGCGTATAACGAGCTCCAATGGCATCAATGGAGTTGTCGAGTTTTTGTAATTCAAGTAGAAGCTGATTTAATCTGAAAGGCGAGTGTGATGGTGGGCCTTTAATTCCAATCATGCAATGCCCTTATGTTGATCTCATCGGCAATTATTTAAACTTATCTTCTGGAAGATAGACCGGACCAGGTAATTGAGAAACATTATTTCCTTCAGCTTTGCTTATTTTGCTAACACCTTTTTTGTCCACTTCATCAACCCTTATTACAGAATGCATGGGAATATAAGTCCTAGTAACTCCACTAAATTCCGTTTTGATTTTTTCCTCTGAAGGATCAACCACGACAGTCGTTCGTTCGCCAAAGACTATTTTTTCAACTTCAACAAAGCCAAATAAATTACTATTGGTAACATTTTTGGCATAGATCTCATAAATTCTGCCTTGGTTGGTAAATATGACCTTATAGAGTTTCTTTGGAGGCATTGGACTGATTGTACTTTAATAACTAGAGTGTTGACGAAATTATAACTCAGAATTTTTCTTCATTGAAAGATTAATTAGGTATTATTGTTCGCACAACAGTGGAAGAAAAGCTGAAAAAAGCATTTATAATGTTAATGATAATAATTATCATTTAGATTAGGAGGTTAATAAATTTTTTAATCATGACTTTTTTAGAGAAATTAAAACAAAATAAGTACAAGATTTTAAGCTACTCGATTAAAGGATCTGCCTTATTTTTTATCATCAAAGGTACCATCTCTACCATTTTGATTCTGTTGGGTATTTTTTTCCTAGCTAAATAAACGACCATGACGATAAAAAGATTAGATACTTTGTTACCCGGTGAGAGTGGCTATATCCATAAAATAAAGGCCAGCGAAGAAATTAAACACCGCTTGTCATCTCTTGGGTTTCTACCAGGAGAAAAAATTACCTTTATTAGGCATGCCCTAACAGGGGACCCAATAGAAATAAAAATTATGGGCTATGCGCTTGGCATTCGCAGGGATGAAGCCAATAAAATTGAAGTGACACCAATCACATAAAATAAATCGCTAACCGAATCAAGAAATGGATTGTTGATGAACAAAAAGAAAGAACTTTCCCTTGCTCTTATTGGCAATCCCAACACTGGGAAAAGTACATTATTTAATCTGCTCACAGGCCTAAAACAAAAAACAGCCAACTACCCAGGGGTTACGGTGGAAAAAAGGATTGGTCGCTTTGATATTAAGGACCACGCCATCCATTTGACTGATCTGCCTGGCTGTTATTCCTTATCTCCAGAATCCCCCGATGAGCTGGTTGCAGCAAAAGCACTCTATGGTGATCTGGAAGATGTAAAAAAACCCGATGGGTTTATTGTTGCGGTTGACAGCACCAATTTAAGAAGAAACCTATTTTTAGCGACTCAATTATTGGAGTCTAAAATTCCGGTCATCGTTGTACTAACCATGTGGGATGTTGCAAAAAAAATAGGGACCACAATTGATCTAGAAAAACTCTCCCAGTTATTAAAAACTAGGGTAACCCCAATGGAGGCTCATACCGGAGAAGGCTTATCAGAGCTTATAGAAGCCATTGATCAAATGATTTCAGAGCAATTAGTTGCAGATCCGAATAATTATTTTCCTGAGATTGACGAGGCAGTCAAATTTTTCAGTGAAACTCTAGACCCTGAAAATACACTCTCCAGAATTGAAATAATGAGAGCATTGATTGATCAAAACGGCTACGCAGAACAACGACTGGAAAGTAAACTAAACCTAGCATCAAACCAACAATTGGAAGATATTCGACATCGCTTTTTTGACCAAGAATCCTTATTTATAAAGGAATCCAGATCCAGATACAAAAAGATTAATGCAATCGTCAAACAAGTTGAACAACGCAATCCTATTCATCGCACTTGGGTAGAAAAAATAACCAATTTTATTGACCAACCTGTGATCGGTCTCGTATTGTTTATTGCGGTGCTGGCTCTAGTATTTCAGGCTGTATTCTCATGGGCAACCCCAATGATGGAAGGCATTGATATACTGGCATCCAAATCAAGCCTATGGCTAAAATCTATTCTTGAACCGACTGCATTCCGAAGTCTATTGACCGATGGAGTTATAGCCGGTGTTGGCAGTGTGGTAATTTTTCTACCTCAAATTCTAATTCTTTTTTGCTTCATCATCGTTTTAGAGGACTCTGGATATTTGTCAAGAACCGCTTTTATTATGGAAAAAATTATGCGGAATTTTGGACTATCTGGAAAATCGGTCATCCCTTTGATTTCCAGTTTTGCATGTGCTGTCCCCGGAATCATGGCAACAAGAGTGATTCCGGAACCTAAAGCCAGATTAATAACTATCCTATCCGCACCCTTTATGACGTGCTCTGCGAGATTGCCAGTCTATGCCCTTTTGATTGGGGCTTTTATACCCGATACATACTATATGAATGGGTGGATTAACTTAAAAGGATTGGTGCTACTGGGTCTTTATTTCCTGGGCATCTTTGGTGGTATTTTTACGGCCTTGATAATGAAAACATTCCTGCCTGCTGAAACTTCATCTAATTTTATCATTGAGTTATTTCCCTACCGAACCCCAAATCTCAAATCGATGTTAATTAAGTTGTATGACCGCGCATTAATTTTCCTTAAACGTGCCGGTACGGTTATATTTTTAGTTGCAATTCTGATATGGGCTTTGGCTTATTTTCCAAGACCCATAGAAATCAAAAATCAATTTGATATTGAACGTGATTTAGTCGCTGCGGTGGCAGATGCTAAAGAAAAAACTGCCCAAATCATCCAAATTAATCAAGAGGAAAAAGCTGCCTATTTGGAACACAGTTGGTTGGGTCAAATGGGCAAATCTCTCGCACCTGTTTTCAAACCTTTAGGCTGGGACTGGAAAGTTACAGCTGCCTTTATTGGAGGTATACCAGCAAGAGAAGTTGTGATCGCAGCTCTGGGTACGATTTATGCTATTGGTGATGCAACTACTTCTGAATCTTTACTTCAAGACAAGCTAAAAAATGCCTTTTGGGACGATGGAAAACCAATTTTCACGCTGCCCATGACACTAGGCCTTTTAGTTTTTTACGCATTCTGCCTACAATGTTTTGCAACCATTGCCATTATCCGTAGAGAAACGAACTCATGGCGCTGGCCAATTATTGCATGGACTTATATGACCAGTCTAAGCTACCTTGCTGCTCTTATTACCCACAGACTTGTAAGTTTGATCATTTAGGATCCACGTTTTGATCTGAAAAAATCTTTTAATAACATCTGGCATTTTTTTTCTAAAACGCCCTTGGTAATTTCAATACAATGATTTTCATGAGGGGATTGAGCTAACTTATAAACAGAAAAAACAGCTCCAACATTATCATCAAAAGCACCAAAAATTAGTCTTTTAATCCTGGCATGGATCATGGCCCCCACACACATTGCACACGGTTCCAAAGTCACAAAAACTGAACCACCCAATCGATAATTATTTTTCAACTCAGCGGCTTTTCTTATCACCATTATTTCTGCATGAGCAGTGGGGTCGTTCAAGGCTATGGGAGCATTACCAGATGCAGCGATGACTTCATTGTTATCTACAAAGACAGCACCAACAGGAACTTCACCCTTGGTTTGAGCAATGCTTGCTTGTTCAATAGCAAGTTCCATAAAATATTCATCGGAGTGAGTCATCTTACCGTTTCCAATGGATAAAATAATTCTCCCAATTCTGTTCTATGAGATCGAAAGTCTCGGGGCTCAATTTTTCAAGCATTACTTTTGAAATTTCAGGCCAAATATTAGGCCCACCTTCCTCACTAAATTGCCTAGTAGCATCGATAATTATTTTACTAGTCTGAAACCTCTTTGGAGCACTTGCATCCAGAGGCATGCCTCTGGTTTCTTCAATAATTTCTGCAGCTGGGTGTGGCTGCCACCTTGTTCCAAGGGCTTGAAAAATTTCCCCTTTATCATAAACATCAATATCCCTATCAACAATAATAATGACTTTGCCAAAAAAATCTTTTTCTGCCAAGATTTTACCTGTAGCCATACCTTCTCCTGAGTTTTGTTTATCAATGCTCACGATGAGCACACCCGTACTCTCAGCTGGACGATAGATATCTAATAGACTGGGTATGGCTTCTTTGTAGTCAATAAGATTTACAACCGTCTGTAGAATGCTTGGAGAAATTTTAGTTACCCCTGCAAATGAGTTGACGATCCATGGATTGTCTCGATGGGTAATTGCTTTTATATTCATGAAAAAATTTTGCTCTTTTTCAAGTCCCATAAAACCATACATTTCTCCATAGGGTCCCTCCTTCTCCATTGCATCCAAGGGTACCTCTCCTTCGAGCACAATTTCACAATTTGCTGGCACCAATATGTTATTGGTTTCGCATTTAACCAATTCTACTGCCTTATTTCTAAAGCCTCCCACAAAATCTAATTCATCCTCTCCCAGTTGTGCCAATTTGGAAGCTCCTAAGGTAAAAGTAATGGGGTCGACTCCATTGACAACAGCAATAGGCGCTACTTTCTTTCCTTGCTTTTTCATCTTCATTAAGAAATTCCAAGCATTTTGTTGAATTTCAGCGTTCACACCAATCTTATCTTTTTCTTTGATCTGGCAACGATAAGGGGCAACATTGCGTCCTAAATCTGGATCTTCAATGAAGATCATCGCTGCATTCAGATACTGACCAGCATCGGCTGGATTGGTATGCAACCATGGAAATTTGGTTACATCAACGTCATCGCCCAGAAGAATATTCTCTTTACAGGGACAACCATCTGAAGTGATCTCAATTGGTGGAATTTTTGGCCACTGATTCAATTTTCTGTATAAAGCCTCTAGGTGATCTGATGTCTTTTGTCGAGCTATTTTTTGATTCTCTCCTAAATTTTCGATCCCATACATCAATGCTTCGGAGCTCCAGCCTCCAAAAATATTTCCAAGGACAGGTCCTTTCATCCATTGGTTATTTACTTTAATCTCTTCAATTAAAAAAGCAGGCGCTAGATCGTAACCAAATTCTTTAACCAGCTGGTATGCAAAGCCCGTTGCTTCGTATTTATCCTGATCCATTTTTGGGATACGTACAAGTAAACCTTTGCTATCCAGAGCTGCTATATAATCTCTTAATGAATCAAAAGGACCAATCATTGGTTGTTTTATGCTAAGGCGACTCCAAATAAACTTTCATGAAACCTATACAACAAGGCAAAAGAAATCACTCCAATTATTATTGCGATCACATCAAACTTGAAATGAGCCGTACCATCGCTTAATTTTTTTCCTCTGATTTCAGAAGTTATTATGGATACAACAGAGAATACTAGAAATGAACCAAACAACATGACTGAAGATCTGTCTGGATTAACGCTCAAATGAACAATGGTCCAGATAATAATGCCTGTAAGCATGGGATGCCGCAGAAACAGACGGGTATGAGTGTCTAGGAAGGTCGCAGCTAAAAAAATACAAGCAAAAAGCATGAAATACTTTGAATTCATATAAAACCAATTGTTTACGGGGTACAAAAGCTCTTCCCCAGATTTGTAACCAATAGTCATCAGCACCATTCCAGTCACGCTGAATAGTACAAATATTCCCAAGTAACCATTTAACCCAACTTTCATCACAATGAAATTTTTTATTTTGCTAAAACTGGGAATTAAATGAGTGCCAAAGAACAAAATCAAACCGCATTTAAACATCATAATCTCCTGATTTATTTGAACTCCTTTCCGGCAATAAATTCATTTATGATTGTGGCAATTTCTTCCCCTGCATCTTCTTGAACAAAATGACCTGCCCCCTTAATAGTGATATTCTGGGCAACGGGAACTCTTTTTAGGAATATTTTTTCACCACCTCTCGTGATGGGATCTTTATCCGTAAAAGCAACTAAAAATGGTTTGTCCCAAGATTCAAAAACTTTCCATGCTCGTTCGTTCTCTCTTAATTGAGACGGCACAAGATAAGGCATTATCTGTGGCCCCACCTTATAACTTTTGCTTGGGAAGGGTGCTTCATAGGCAGCTCCGATTGATTCATCTGTGGTTGCATTGTTCATTAATGTATCAATGGGCAATTCATCAACGTGATAAGTGTAAGCGACCCAACGTGGAAATGTTACTTTTGATTGAAATTCTTTAAAACTGATCGCACCTTGTCTCCACACCATAAATTTAAAGATAGGGTAGCCAATCCATCCTTTCAAACCAGCTGCAGAGGGTAATCCCGTATTGGAGACAACAATTCTCTCAAAGCGCTCAGGCTCGGTTGCAATAACCCTAAGACCAATTAAACCGCCCCAATCCTGACCAAAAAAAGTAACTCCGTTTAAATTTAATTTCTGCACTAGCTCAAGCATCACATCTACCTGCAATCGATAACTATAATCTTTCCGGTTTGCTAATTTATCGGATTTTCCGAATCCAATAAGGTCTGGGGCTATAATTCTGTGTCCTGCAGCAGTAAAAATAGGAATCATTTTTCTAAACAAATAACTCCATGTAGGTTCACCGTGGATCAATAATATTGGTAAACCATCGCTAGGTCCCTCATCCAAGTAGTGCACACGAAAATCACCGATTTGCATATAATTGGGTTTAAAAGGGAAGTCTTGAAGGTTCTCAAAACGTTCATCGGGTGTTCTTAAAATCTCTATAGCCATCGTATTATTAGACAACAAAGTATTAAATAAGAAAAATACTATTATCGCTATTTTCTTTAATCATGAATCATGCTTTTATTCTTTCATACCTCTTGTAAAAGTATTTGTAGTGCAATCAGTAGTAATAATAATCCAGTAAGCTTCTCTATCCATGGAATAAGTATACGAAATCTTGTATTTGCCGTTTTGTTTGTTAATAAGACACTGATAAATGCAAACCATGCAAAGGTAGCCAGGGACATATAAACACCTAAAGCAATCTTAGTTAAATTAGTCGTAGAGGTTTCTATAACCAAGGCGAATACCGTGGCAAAAAATATAAATGCTTTTGGATTGAGAACGTTGGTTAAGAAGCCTGTGGTTATGGATTTCATTTCTTTAGTTCTGCTCTCAATGGATTCTTTACCGGTATTTCTTGAATGCCTAGACAATATTGAATGCAGACCTAGATAAGCAATATAGAGGGAAGCGATTATTTTTAACCAATCCAGAATAACAGGCTGTTGTTTAATTAGGATGCTTAAACCAGCTATAGAAAGAGCAACATGTAAGAGAATGCCTAATGCAATGCCCAAACTAGTCCAAAGAGCAACACTTCTGCCATACCTTAAACACTGACGGCTGACCAAGATAAAATCTGGTCCAGGACTCGCAACTGCAAAAAAATGCAAAACGGCAACAGTTAAGAATTCTTTCATTGCTTTGATTTTATATATTATCGAAGCAAATTGTCATAGACCTTTAATGTTATGGCTTTGAAGTTACCTCCAAAGGAACCATGACGTGTACAAATTCATTACCTTTCCACATCACGTAAGGTCCGCCAGCATAAGGATTAGTGGGTAGATTGCCCATCAAACTTTCCGGAAGTAAGAGCATAAGATGTGGTCCTTCTGCTATCCAGGTACCTTTAGTTTTATCGAGATTAAATGGATCATCATTATCTACAGCCTGATCTCCAATTAACATATAAGATGTTCCAAAGGATTCATTTTCTGAGTTATAAGGAGTTTGTTCCATATAGGCTTTCAACCATTTTTGCCAGGTCTTGTCCACGCACATTGGATTAACATTTTCATTGGGCGGCGTTCCTGGCATGCAGGTCCATCCATTGTTGCCTTCTCTTAAAGTTGAACCATCCGATCCGATAATTGTAGCTTTTTCACTTACATTTAAGGGTGCAGCTGACATGGCTATTTCTATTATTTCTGATTCTGTTAATTCACCATGGTTGCTTTGACTGTGAACAAGGGGAATAAATAGAAATATGATTAAAACAATTATTGTTATTTTTTTCATGATGCGTACCTTCATATGAATTTACATTCAAACTAATGATAAATTTATAATAAATCAAGTCAGTTTGAAGATTTAAGCAACCATACAGAACTGGACTGTTTTTCTTGTGTAAGAAATCAATGGTTACTACCAGATGAAAGGTATAATTCGATAACGCACCTTTGACATGTACGTCTTATAGCCAGTTAAATATTCCTCTAGCATTGTTTCCTCAGCGTAAATTCGCCCAATCAATGCGGTGATTGGTAATAAGCCGGCAATCAGTGCAGCATAGCTTTGCAGCCAAAGCGCCAAACCGGCACAAAATGATATAAATCCAGTATAAAAGGGGTGTCGGACCAATCCATACAAACCCGTGTCCCTCAATTCATGCCCCCGGTCGGATTGATCCCGTACTACTGTGGTGGCAAATTCATTTTGATACAAGGCTGTAAGCATAATTCCATAGCCAAATAGACTCAGAATACCGCCGAGAACTGAAATTATGTGTTGCGGTGGTGCTAAAAATTTTAGATGAAAGACATCAACTGGAATAAATACAAACCAACCGACTAAAAACACAAGCAAAAAAGTTGTGGCAATACGATCTGATAAAGGCTGGCTTTCACTCATGGGGATTTCAAGGCGAGCTTCCAGGCTACGAGGGGCTTTGATGGCCAGGAAAACAGTACTAATCAATGTAAGCAAGCCGTAAAAATACAGGAATTGATTTGCTTCAGTCCACTGCCAGGTACCCGCTGGTATCAGAAGAAGAGCTCCAAAGAATGCTACTTGCAAGAGAGCACCGACGAGTCCTTTAATTAATAGAGTCAAATTTAACAACAACTATCCTCTTGCACAGGTGGACAGGAAACATCCCCATACGAACAAAATATGCAACAGTCACCTTGTTTCGGCTTCAATAAACACAGGCAATTTAAACATTCGTAAAAAAACTGACAACTATTAATTGGCATTTGTTCTTTTTTACTAAAGTCACATTGAGGACAAGTAACGGTTGAACTTAAGATAACCGATTGCATGCAAAGTTACTGAGATGAACTTCGAGACTCTTCTCTAATTGATCTGAACTCATTGCCCTCGTACCACTCAGGCCAATTTAATGAATTAGCAAGATCGAGAACTATTTCTGCGGTGATACTTAACTGCTCAACAATACCACTTAAGTCCCAGTTAGGATTGTATTCATCAGAAGGTTGGTGATAGTCCTCTGTTGTATATCGGTCAGCTAAGCGTTGACCCGCTTCGACACCGCCATCCACTTTATCGAAACCCGCATCCGCATAAAGCGTTGGCACCCCTTTCTTAGACAGACTTATGTGATCGGAACGGTAGAAAAACCCTTTTTCAGGTTCTGGATCTGGAAGTATATATTTACCAAATTTCTTGAGTTTTCTTGCCAGAATATCTTCCAATTGCGAAGCGCCATAGCCCACAATAATCACATCTTTTGACTTTCCACCTGGTTGCAATGCATCAAAATTAAAACCGGCAACAATCTGAGATAAATCTACAGGTGGATATTCAGCAAAATAGGCTGATCCTAAAAGACCCGATTCTTCTGCAGTGACTGCTAAGTATAAAAGCGATCTTTCGTTATCATAATCATTCAAAGTTTCTGCCAACTCCAAGAGTCCAGCAACACCAGTGGCATTATCGACTGCACCATTATAGATATTGTCCCCTTCCTGTCCTTCTTTAGTGCCTAGATGATCCCAATGAGCCATCATGAGTATAAATTCATTGGGTCTTACTGAACCCTTTTTTACTGCTGCGACATTATGAGAATTCTGAAACTTAATCTTGTTGTTTAGTCTTGCTTTGAGCTTGAGACCTTTCATAACCAAAGGTTTGAAATTAGAATTCAGAGCTTGCTGTTTAAGTTTTTCAAAATCAAGTCCAGATTTTTCAAAGAGATTGTGAGCTACAGAATGTGTTATCCACGCTTCAACTTTGACTCGATTCAATCCCATGTCTTCTCGTTTTAAATCAATCTGTTTTCCTTGCCAACTGGTTTCTACAACTTGCCATGGATAAGCAGCTGGAGCTGTTTCGTGAATAATGATGACGGCTTCTGCTCCCTGCCGAGCAGCTTCTTCGTATTTATAAGTCCATCTGCCGTAGTAAGTCATGGCATTGCCTTTAAATAAGGCAGGATCTTGTGTTGCAAACCCTGGATCATTGATCAGTAACACGGCAGTTTTCCCCCTCATATCAATGCCCTCATAATCATTCCATCCGTACTCTGGAGCAACAATTCCGTACCCAGCAAATACCAGTTCACTCTCCTCAACGGCAACTTCTTCCTGTACTCTTTTAGTCCAATAAACGGCTTCGGTTCCTTGTTGAAGTTTGTGCTCTCCATCATCTTGAAGAATGGAGATATAGGATCCTTTCTTGACTGAAACTTCTACCAGAGGAACATCAAGTAAATAATCCCCGTTGATCGATTCGAGGGAAAACTCTTGGAAGGCATTTACAAGATATTCTTTTGTTTTCTCCCCTCCTTCACTTCCAGGAGCTCTCCCTTCAAACTCATCGGATGCAAGTATTTGTATGTGCTGATGCAGATGTTGCTCATCAATTTTATTTGCCGACAATTCTTGGCCATCATGACCATCAGTGTGGCTATAGACAATAGTCGTCTGCAATAAAATGAGTAACGCGATTATTTTAATCTTTTTCATATTATTAACTCTCAATAATTTATTTATTTTTAGTCTTTGTTAGAAATTTCCTAATTGCCTTTTTCTGATCTTCTGAGTAATTAGTAAGCAAGAATTGATCATAATCCGTATGTGATATTCCCTTGAACAATGTCATTGCCAATTCATTTGCACTGCGTTTTATCATTTGTGCGGCCAAAGGCGGCTTTGATGCATATTTTTGTACCCATTTATCGAGGCATTTTTCTTCTTTGGAATCTTCAAACACTTCATCAACGAATCCCCAGTCCAATAATGCATCAGCCCCATAAAAATCCCCGCCAATCACCATTTTCTTCGCACGCGAAATTCCCACTAAATTAACTACTAAAGGTAAGCCTAACCAAGTTAAATTCATTCCTAAATCAATCTCAGGATAGCCTACTTGGGTATTCTTGGCTGCGATTCTAAAATCACAAGCAGAAGCAATAACAGCTGCGCCTCCTAGACAGTAACCATGTATCGAGCAAATTGTTATTTGCTCTATATTTAGAATAGCCTGCATTAGATCTCTGCCGACATTATGTTTCCAGCGATGCAATAGTTCTTGATCAGATTGGGCTTCATTCAAATCAAATCCAACGGAAAAATTCTTTCCTTGTGCACCAAAAGTTATGACTCTTGTTTTGGTATCTTTTCTGATTTTGGTAGAAAAATCGGTGAGTTCAAGCATCAACCCTTCACTCAAAGCGTTATTTCCATCACCTCTATTGAGAAAAACGTTTGTCACGTCTGATCTCTTTTTGACTTCGAGGTATTTGTATTTATCCATTTTTCTTTCTATCCCCCTGCACTAACAAACTCAATAACTAGAGATATAGATAATTTAGTTTAAATGAAAGAAACTGCCATCATAATCAAACAAACTATAGAGCCCATCCATAAAAGTGTTCTTAGATAAATAATTCCTGCAGCATA
>Ga0209019_1000483_pt1 | contig 20341 bp, 10 predicted proteins | sample METZYME_3_300m_FD_187549 | JGI IMG/M metagenome (GOLD analysis project Ga0209019, IMG submission 187549) | Marine microbial communities from oxygen minimum zone in mesopelagic equatorial Pacific - METZYME_3_300m (SPAdes) (version 2) | ecosystem: Environmental > Aquatic > Marine > Oceanic... | reverse complement strand
AGCACTATTTTCATTAACTTACATTGGACTAACACAAACAGTTTAATATTATGATATATATACTATGTATTGGAAGTATTTCAGTTCTATTTGGTCTGTTATTGCTTGTGGCACCGAATACAATACTTTCCATTGAGAGAAGAGCAAACAAGATATATATGACAGACCCAACGTTTATGCAATACCGTGTCCCCTTTGGAATCGGCCTATTTGGTGCTGCAATTTTTATTATCTATTCACTGATAAATGAGTCAACAGAGTATTTAATTTTCATTGGGGTCTTAGCTCTAATTTTTAGTTTAATGCTGCTGCTAACGCCAAAAGCAATATTTTCTCTTGAGCGGCAGGCAAACCGGGTGTATATGACAGACCCAACGTTTATGAAATATCGTATCCCCTTCGGCTTGTTCCTACTTGTTTCAGGAACATTTATGATATATTCTAGCATTGGTTATTTTTAAAATAGATCTCCGAGGCAATTTTGGAACTGTTTGAATCAATCGGCCTAAAAGCTGACCCCTTTACCACATCTCCTAATCCAGATCTATTCTTCCCTGCTAAAGAACATAAACAGTGCCTAGAGGGGCTAGAGCTCGCCATAAGAATGCGTAGGGGCCTATCTGTTGTTCGAGGCGGTATTGGAACAGGAAAAACAACTATCAGCCGAAAGCTGATTCAGAATTTTGCTTCTGAAGAGGATGTAAAATATGATTTTTACCCTGTGCTTGATCCAAAGTTTGAGTCCGAGCTAGTTCTGCTGCAACATCTTGTTGATCTTTTTGGGATTGAAGAAGAAGCAGGGCCCTCAGTAATTGAGTGTAGAAACCAGATCGAACACCACCTGATCAATGCAGGCGTAGAAGAAGGTCGAGTTCTCGTACTGGTAATTGACGAGGGGCAAAATTTAAAGGGGGAGTTCTTGGACGTATTTCGTACGCTTTTAAACTTTGAGACCGACGAATTTAAACTCTTACAACTGGTAATCTTCGGGCAGCCAGAGATGACATCAATTATTCATGAGTACCCTAATTTTGAAGACAGGATAACATTCAACTTTGAACTAGGGCCTCTTGATTATGAATCAGCAGAAGGAATTATAAAGCACAGGCTAACAGAAAGAGGTGGTGGTGACAAAGAGTATTTTACGGATGAGGCTTTAAGAGCCATCCACAATCAGACCCAGGGCTATCCCAGAAAAATAAACAAACTTTGCCACCAGCTGCTACTTAACATGATGAGCGAAAAAGAAGAGGTTGTTAGTCTAGCCATTGTAGAAAACACAATTGGAGGAAAAGTTCCAGATGGTCTCATTGAAAAAGAAGAAGAGCCGGAAGAAGAAGTAACCAAGGAAGAAGAAAAAGAAGAGCCGGAAGAGAAAAAAGATGTTGCCGTTAACAAATTGTTTGACATCCTCAGAAAAGGAGGGAAAAAAGAAGGCAGCGGAAAAATTGGAGAAACAGTATCCGAGGATGATGTTATTGGTGATCTGTACGGGGATGAAGAAGATGAAGAAGATGAAGAAGATGAAGAAGAAATTTTAGATGATGAAGAAGAAAGCAAATGGTACCAGAGAAGAAAGAAAAGATTAAAAAGAAGTATCGGCGCCTACCCTGCTAATGTCAGCACACCGCCTCTTAAAAAAGAAAAATTGCTTCTGGGGATTGCCCTGGACCAGGGACATATTTATTTTGCCTTGATCCAGGATAAAGGTGGAATAAAATCTATAATTGGCTCAGATAAATTTTCAGCAAATAAAGCAAAGCTTGATCCAAAAAGAAATCCCACTGGTTTTTCAGTCGCTATTGGAAAAGCATATGATCAACTAACAACGAAACTACAGAAAAAAGGGAGTAAGGTTCCCTCAGGAATAATTAATAAACTGCACTCTGGCATACCTATATCGTTTACAATGAATAACACCTCCTCTCTTTTAAAAACCGTCATGGTTCCTCTTGAAAATAAAAAAGAGAGAGGAATGATTATAGAATATGATGCTAAAAAGAATCTCCCGTTCAACTCGGATGATATTATTTTTGAAGCGATTGAGCTTGAACAAGGGAAAAATATCATAGGCGTTGCAAACGCTGACTACATGGAAACACCTGCCAATACGCTTTCAGAAAAAAATTGGGATGTGAGGCTGTGGCCTCCGGCCGCACAGGCGGTCCTCAGTGCTTTTCGGTGGAACTATCCTGGGAAAAAACATGATATAATCCTTATCATTCATATTGGTGAGATTGAAAGTTTTCTGCTGGGATATAATCAGGGCTATCCGGATGCGATAGTCCCCTTAGACCTGGGCATTCAAAACCTCACTGATGCATGGAAATATAGGTCAACCTCTTCAAAGGCAAAGTGGGACAAGAGAGACTGGTGTCGGGTTCCTCCATCAATCTTAAAGTCAGATACAAAAGATAATTCCATAAACATGCAGAAGAAGCCCCAGGATGAGGCCATGCGTCCGGTTATTGAGAGCTGGGACCAGGAACTAGAAAGAGCCCTCAACAGCATGGCCCAGACATTCCCATCAGATAACATCTCGGAAATATTTTTAAGCGGATGTTCAGAAGAAATATTATTCTTGGATGAATATCTACAGACCCAACTCGATGTAAATGTTGAATATCTAGACCCTATAAAAAATATTGCATTCTTTCCCGATGAAGAGGAGAGAGAAAATTTTGATCTGTCTAGCCCTGCACTAACACTGGCAGTTGGAGCCGCGCTTAATATAGATAAAACTGTAAACCTTCTCCCTGATAGATTCAAGGAATCAGAAAAATTTAGGTTGGGTAATAAATTTAGTATTCCTGCTGCTGCTGCAATATTAATAGGGGCTATTGCTCTTTCTGGTTGGACAAATCACAATCATGAGATCATGGAGTCAAAGCTAAGTACTATAAAGTCTCAGGCCTCTAGCATTGCACCCATAAAAAATAAGTTTGAAAAAGTGTCTGCAGAAAAAAATATGATTACGAAACAGTTAGGTATCTTGCTAAGGGAGACAAAACTTTCTAATCTAAGTATCAGTGTAATGAGATTTTTCAGTTATAATACCCCGAAAGAAATAACACTAGATATGATTTCATTTCAAAGAGGATGGGAACGCGGAGACTGGATCCATGTGGGCAACTCATTGGAGAAGGTAATCACTATTGTTGATGAGAATAAGGATTTCGCCAGAGTTACAGGCGCCATCGTTGCTAATCCAGCATTAAAAGAACGATATTTTTCAAACTTCATCAATCAGGTTGAATATTCTGGACTATTTAAAAAGATTGATGTGATTAATAAAAAGACAACGAGCGGAATGGATATTGATAATATGACTTTTGAGCTAAAGTGTGAGCTATAATGGATAAACAAAAAAATCTTTTTATTGGTATAATTGGTTTTCTGCTCCTATCCTGCGCAGGTTGGTATTTTATGTACTTTAGCGAACTAAACAACTCTCTAGAAAGCATAAGCGATAGCTACAACCAGTTGAAAAGCGAAAAAAGTAAATACACTCAGATTAAAAATAAATTTCCTTTGATTGAAAAAGAATGGACAGAGCTAAAGGAAGAGCTAACTACTTTAATTAATAAAATTCCGACGGATAGTCAGTTCGACAATGTTACTAAGATGCTGTATAGTCTTATGGAAAAAAATAAACTTGCCATAGATAATTTTAATCCTTCCCTGGCCCCGCTAGATGAAAAACAAATTATAGTTCCTGAGACTCAAGAGACTCTCACTGTAGAGAAATATCCGATAGATGTTGAACTCAGAGGCAGCTTTATTGACTTTGGTAATTTTCTAGATCAGTTATCATTTACAAACTATTATCTTACTATAAGCAACATACAGATATCTCAAAACCCCTATAATGAGGGAGAACAAAAAATTTCATTCATCTCTTACATTTATACAAAAAATAGTAACGACAACATGGGTGTTATTCAAAATAATCAAGGTTTTGCTGGCTCTACAAATAACACTAATAACAATGTATCTTCGGTGGATAAAGACTCAGTGGCAGCAATCACAGATGAAGAGATTGTCTTGGAGGCAATACAAAAAACAGGCGCAACGAGCATAGTTGATATTGTCAAAATAGTTAAATACATTAAAGAAAAAACAGGAAAAGATATAGACCAAAGCTTTGCCGTTTCCCTACTTGAAAAAAAACTTAAAAGTCTCTAATACTTTTTTATTATTTATTGTCAGCTTTTATAATATTTTTCCGTTAGTTAAACCACGTTTTAGTTTAAATTACTGATCGTCATGACCCCTAGACTTAGGAATCTATTAATAGGGTTGGGTATTTCTGTGGTAATTATGATTGTTGATCAGGTACAGTCATCTGGATCTGGAAGTTCAAAAAAACCGCAGAAAGCAAAAACCCAAAGAACTAAAAAAGTCATCGCAGAAAGTTCTGCGCAGAAGGCAAGTACGCCAATAACTGCTTCTGTTGCCTCAGCGCCCACAACAAAAAGAAGATCCTCTAGGTCATCGCAGCTTGTGGGATGGCAAAGAAATCCGTTTAACAGTGTCGCCTTATCCAGCGAGGCGGATGTTGAAAGTGGATCAATAAACAGTGAAAAACAACAAGATATTGAAACATCCATACTGCTAAAAAACCTGGAAAGATATAACGTTGAAATCGTTGCAGAGTTTAATAATGAAAAGGTTGTTTTGATTGATAATCGAAGGTTTAGACAGGGCGAGTATTTAAACAATGATATATTAATTGAGAGGATTGAAAACGATCAGATCACTTTTAGAAATGGCAACACTACAGTCACAAGAAATGTAGGAAACTAGATGCATAATAAATTATTAATTATAATAATAATTACCATACAAACTGTCGCATTATGTCAGTGGGATGATCCTGCATATTCAAAAATTGACCTGTCTGAGCAAGCGAACGAGCGCTATAGACTTATGGACAAAATGTCTATAAACCTTAAAAACTCTGACATTAGAAATGTGCTGACTATGATTGGAGAGCTCACAGGATTAAACATTGTCATCAGTCCCAATATTGAGGATACAATCACCGCTAACCTGGAGGATGTAACCGTTAAGGCTGCCCTAGATGCAATTCTTAAGCCAAACAACTATAGTTATTTTGTGCAGGATAATATTATCATTGTGAAAGACCTTGACACGCAGCTTATTGGAGAGCTTGAGTCTGTAGTGATCCGGCTAAAGTATATTAACTCTAATGATCTTCAAGCGCCACTGTCAACGGTTCTAACCTCTAGAGGAACGGTACAGTCTTTCTTGCCAGTGGCCTCTATGTCAGGACAGACCGGGCCGCCCAATATGGCCATCGTATCTGACGTACAAGAAAATATTTCTCGCATCCTGAATATGGTTAAACAGCTAGACAAGCCGATTAAAAACATCAACATTGCAATTAAATTTATTGAGACGCAGCTAGACACCTCAAAGTCTTATGGCCTTGACTGGACCAATAGCCCCGTTCAGCTAGGCGGCAATGCCAATGACACGGTTAATTTTCCAATCAGTATGAATAATATCACGGTCGCCACGCTTAATGCAGCTCAGCTCAGCTCAGCGCTTAAGATAATGCAGGCGAGAGGCAGGAGTAAGCTGCTGTCAAGTCCACAGGTTACCACGCTTGATAATCATCAGGCGGTAACAGAGGTTTCCACAACAGTATATATTGAGGGACTTAATTCAGGAAATACAAATAATACTGGATCAAGCTCAACAAACCAGACTAATGCCGGTAACAATTTCACGGGAATGGGTGGTTTTTATGGTGCAATGAATACGGTGCAAGAAAAGGATATCGGTATAAAGCTTCAGGTGACGCCTAGAATAAATGAAGGTAATATTATTACTCTTTTAGTTGATGCCACTGTAGAGGCACTACTTTCTGCCGCAGAAATATCGACCGATAAACCTAGGTCTACTAAGCGTACTGTTCAGACACAGGTCTCTGTTTATAATGGTGAGACCGTAATTATTGGTGGGCTTATAGCAGATAATATTATACAAAACAAAAAGTACGTTCCAATATTAAGCGCAATCCCCGTTATTGGCTACTTCTTCAAAACCACCTCGGTCCAAAAAGAGCAGCGGGAACTACTTATGTTTATCACGCCTACTATCTATGACTAGATAACATCAGTATGCAAAAAGATTATCCATATATCATTATTGCCTTTGGAGTTGCGATCATTTTTATTTTTCTGACCTGGCTTGAGCTTTATGAGGGGATGGAAAATAAATTACTTGACCTTAGGTTCGTAAACAGAGGAAAGATTGAAACAAGAAATGATATTGCAACATTGGATATGGACAGTAAAAGCCTTCAGATTGTTGGTAGGTGGCCATGGAGCAGAGAGAAACATATTCCCTCAATCTTAGCTGCAAAAGAGCATCAAATGAATGCTCTTGCTTTTGATATTTTTTTTATTGAACGGCAAGAGAGAAAACTGGAATACAATGATGTTACCAGTATCAATGACAGCGTTTTAACATTAAAAGCGATTAAGGATCTTTTTCCTGATCCAGATATTGATCTAGCAAATGCGGCAGCAGATGCAAAAAATATATACTTCGGGTATACCTTCTTCCCTCAGCCTTCAAAAAAAATGCCAGTAAAAAAACGAACTCAAGAAAAAGATGCCAGACTAATGATCTTAGAAGAGAAAGGGTTTTTTAAAAAAATAATACCTGAAGAATTTGAAACCATTAATGATTTTTATGATATTGATCCCCCTGTAGACGATTTGATACAATCAAGTAAAGGTACCTACTTTTTTCAAACTGTGGCAGAGGACGATGGAATAAGTAGAAGATATCCTCTTGTTGGAAAGTATGAAGACCGCCTGTTTCCTAATGCAGGCCTTGCGCTAGCGCTTGATCATTATGGCGTAAGCTTTGAAGATGTTGAAATTATTCCAGGAAAACATCTACGAATACCACTCCCCTCTCCTGATGGGCATAGCAGTTCTAGCATTCGTATTCCGATCGATAAAAGGGGTCTGATGCAGGTGAACTGGGCTGGCAAGTGGGAAGATGAAAATGGGGAACATGACTTCACCCACTATCCTTACTGGGTGCTTAAAAAATTCAGAGAGAGTGAGTACAACAATTATGTAATGTCAAAAATCAAAGAGCTGGCAAACTCTGACCCTGCGCTTCAAGGAGCAAAGAACTTAAAGGCTCTTATGAAAGCTGCTTTAAAAGAAAAATTTGCAACCAAAAAGGAAGTCATTAAATCAATAAAACAACTTGCTATGTCCGGACAAATGGAGTCGTATATCCTAAAAACATCAGGATCCAAAACGGGCGAACAGTTTTTTGGGAGCATGGGCCGAAAAGCAAAGCCTCCGATGATCAAAATGTATAATGAAATAAAAAACTCGAACACAGTTGCCAAAGAGCTAGTCATAGACCATAATATTACACTTGATGGACTTCTAAAAGATAAAAGACTAGTCTATACTCCACCCATAAAAGACTATGTTATAACCAGCTTCAATAAACTAAAAAGCGATATAAGCTCTTTATCAAAAAGCACAAAAGATGAAAAATATAAAAAAATACTAAAAAAATCTTTGGTTGAGATTTCACAGTTAGAACGAAATTTTCTTATCGTACAAAACCTTAATAGGCATGCCCTAACCGATCAGCAGCGACCTTTATATTTCTTCCCGAGTAAAGACAGAATAGTAGTAGGAAACATAAAAAAGAATACCGCCAGACCCATTGTTCCTTTTGAATTTTATAATAAAAAACTTCTTTATGGATTAACCGCTCCGGGGACATCAGACCTAGGATCACAGCCGTTTAATGGTAGCTATCCAATGGTGGGGCTTCACGCAAACGCGCTTAATACAATTCTTTCTGATATATTCATTAGCAGAACGCCTAAGTATATTGTTTCACTGGTTTTATTATTATTGGCCGCACTATTGGCCTTTGGCATACAAAAACTTAGCCCTGCAATAGGCGGTGCAGCAGTAGGTGGTCTTGTATTAGTATATGTAGTGACTGCCTTTTGGATATTTACTAACTATTACATCTGGCTGGACTTGTTTGCTCCTATTGCAACAGTTGGCCTTGGTTATTTAGGTATAACAGTCTATAACTACATCCAAGAAGAGAAAAACAAACAATTCCTAAAATCATCATTTGGAACATACATCTCTCCAGAACTGATTGATGAAATGTATGACAGTGGCCAAGAGCCTGAGCTTGGCGGAGAAGAAGGATACCACACTGCATTTTTTACGGATATACAAAGCTTCTCAGCGTTTTCGGAGAAACTCTCCGCAAGCGACTTAGTGAGCCTGCTCAATAATTATCTTACAGAGATGACTGATATTTTGATGGAAAATAACGGCACACTAGACAAATATATTGGTGACGCTATTGTTGCGTTTTATGGGGCTCCTCTAGATATAAAAGACCATGAGCTTTTGGCTTGCAGGACCGCGATCAAGATGCAGGAACGTTTGGCAGAACTTCGTGAGCAGTGGCAGGCAGAGGGTGACAGATGGCCAGAGATCGTCCACCATATGCAAAACCGAATCGGGATCAACACGGGCCAAATGGTAACCGGGAATATGGGATCTGATTCACGAATGAATTATACGATGATGGGTGACACTGTAAACCTGGCTGCCCGGCTAGAAAGCTCTGCAAAGCAGTATGGTATATACATACAGATAGCAGACAGCACCTATGAGTCCGTTAAAGATCAGGTCGTCATTCGGGCACTAGATTTTGTAAAAGTAATGGGTAAGGAAGAGCCTGTAAAAGTTTATGAATTAATATCAGAAGTAGGTCAAGAGCCAGAGCCCTACAAAAAAATTCTTCCCGCTTTCCACGAGGCAATTGCATACTACTTTAACCAAGACTGGGAAAAAGCGATTGAAGCGTTTAAAGCAGCAGATGAGCTCGAGGAGATGTTCGCAGGAAGAAAGACAAATCCGAGTAGAATATATATTCCTCGATGCGAACACTTTAAGGTAAATCCACCTGGAGATGATTGGGACGGTGTCTGGACCCTCACCTCTAAATAGGTCTATGATACTAAATAGAAAATTTTTCCTTATATTATTCTTAATAATTTTTTTCTCAGAAAAAGATTTATTTGGACAGGACCTATTTGATTTTGATGAATCACTAAGCTCCGTAATTAAGCAATCTACAGCATCGAATATTGGTGTAGCTGATATCAACAATGATGGTATAAATGATCTTGTCGTGTCTGGCTTTGATGACCAAAACGAGGGCGGCCTTTTCCTAGATATTTATAACGTAACAACTGAAGGTGCTATAGACACTTTCCAGCTTGATATAGTAAGCAGCTTATTTGGTTATATCAGGGAAGATTATTTTTCATATTACATCGGTGGAAATGGCGGCCTAGATCTCGGAGACTTTGACAACGATGGGCTGGTTGACATTTTATTGCACGGTGCAGAAAATTTATTTCTATCAAAAAACTTAGGAAGCTCTGTTTCAACAAATAATTATCTGCCGTCGTATGTTCGGGAAAGTCTGGTTAATAGCAGCGCACAATGGGGAGATATTAACCTTGATGGCAATCTGGATATCTTCTGGGCTGGCATCAAGGTATACCAAAATAAACCCTATATTACAAACAAACTTCTTTTAAATATTGGAGATGACTTTGAGTTTGAAACAATGGTCATGCCAGACCTTCATAATGGTGCCGTAGCCTGGAGCGATATAGACCTTGATGGCGACCTAGACCTTCTTATAAGCGGAGAATCTGTCAACACCAGGTCTGGATCTACTAGGCTGTATAAGAATGATCCGCTAGGCAGGCTAGCTGAAGACACAAACCAAGAAATAATGGCACTAAAAGCTACAGCAATATGCTTCTCTGATCTTGATCAAGACAGTGACCCTGACCTTGTGCTATCTGGGTGGGACCCGATTGAACAAAACTTAAAAACAGTGGTCTATGTCAATGAGCCAACCGGAACATTTAGGCTAGCAGATCAGCAGATTAATTTTGGTACAGTATTTGGTACGATTGAAGCAATAGATGTCAACCTTGACGGCTGGAAAGATCTTGCAATTAGTGGTGGCACTGAACACACAATAGTAGAGGACTCATACTATGATCTAACAAATATTCAAACAACAAGCCAGGGTGATACTCTAAGTGCAGACACTGTATGGTATTATGAATACAGGGACAGCGTTTCAGCCTTAGGTGGTAAGATTTATCTTAATGAGGCAAGCAATACTATTAGTTTCAATGAGTCTCAAACATTCAACGGCACACGCACAATATCATTCAGCGATATCAATCAGGATAATATCCCAGATCTTGTTTGTTCAGGGACAACAGAAATTGGAGAAAGAGACAGCGCCTTTGTCGCTGTTTATATTAATACTATAGAAGGGACTAATTCTGAACCTGATCCTCCTGAGGTGCTTGAATCGTTCGCAATTAGCAATCGAGCAATATTTAACTGGGGCAGCGGTTCAGACAATGTAGACCCCGATCAAAGTCTACAATACAATCTGAAAATAGGTACCTCTTCTGGGGCTAGTGACCTTTTATCATCAGGGACCTCATTTAATAGTCCGAATATTGGCCCAAGACTAATCCGAGAGTTTACAAATATCCCCTGGGGAACCTATTACTGGAGCGTTCAAACGGTTGATGCGTCGGGTATTGTATCTAGCTGGTCTCAAGAAAATGAGCTGTTTATTCCTAGAATAGTTAATTCTACCCAGTCCCTTCCTGGATACTCATTTGGGGTCTCAAGATGGAGCGATATTAATGATGACGACCTTCTTGATATTTCAATCAGTGGAAACCTTTTTAGCGGATCAAGCCTAACACAAATATTCATGAACCAGGATGGACTCCTTGAGCCTTCTGCTTATTCTGGGTCAATAAAAAATACTTACGGTGGCCACATAAGTTTTGCTGACTATACTAATGATGGAAAGCTAGACATATCACTATCGGGGTTTCACACCAGTGATTGGAACGACACATATCCGGCAACATTCTTTTATAAGCTAACAGATAACGGATATGCATGGGACGGACAAGCTGGCCTTCAGTATTATGCTGCTGGGTATGAAGCCGGATACTTAGGCGGATATAATAATCATGACTGGGGAGATTATGATAACGATGGAGACCTAGACCTGGCAATAGGGGGAGTCAGTTATTATGGACAAATTATTCTAGGAATTTATAATAATCATGGCGGAATACTTTCGTTAGACACTACGCAAACAAATCTTGTACCAGGATATCCTATGCAGACGAAATGGAGTGATATTAATAATGACGGGCATGTTGACCTTTTTACATCTTCTGGGCAGTTTATACAATCTTATCTGAATGATGGAAATGGAATAATGCTCCAATCGGAGGATCATTTTATCGCACTAGGAATAGTCGCTGGAGGAGTATCAATCGCGGATTTCAATAGTGATGGATATGATGATTTTGTTTTAGCAGGACAGCGTCCTGATAATGGATCATTAATTACACACATATACAAAAATAACAATGGGGATGGTTTTATTCTTCATCAAGAACTACAGGGTGCATCCTATGGGGGACTAGACTGGGGCGACTATGACAACGATGGAGACTTAGATTTCATTGGCTCTGGAACCACCACAGTAATCAATAGCTCAGACACTCTCTCTTTCCCTGTATCCAACGTCTATCAACAAAATTCTGCTGGTAATTTTGTCGCTGATACTTCTTTATATATGCTTGATAGTGTTGGTTTTTCATCCATACAATGGGGCGACTATGACAACGATGGAGACTTAGATCTTCTGATGAATGGTGAGCTGGCTAATAAAGATCTTATCACAAAAGTATATGAAAACCTTGAGTCTGTAAACAATGCTAATGTCGGACCAAGTAGACCCGTAATGTTATTAGACTCTGTAAGCGTAGACACCGTCAGGCTGAGCTGGAATAATAGTGTTGACCTGGAAAATCCATTGGGAGCTGGTAAAACGCCAACTGCAGGTATTAGGTACCAGCTGCAAATGGGTGGGGACCAAAATTATAATCTGTATGCAAACACACACTCTATAATCTCAGGTAAATATGGTACTGGTACGATGGGAACATTAGCAAAAAATAATCGATTGATTAAATCTATACCAGAAGGAAGGTACCAGTGGAGAGTTAGAGCAATGGATTATGGCCTAGGCGTTTCACCGTGGTCTGACTGGGATTATTTTTATATTGACCAGACCGCTCCGGTTGTAGAAACAATACAGGCTAACTATGGCGTGAGTGGTCAAATAATTTTAGTCGTTAACTTTGCAGAAGAGTTTGAGATGGACAATGACACGCCTACTGCTGATCCCTATGTTTATGCCACACACCCTGATATGGATGATATTAATGAGGATGGTGTAAGTGATACGCTTTTAGCAGTAAAACAAAGCTACAGCGCTGACGTATGGACAGGACTGCTTACCCTTCCTGAAAGATATGTTGGAAAAGCAATAAAGATCCACGTGTCAAACGCGACCGATATGCGCGGAAACACAATGGTGAGTGCAAGCTTTTTTAAGACCCCAGAAAAAATTATTTCTCAGGCCGGTGGAACCGTGATCAGCTCTGATGGAAATGTGTCTGTACTTTTTCCTCAAAATGCGGTTTCAGAAGATATTTCGGTTTCCATTAGCCTGCTTAATACATCAGACACTTTAGACTCAAACGCTATCTCGAACTATTATACTATTACTCCCTCAGAAATTCAGCTTAACAAGCCTACAATTCTTCGGATTGCCGTGCCTAGTCAATTTGCGGACTTAACTGGAAATAATTATAACCCTTACATTGGACATATTAATATTTCTACTGGTGCCATATCTCCACTAGGCGGATCTATAATTAGTGTAAACAACAAACCATATATTCAGTCACAATTATCAGGGTTGGGGGTCTATGGAGCATTTAGATCAGACAGCACAATTAATGTAGACTCTCTAGACATAGAAAAAATAATCTGCCAACCTAGAATATTCTCACCAGCCGGATCTGTTTTCGAGTTTCCACATACTAATATTTTATTTGACCTTACAGAGACAGATAATGTTACTGCCAGAATTTTTAACCTATCTGGGAAAATAAAGCGCACCCTAAAACCAGAACAAAAACTTGGCCCAGGAAATAATATCATTGTCTGGGATGGAAAAGACGCAGATGGGAGTGTGGTCCCTAGCGGGCTTTATATTGTGACTCTTGAGTCCTCAAGCTCGATGCTTAAGACAACCGTTGGGGTCCTAAATCGATGAGATATTTTATACTATATATATTGATTCTATCTTCAATGGTGGTCTCCCAGGAACAGCTTTTTGTTGGCACAAGGCCGCTGGGAATGGGTGGAGCCTTTATCGCTGTCGCTGATGATGGAAATACCATAACCTGGAACCCGGCAGGTCTTCCTCGCCTTCGTAGAAAAGAGTTCACCTCCAGCTATGCAGATCTTTATGCGATGAGCATTACCCACTCTTATGCGGGTGTCGTCTGGCCATTTGGTGATCGTATCGCCATTGGGTTTGACTGGTCAAACATTGGTTTTGATGATCAAGAACTGAACTATAGTGAAAACAAACTAAATTTCTCACTAGGCTATCAGCCGTTTAAAATGCTTTCTATTGGCGGCACATTCAAATACTTGTCCAGAGATATGGGACTCGATGGAACCTCATACGGGAAAACGGCAGGGATCGGCTATGATATAGGACTTCTATTTTCTCCGTTTAAGACTATTCGTTTCGGTATGGGAGTCTATGACCTTGGTGGTACAGACGTTACCTACAAACAGAACAAGGTAGATGAAACAATTTTAGGACAAGCGTTCAAGCTAGGGATTGCCTATTTCCCTATTGATGGTTTAACACTTGCGATGGATATTGATAATGACAGGGCCCACCTTGGTGCAGAATATTTTATAAAAAATCGTATTGGTTTTCGTGCAGGATTTCAGCAGGATCTAAATGGTGAAGAAAAAATGCGTATTCCATCAGCAGGTATTACGCTAAAATTTAAGAGTATTGTTTTTGAGTATGGATATGAGGCACATCCCTATCTTGAACCAACCTACAGGTATTCAGTATCGCTACAACTTAGTCCCGCAGTTGTAAGCATCAACTCGGCAACAATAAATCACAATCCAATATTTAGGTCTCTTCATCGATACTACGAAGGGAGCCCATTTGTAAAAGCATCCTTAAAAAATATTTCTGACTCTGAGCTCCCTGTTGATGTTTCTTTTTATATACCCACAATGATGGAAAATCCACACACCGAGTCAATCACCCTTCCGCCTAAGTCTGATGAAGAATACAATATAGGTGTCTCCTTCTCCTCTGATGTGTTAACCTCAGCAAAGGCATCATTTGACAATCTGGTTCAGCCGGATATCAAGGTCACATATAAACAAGATGGAGAGGAGAAGCTTGCACAGAAAAAATTGGAGTCATCATACGTACTAGGAAAAGGGAAACTGACCTGGAGTGATCCAGAAATGATTGCATCCTATTTCACCACGCAGGATGTTGTCGTTGACAAATTTGCGAGGACAAACATACAGGCATACTCAGAGGTTCTAAAAAAATATTTTGGGAAAACAAATATAGGTCGGGCTATTATTTTGTATGACGCCTTGGGCTCATTTGGGCTGGTATACAATGTAGACCCCTCTACCCCATTTTTACAAATATCAGATGATAAGTCTGCCTTCGACACTGTAAAATATCCTTGGGAACTTTTAGATGATAAGATTGGTGACTGTGATGACCTAGCGACTTTATATAGTACACTACTAAATAATATTGGTATCGAGACGATGTGGCTGGATGTTTTCAAGCCGGGAGAGGGACACGTATTTTTAATGTTTGACAGCGGCGTGAAACCGGATGATGTAGACCGTTTGTTTTTGGATAGAACTGAGGTCGCTATCGTAGATAATAGGGTCTGGATACCCGTAGAAGCGACCCTGGTAGGAAAACCGTTTTTTAGCGCATGGAAACAGGGAGCACTAAAATACTCTCAGATGAAAGCTGATCAATTTATTAACGAAATCAGTATGACCAAGGCAATGGCAAAATACCTGCCTGGCTCAATCACACCTGAAGAAGTATATATACCAGACCCTACCGGAGTAAGTGACCTTTTGGAGGAAGATATCAGGCAGTATATTAAGTGGCTTGATCAGGTTGTTGCAAAAGGGATTGAGGGTAAGCTTGAGACAGCAGATGACTACTATGACGTGGCCGTACTCTATATGGAATTCGGTCGATATCAGAGTGCGATTGATAATCTGAATACGGCCATAGGCATTACACCCAACTTCCCTGATGCTCTAAACACACTGGGGGTCTGCTACACCAAGCAAGAAGAATATGAAAAATCCATTGAGCTTTATAATCAAGCACTAGACCAACAAACAAACCATCCGGGGTTTATGCTAAACATTGCTATCTCTGAGTTTATGCTAGGGAATAAAGGGTTGGCAAAACAGAAGTATGATGAGGTCGTGGCTATAGCTCCATCATTTTCTGGAAAGCTTGAAGATATCCTAGGTGCGGCAAAGGCTTCTTCTGGGTCAGTTACAAGTGCAAACACCATTAGCCTATCCGCTGATCTTGAGGCTGACTTAGATGCAGAATCATCAAAAGGATTAAACGAGTTAAAGGAATCTGCGCCAAAAATGGAGCCTGAGGCCGTGCAACGCGCCTCATACAGGGCAAGAAGAGCGAAGAGTGATAACGCTGTTGGAATAACTTTCGCACAGATCGGAAACAATGCAATGGCAGTAGACTACTTTAAAAAAGCAATCGAAAAAGATCCTGATAATCCAGAGTATAAAATCAATCTCGCAGTGGCCTTATATAGAGTAAGAAAATATGAACGAGCACTAGAAATTTTTGAAGAAGTAAAGCTAAACAATCCAGAAACTATTGGCCAGGTAAGTTTTATTGAAAGTATGGGTGAAAAACCCTCTAAATACAAAAAATTTGATTAATATCCTGCAATATCGTAATATCCGGAACATGAGAAAGTATCTAATTATATTACCTATACTGTCGATTTCCTTTATCCTGGGTCAGGATGACGAAGACCTTAATATGGACGATCTCTGGGACACTACTGTCTGGGAAGAGATTGAAGAAATTAATGAGGTAGAAGGTGAAGTAGAGCAGGTTGTTACCGTGGCTGGTGTCCGAGGAGCAGAGGCTGAGGATGAGGCCTTACACCATCTCTACTACAGAAAGTCTATGAAGGGGCCGAATAAAATGGAGCTCCAATCTGCCCTGGGAAAATTGATGAAGACCCTCGCTCGTTTAGAGAAAAAAGATATGAACCACGCTAAGATTCCAGAGGTAAGACACTATATGATACAGATCTATCGCAAGCTAGGTGATGAGGAAACTGCAAAGGCAAAAGAAAAAGAGCTTGTCGCAATAGCCCCTGACTCAAAGTGGGCAAAAGCTTACTCTAATAAGTAACTACTTATTTCTCAATCCTTAATCCAAAACCGGCTCTCATACCGGTAGCACTGTTAAATAGTCCTCCCTCTTGTCCTCCGGCTATATCCATAATAAATGAGCCCATTTTAATGCTTAGTCCAGTGCCCCAGCTGAAACCATAATGTCCGCCAAGAGATATACCTAAATAAAACGGAACCTTAGACCCTGGAAAAAATTCCGATCCTAGTGAAATAGTTGGCGACTCACTCGCCCAATAAGTGTCTCCAACATCTATACGCAAATTCGCATCTAGAACGGCCCAGTCTTTTGCAAGATAGGATCCACTCAGATTAATAGACATCGGGAGGCTCGTCTTATAGCTTACAGATTCTCTTATCTCACTCTGGTCTAAATACTCTGATACTGAATCTGATTCAGAGATTTCTTCAGCAGTGATTTCACCAGCAGAACTTGCGGTGTACCTCTCTCCAGATTTCCAATTAATTGATGCGATCAGGTTATCAATACTTGCACCAACAGTGAGCCTGTCATCTATCTCGGTGATGATACCTAGGTCAATACCAAAACCATAAGATAATGATATTTTTGGAGTTCCTGTGTCTATGTCAAAAGGAATAGAGCTATTTATTTCTATGTCTGTATCGATTAACGTATGCTCACCGGTACCTTGCAAAATTCCAGAAACATTTTCTGTATGTATCTCAGCAAGTCCGACTAATAAGTTGGCACGAACACCGGCATAACTTTCCCTGCCAAAAGGGACAATACCTGGTTTTAAAACAAAGCCCCTGGAGTATGAAACAGGCAAATAGGTAATATGCTCAATCTCTAAGTCAGACAGATCTAGCACTTCCCCACTTGGCAGCCCCTTAAATGGAAGTTGAGTAAGTCCACTAGGAAGATTTATTGATGTATAGCTCCGAACCTGACCAAGCCCAATCACATTTGGTCCAAAACTAATATTAACGATTGGTAGGCTTGAGGCCAGAGGCAACTGCACGTTCACATCATCAGAGAGTCCGTCTAAAAACTTTTCTTTTTGTTCCGGGTCTCTTAGGTCTCTGCCGCCAAACAATTGATCGTTGATCCAGTCAGGGGTTATGACTCCGCTTCCTAAACCAAAGGCGAGACTAATCAGGCTCATACTAAACTGAGGATTCGAATTAGGAAGCTCGATAGATATTGATTCAGCAACCTCAGAGCTGTCAATAGTCTCAGCGATTTCAATTATCTCTTCAATATTAATTTCTTCACTCTCATTAGATAAAGAATCTTCACTAGCTTCTTCAAAATCATCAAACTCTGCAAATTCAGAGTCTACGGTGTCCGTGTCTACAATATTTTCTTCAATCACTTCTTGTTCAATCTCATCAGAAAAATCAGAGACTAGTGAGTCTACAGACTCTTCTATAGTGTTGAGCGTGTCCGCGTCTACAGTCGTTGCAAGATATCCTAGTGTTGCTGGATTATGAGAAATATTAAGCTGACCAACCATACGCAGTTGCCTGGCACCAACTGTTCCTATGTCTATTGGGTTTGACTGACCAAACAATATAGAAAATAATAATGCGGGAATAATGATACGGATCATACTAGTCACCACTCACCAAAGTTGATAGGTCTATTGATGCTGAAATGCCATCTATGGTTATCTTAAGCGTGTCCGTACTCAGAAACCTTACTGGCTGGTCACCGCTAGAAACAATCCTGATCTGAGGCTGGATCCAATTTGGAGACCGGTTTAAAAGCTCAAACGCATCCTCATCCAATGACAATGTATCAATCACACTAGCATCAGTAGTAAATGTAAACCCTGAGATCAAAGTGTCTGCATTGCCACTGACTAGTGACAATGAGTCTGGAGCCATCAACACGGAAAGGTCAGCACCAAAACCCCACTGATTATCAATACTTAGTATGAGCCCAATATCCATGATTTCATCTGGGATACTTAGGCTGTCCCCCTCTTCCACAAGCTCTGCAGGGTCCGGACTGATTACCGCATCTACGTCCACAATAAACATTAGAGGAGCTCGCACACTCATCACACCTGAGAGTGAGTCATCACTGGCTACCGTTCCGACAGAGTCAATGTTACCTACCTCGGCTGAGCCGCGCGCTACAATCCGGTCTGGTCTGATATTAATAAGCTCTGACGCTCCAGGTACCTGGACGCTGGGATCAGCATGAATATTTTGACTTACGTTTTTTACTACAGAGTCACCGTTAGAATCATTGTAAGCTGTTATACTTAGATCAAGATAAACCGGGAGATCTATGCTAGAGGTAAAATCAAGGACCATCTCTACATCCTCAAAATCAAAACCATCCAACTCCTCAGGGAGTGCGTCTATCGTTTGCTCAACAGGATCAATGGTAACAGTCACAGGACTGATCTGCCCAGTGACCGATGAGAAAGCCATGTTTGTCATGCTCACGGCTATCGAGATAGAATCACTTAGAGAGAGGGTCATTTCCTGGTCTGAGGGTAGAGAAATATTAGACACATAGTTGACCCGTTGCGTGTCAACATCAAATGGGAGGACCAGAGAGTAACCACTAAGATCGATCTGAACATCAGAGACCCCTGGACTAATTGTAAACGTAGTGTCTAAGGATACTCCATTATTATAAAACTCGTTTATCTGGAAAAAGACGTCGGCCACTACTCCTATACCATTATCAATGGACAGGACAAGATTTCCTGATTTTAATACAGCAGTGTGAACCACGGTAGAATCATCCAAAGCTATAGAGTTTGAGTCTGACATCGCATCCTGCGAAAAGAATCCTCTAACAGTAGAAAATCCTAATCCTGATACCATGATATCTACCTCAATAGAATCTAGCAGGCTGTAGGTGCCTACCTCGTACTCGGTCTCAACATCAGCCGTATAGTTTAATGCTTGACTGTCTTGGGACATTACAATCTTATACCCGCTAAGGTCAATGTTTTGTGGAGCCATCTGGCCAAACATAGCACCAGTGTTTATCACTAGTGGCTGGTTATCTGCTGAGCTCACTATCTCACTAATAGTAATCATCGCACTCGGCGCTCCGGAGGCGCTAGTGTTGATACCATTATTAATATTTATGGTCAGGCTTCCTTGGCTTAGGCTTGCCTCTAAAATATCTGAGTCGCTGTCAATCTCCATTACACCATCAAAACCAAGATCCTGAGGTGTGACCATACCCTCAAAACTTGAGAAGAATAACTGTTCACCTTCTGATGGCCCGTCTAGGGTTATGTTTACAACTATACTATCGTTGGACGTAATCGTGACAAGGTCTTCGCCAGTGTCTGTTGTAACCACATCATACTCATAGACCACGGACTGATTATCGATGTCCAGGGAAAGAACATACCCAGATATATCCGTCTCGTTGGTTATATTGGCCGTGTTTCCTGCAATGCTAATATCCGTCTGAAAGTTATTACCATCTGGCATTTTGAGAGAGGGAATAGACAAACTCATTTCGCTGGTTACAGCCATATAGTTATCAATTTCAATGACAAGGTTTGCCCCAGATATGGTAGCAAGAACAACTTTATTCGAGTCGGCTGCAAGGTCAATAGAGCCGGACTCAGATATTGTCTGTGTCGGAATTTTTGCTGTGGCAGAGGTAACCTCGAGGCTGCTTCCAGATATCTCAACAGAGAAAGAAGAGTTTTTTGCAGCATCATTAATTAAAACACTATTCTCTCCTGGACTGCTACCGGTGACCTCTACGACCACGCTTCCAGGAAGAGTAACACCTGATAGATCCAAGACACCTGTTGCCTGGCTTCCAGAGCTGATTGGCCCTGCAATGGTTGTGGTCGCTCCCGAGATTTCAC
>Ga0209019_1000481_pt1 | contig 20350 bp, 20 predicted proteins | sample METZYME_3_300m_FD_187549 | JGI IMG/M metagenome (GOLD analysis project Ga0209019, IMG submission 187549) | Marine microbial communities from oxygen minimum zone in mesopelagic equatorial Pacific - METZYME_3_300m (SPAdes) (version 2) | ecosystem: Environmental > Aquatic > Marine > Oceanic... | reverse complement strand
GCTTTATACGCTTGGTTGCGGCAGAACAGGAGCGCCCATAGAATTGAATTGGCCGTCCCACCTCGTAACCAACCAGGAGCCAACTCATGCCCGGCCTGCTGAACGAAGTCCATACCGAATCCAACGTCATAACCGCCATGCGTGACGGCGTACTCCTGGCGTCCGATGTCTACCGTCCCGCCGAAGCAGGGGCACCCATTGACGCGGCTTTTCCGGTCCTGCTCCAGCGCACGCCTTACAGCAAAACGAGGCCAGACCTAGTCCAGGAAGCGATGTTCTTCACCTCCCACGGCTATGTTACGGTGGTACAAGACTGCCGGGCACGTTACGAATCCGAGGGCGAGTTCACCAAGTACATCGATGAGGGCGAGGACGGGTTCGATACACTGGCTTGGTTGGCGCAGCAGCCCTGGCACGGTGGCAAGGTCGGCACCTATGGTCTGTCCTACTCGGCGCACACTCAAGCGGCGGCGGCGTGCCTGAATCCCCCCAACCTGGGCTGTATGTGGCTGGATTCGGGTGGGTTCTCCAACGCCTTCCTCAACGCCTGCCGCAACGGTGGCGCCTTTGAACTCCGGCAATTGACCTGGGCCTACAAAGAGGCCGTTGAAAGTCGGAAAGCCAATGCACTTCCGAAGACAGTCAAGGCGGCGCTCGAAGCCCAGGACATCTTTGGCTGGTTCAACCGGCTGCCCTGGAAGAAGGGACACTCGCCCCTGCAGTGGACGCCCGACTACGAAGACTATCTGCTGGATATCTGGGCTAGGGAAAACTTCGACAACTACTGGAGGCAGATTGGCCTCTGCGCTGAGGAATACTACGATGTGTTTTCCGACGTGCCTCAGGTGCATATGAGCGCCTGGTACGACCCTTATTCCAGGACGGCCACCGATAATTTCTTGGCGCTTTCCAGTGCGAAGAAAGGCCCGGTCACTTTGCTGATGGGCCCCTGGACCCACGGCGCCCGCACGCTGACCCATTCCGGGAACGTCGATTTCGGCGAACAGGCAACGATCGACAACAATCTTGCGGAGGACTTCAACCACCTGCGGCTCCGGTTCTTCGATCGCTGGCTCAAAGACGAACAAAATGGCTTGGAGGACGACGCGCCGGTAAAGTTGTTTGTAATGGGCGGCGGCTCGGGCCGCACGAACTCTCAACAGCGCCTGGATCATGGTGGCCGATGGCGGAACGAGGACGAATGGCCTCTGGCCCGCGCCGTGGAAACGCCGTTCTACCTGCATCCCGGTGGCGGACTGTCCACCCGGTGTCCGGAGAGCCCCAGCTCGCCTGACGAGTATCTGTTTGACCCAAATAACCCGGTGCCAACGGTTGGTGGAAACATCTCCTCGGGGCAGCCGGTGATGACGGCGGGCGGCTTTGACCAGAGGGAATCGGAAGAATTTTTGGGGTCCAAACAGCCTTATCTACCGCTGGCCTCCCGCCCGGATGTGCTGGCCTTTCAGACTGAATTGTTGGCAGAAGACACGGAGATTACAGGGCCGGTGTCGGTCCAACTTTGGATCTCTTCCAGCGCCGTGGATACAGACTTCACCGCCAAACTGATAGATGTCTATCCTCCTTCTGAGGACTATCCGGAGGGATACGCTCTGAACCTGACCGACGGCATCCTGCGGGTGAAGTTCCGGGACTCGTGGGAGCGGACCGAGTTAATGGCACCTGGCGAGGTCTACCAGGTTGAGTTGAGCTTGCTGCCCATCTCAAATCTTTTTGTGGAGGGACACCGAATCAGGCTGGATATCTCGTCCAGCAACTTCCCCAGATTCGATGTGAATGGAAACACCGGAAAGAACCCTGGAACATCAGCGGTAAGAATCACGGCCCTCAACAGCGTCTACCACGACAACAACAGGCCGTCCTACGCCCTGCTGCCGGTGATACCGACCTCCTGATTCGAGCGCCACTACTCCACTGTCATTCCGAAGAGCGCCGTAGGACGACGAGGGATCTCGTTAGATTCTGAAACGACGTTAAATCCAATCGATGAGACCCCTCGTTCCAGCCGGGGTGACAGGATGCCAGATCCTGTGGTTGATTTGGAGAGAGGAAACTCCCTTTCCCCGTACCGAGGGAAGGTTAGGATCGGGGCATTCCCAGCCAGTCAGGCCGGAGTTTTTAATGACCCGCTAAACTCGGCTGTTGATCAGGGTCATCATGTAGTTCTCTTCGTTGACGTCCCCGTGGCTCTGGTACTTGAACCCTGCGTCAGCGCCGATCTGGCGCAATTCCTTAGGCGTGATACGCGCCCTCTGGGGCGGGCCTGACTCTGTTTCTTTCTTATGCCACTCGAGGATGTAGCACCAGCCGCCAGGCATCAGCATATCCTTCGCGGCCTTCAGAAACCGCACCCGGTCTTCAGGGTGGTGGACAACGAATGCAATAAATATCCCGTCCAAGGAGGCGGCTTCAACCGGAAATTCGTATTCCTCGCATTTCAGAACTTCGACGTTGCCCATGCGGGCCGTGTCCAATCGCCCCTGACAAGCTTCAATCATCTCGTCGGAAGTGTCCAAGGCGTAGACCTTGCCGTGGATCAAGAACTTGGCTAAGGGCAGCGTGAAATAACCGGGCCCGCAGCCAATGTCAGCTATGGTATCTCTGGGTGTCGCCGGACAATGGCTCAACACACGGAATGGATCAAGTGTTTCAACCCGCTCCGGACGCAGCATCCGCTCTATCGAACTGGGCATGTCCGGGTGACCTGAATCGGTTGACATAAATTCGTGAATCTCCAAATCGTACGGGTTGCTTCGGCGGTTATTTTAAATGACTGGATTGTTCGTCGCAAACAGTCTGAACAAACTTCGTTGACACGCCTGAAACGCCATCGTACACTACCCTAGTGATCCCGTACCGGTGGGGCGTGAAACGTTACTGGAACTCCACGCCATTTAGCAGACATAACCTGCTAAATTCCCACTGATTTTCCCATTAACCAATCGCCTCATTGGAGATACCTATGTCCGTCTTATTCGACGAAGACCCCGATGTAGCCCATGCCTTGGAGTTGGAAGACCAGCGCCAGCGCGAGTGCATCGTCCTGATTGCATCTGAGAACTACGCCAGCAAAGCCGTCCTTGAACCTGGCTCCAGCGTGATCAGCAATAAATACGCCGAGGGCTATCCCGGCCGACGCTATTACGGCGGCTGCGAGAACGCTGACATAGTTGAAAGCCTGGCCATCAGCCGTGTGAAAGAGCTCTTCGGCGCCGAGCATGCCAATGTGCAGCCCCACAGCGGCGCCCAGGCCAACATGGCCGCTTATTTTGCCGTTCTAGACCAGGGAGACACCGTCCTGGGCATGCAACTGGACCACGGTGGCCACCTGACCCACGGGGCCAGTGTGAACTTCTCGGGGAAGGTCTACAACTTCATCCCCTACGGCTTGGACAAAGGAACCGAGACCATCGACTACGACGAGATTGAGCGATTGGCCAAAGAGCACAAGCCCAAATTGATCGTCGCCGGCTGCAGTGCCTATCCCCGTGTGTTGGACTTCGCCCGCTTCCGGACCATCGCCGATAGCGTTGGCGCCTTGCTAATGGTGGACATGGCCCACATCGCAGGATTGGTGGCCGGCGGAGCGCACCCATCGCCGTTTCCCCACGCCAACATAGTGACGTCAACCACCCAGAAGAGCCTGCGCGGGCCCAGGGGCGGATTCATCCTTTGCGACGAAGACTTGGCTAAAAAGATTGACTTCGCCGTGTTCCCGTTCACCCAAGGAGGACCGCTGATGCAGGCCATCGCCGGGAAAGCGGTCTGTTTCGGCCAGGCGCTCAAACCGGAATTCTCCCGTTACGCCCACCAGGTGGTGGCCAACTGTAAGGTTCTGGCGTCGGAACTCTCCGAGGCCGGGACGAGACTGGTTTCCGGAGGCACCGATAACCACATGGTGCTGGTGGACGTGACCCCATTGGGCATCACCGGGCAACAGGCCGAGAGGGCGCTGGAGTCGGTGGGGATCATCGCCAACAAGAACGCAATTCCCTTCGACCCACAGCCTCCCAGAGTGACTAGTGGGCTGCGATTGGGCACTCCGGCGATCACCAGCCGGGGTATGGCGGAAGACGAGGTCAAGCAAGTTGCGGCCATGCTGACCAAAGTGCTGTCTGACGTGGAAGACAAAGAAGCCCACGCCAAAGTGTCGGTTGAGGTGAAGAAATTGACCTCCCGGTTCGACGTGCCAGGCATAGATAACTGATAGAAGCACAGTTGAGCCAGGCGAGGCCCGATGCTATAATCAGATTGATTGTGTAATTCTGCGTTTAATTCTGAAATCCGCAATACATCTGCGTTTAATCTGCCAAGGGGTACCGTTTGCGCCATTACGAACTTCTAGTTGTCCTTAGCCCGATGCTTAATCAGGAAGAGCTCTCACAGACCTGGGACAAAATCAAGGGATTTATCACCACTCGGGAAGCTGAGATTAGTCACGAAGAGCGATGGGGGACACGCCGTTTGGCCTACCCTATCCGCAAAGGCCAACACCGGTTTCTGGAAGGAAGCTACCACCTGACCCGGTTCGCCACTGAACGTGCGTTCAACATTGAGTTGGAGAGTTTCCTGAAAATAGACGACGAAGTACTCCGTTCTCTGGTAACGGTAACGCTGCCGGAAGAAGAACTTGCCGCCCAGGCGGCCGCGGCAGCCCGGGCAATTAGGGCTCCCACGCCCCGTCCTGCGCCCGTAGGTCCGGATGGCAATCCTATCGCGCCTGTCCCTGTTGAAGGCGAGGCCCCAGCGCCCGCCACTCCCGCAGGGGAAGAAACTCCGGCCCCGGTAGCCGAGACGGCCGACGCTGAAGCGCCTGCCGCTGAAGGTGCTACGGAGGCGCCTGCTGCCGAAGAAACCGCAGAGGCCCCTGAAGCCACTGCTGAAGATGAACCTACTCCGGGAGTCGAAGAAGAGGCTGAAGAAGAAAGCGAACCCGCCGCCCCTGAGGGAGATGGCAGCTCTGACGAGGAGTCGGAAGAACCGGCCAATGAGCCGGACGAAAGCGAGGAGTAGAAGGGAGGGAGAGGTGAACAAGATCACTGTTATCGGGCATTTGGGAAGAGATCCTGAGATGCGTTATACGCCCAATGGTCAAGCGGTTACCTCGTTTAGCGTGGCATCCAGTCGCCGGTACACCACCAGCGGGGGAGAACAGAAAGAAGAGACGGAATGGTTCAACGTCAGCGCCTGGGGAAAGTTGGGCGAAACGTGCAACCAATATCTGACCAAGGGTCAACAAGTTTATATCGAAGGCCGTATGAGCAGCCGAACTTATGAAGGGCGCGACGGCCAGACCAGGGTGTCCATCGACGTTTTCCTGAACGATGTACAGTTCCTGGGTAGAAGTGGAGACGGAGGCGGAGCCCCGGCTTCCGAGCCTTATGAATCGGGCGTCGGCGCGATGGCCGAAGATGGTCCGGATAATGATCCGGTAGACGACCTGCCGTTTTAGATCGGCAGTTGATAAAAAGGACTTGAACTAGAATGACGACAGAAGCCCCTAGAGGACCAGGCGGACCGCCACCTAGATTTGGCGGAGGCGGAAGACCCGGCGGCCCAGGCGGAGGCGGAAGACCCGGCGGACCCGGCGGACCCGGCGGCCGTCCCCGTGGTCGATTTGTGCGCCGGCGCAAGGTCTGCGCTTTCTGCGTCGAAAAAGTTACCCATATTGACTATAAAGAGATTGATAAGATCAGGCGTTTCGTGTCTGAACGGGCTAAGATTGAGCCTCGCCGCCGAACCGGAGTCTGCGCCAAACATCAGCGCGCCCTGCGCACCGCTATCCAGCGGGCCCGGCAGATCGCATTGGTGCCATTCGTGGCCTACCACGCCTACTCAGGCGGAGTCCGTCGGTGAGCGGATCCAGCCAAACAATTGCATCGTATTGAATAAGGCGGCGCAGGCATAAATAGCGCCGCCGGTTTCCTCTTCATCTCCACTCCAGGGCAAGTCGAGGTTAGACAATGCCATTTCCTTGGCTCGGCAGGCTCGGCGCTGCTAATGCCGGCAGAAGCGGACGCCGCCGCAACAGGCGGGCCCAGAAGCGAAGTCAGGGCGAAGTTAGCGCTCCTCAGGAAGACATTCAGGTAATTACTCAACGGCGGCAACGCAGGATCGGGTTCGGTATTGGTTCTGTCTTGATTCTCGCCATAATTGGCGTGGTCTTACTAGGTTACTACCAAGAGTTTTACAGACCGCCGAGGGTCTGGGCCGGCTCGGTCAGAAACGTTGAGTTCACTATGGGCGACTTGGTTGCCCGCATCCGAGTCCTACAGGGTGTGAACCGTTACCAGGGCGGGCAAGTCAACCTAAGCAGAGTCCCATTCGAGTACCTTCAGAATCTTGTTAATGCCGAAATTCTGCGCCAGCGGTCACCTGTCTTGGGAATCCAAATTCAAGATGATGATATCGAGCAGGAGCTGAGGCGGCAGTTTCTTCCCACGGCCGACCCGGGCGAAGAGACCGACCCAGGGCAGTTAGAGAGTGAGTTCAGGAACAGTTATGGAGGCTACCTGACAGCCACCGGCCTTTCTGACGCCGATTTCAGGGTAATCGTCGAAGAGCAGCTTGCTCAGCGCGCCCTGGCGCTGTCGTTGGCGCAAGAAATCGAGCCCATCCAGCCTCACGTGGAGGTCCAGTGGATTCAGATTCCAATGGATGGTGAAATCCTCATCGGTGACGTGGCCCAACGGCTCGCAAATGAAGATTTCACTAGAGTCGCCCAGGAATTGAACTCCGCCAACCAGTTCGCAGACCCAAATGGTTATGTAGGATGGGTGCCAAAAGGCGCGTTCCCCGACCTTGACGACTACCTGTATGGCAACGAAGAAGACGAGATCGCAGCGCTGAAACCCGGTTTGGTGAGTGAGCCCATTTTCACCGCCGACGCCTACTATCTTCTGAAAGTCCTTGCGGCGGCAGAAGACCGTGAATTGAATAACACGATGGGCCAGAAACTGCTTCAGGAAAACGTCTTATTGTGGCAGCGCGAAGCGCTAGTCGCCGGAACCACAGCAGGGACCGTGCGCATGAACTTCAACAGCAGATTGTACGATTGGGTCACGAACCAGGTGTTCATTACTGCGCCGCGTATCGACCGGCCTACCCCTGTACCAGATCTCATTTCCGGCGTTCCCCTGCCAGGACCAGGACCGTAGGGCTTATGGCATCGTCAAGCGGTATGTCTGGTGAAGTTCATGATGAGATCAACGTTGGCCTGATGGGCCTGGGCGTTGTGGGTACCGGTGTGGCTGCCTATATCCTGGGCAAAGCATCATCCCTCGCCGCGGTAACAGGTCGCAATGTGAACTTGAAAAAAGTGTTGGTCCGGGACATCACCCGCGCCAGGGATATCGATCTTCCATCTGGTCTACTGACTACCAACGCGGAAGATATCTTGGCCGACGCTGAGATTCATATCGTGGTGGAGGTGATTGGCGGCACCGACCCGGTAGAAAATCATCTCAAGCAGGCCCTCGCCGCCGGTAAGCACATCGTCACGGCCAACAAAGAAGTGATGGCCAAATCGGGACCGGAATTACTAGCCTTGGCCCGGAAGAATGGCGCGAACATATTATTCGAAGCCAGCGTGGGTGGCGGGATCCCCATCGTGGGGTGCTTGATGAACGAATTGGCGGCCAATGACATTCGCTCCATCCGCAGCATCATAAACGGCACCACCAACTACATTCTGACCCGCATGGCCAACGAGCGCACCAGTTTCGATCAAGCCCTCGGTGAGGCGCAAGGTCTTGGCTATGCTGAAGCAGACCCCACCAATGACATTGAAGGCATCGACGCAGCTTATAAATTGACTATTCTGGCTTCTTTAGCCTACCGACAACCGTTCCAGTCGGCTGATGTTTACTGTGAAGGCATCTCCAGGCTGGAACCTCAAGACTTCCGCTACGCCCAAGAGTTGGGTTACGCCATAAAATCCCTGGCCATCGCAAACCTGGACGACGGAGCGGTGCAACTCCGTGTATATCCGGCGTTAGTACCCTCTGAACACATGCTTGCCAAGGTTGATGGAGTGTACAATGCCGTGGAAGTTGACGGCAGCCTGTGCGGACAGGTCCTGTTCCATGGTATGGGGGCAGGGAGCGAACCGACCACGAGCGCAGTTGTCGGCGATTTGATTGAAGTGGTCCGCAAGATGGGCAGCCAGTCACGATCGTCCGGTTCACAGGAATGGGCAGGTCCTGGAAACAGAGCGGCGTTAACAGTCCGGCCCATCGGAGACCTTCAAGCACGGTATTACATCCGCCTCGACGTGGCTGACAATCCTGGGGTGTTGGCTCAGATCGCACAGGTGTTGGGCGACGGGGAGATCAGCATCGCGGCAGTTCTTCAGAGGGATACCGATGCGGAGGCCGGGAGCGCGGAGATTGTGATCACCACCCATCCAGCCAAAGGAGCGTCCATGCAGGATGCCCTTCAAATTATGGCCGGACTCTCCCAGGTGCGGCGGGTTAGCAACGTCATTAGAATTGAAGAATGATGCCTGCACAAGAACGATTCAGACAAGATAGGAGACTAGCTTAGCCCAATGGGTGCTGGGGTGCTAAATACTTACCGGGACCTGCTCCCGATCACCAGCGTTACGCCCATGATTACGATGGGTGAAGGCGATACTCCGCTGGTCAAGTCCAACCGATTGGGCCGTGAGTTGGGCTGCCCTGAACTGTATTTCAAGCTTGAGGGTTGCAATCCCACCGGCTCGTTCAAGGACCGGGGCATGGTGGTCGCCATCGCCAAGGCCTTGGAAGAAGGCACACGGGCGATCATGTGCGCCTCCACCGGCAACACCAGCGCCTCGGCGGCTGCATTCGGAGCCTACTGTGATATTCCCACCTTCGTCTTGATCCCCAAAGGTGAAGTCGCCATGGGCAAACTGGCGCAGGCCATGATTTACGGCGCCAAGGTCATCATGATCAACGGTAATTTCGATGCGGCCTTGGGTCTGGTCCGCGAATTTACTGAGAAGAACGATGTTACCCTGGTAAATTCTGTGAATCCCCACCGAATCGAAGGCCAAAAGACAGCTGCATTCGAGCTGGTGGACACTCTCGGAGACGCTCCGGATCTGCTTTTCATACCGGTGGGCAACGCCGGTAATATCACCGCCTACTGGAAAGGTTTTCGGGAGTACCAAGACTTGGGCCGCAGCCAGACACTGCCCAGAATGATGGGTTTCCAAGCTGAGGGGGCGGCGCCGATTGTCAGAGGAGAGATCGTGACCAGGCCCCAGACCATCGCCTCGGCAATACGCATTGGCAACCCGGCTACCTGGCAAGGCGCGATCGATGCCAGAGACGGCTCCGGTGGGGTGATTGACGCAGTCTCAGACGACGAGATACTGGACGCCTACAGGGCGCTGGCCAGTAAAGAGGGTATTTTCTGCGAACCAGCTTCCGCAGCCTCGTTCGCCGGACTAGTGAAGTTACACGGCCAGGGTTTGGACCTCCACGATAAACGGGTTGTCTGTATCTGCACCGGTAACGGTTTGAAAGACCCGGACTTGGCCGTTAGTAGCGCAGGCGTGCAGGCTGTCGAAGTACCTGCGACCATGGAAGCGATCGAGGAAGCTACCCTAGGAATAGGCGAGTAGGGGGAACCAAGACGGTTCAAGAACAGCGCATAAAGAAAGCAGTGGCTGAGATTTTAGCTGCCATCGGCGAAGACCCGGATCGTGAAGGGCTACAAGACACCCCTGCCCGGGTGGCACGGATGTGCGAAAGTCTGTTCTCCGGTGTCGGAATCAACACCGACGATTCGATTGATGCTGTTTTCGAAGCCGAGAGCCACGACCCAGTGATCGTGAGCGGCCTGGTTTTCTATTCCGTGTGCGAGCATCATTTGCTTCCATTTTATGGAGAGGCCCGGCTGGGCTACGTGCCCAACGGCAAGATTGCCGGGATCAGCAAATTGGCCAGGGCGTTGGAAGTGGCGTCGCACCGGCCTCAGGTACAAGAAAGGCTTACTGCGGAGGTGGTTGACTCCATATTCAATGTGCTCCAACCGGATGGCGTGGTTGTTGAATTGGAAGCGGAACACCTGTGCATGGCCATGCGTGGCGTTAAGAAACCGGGCACTAGAGTGCTCACATCCGCGGTGCGCGGAGAATTCAAAAACTACCCGTTGGGGCAGGAAGGTCTCCTAGCTCTGATGCATAGCAGGTAAACGAAAGGTAAATAGTGGCAAACACACCGATCACATCGTTCCAAGAGATAGAATCCGAATGGGAATCAGTGCTCCATGACAGCCCAGCCAATACATTGTTTCTGACTCCCCAATGGCAAAAAGTATGGTGGGACACCTTTGGCGACGGCCGGACCATGTGCGGGTTCGCCTATTCGATTCCAGATGGCGGGACGGGAAATGGGATGGCCGCCATCGCCTCGCTGGCCAAGTCGGGCGACACCGTCTCGTTCATGGGTAGCCAGGACACCTTCGACTACAACGATTTTCTAATCAGGTCTGGACACGAAGAGGGCTTCTACCAAACCCTCGTGGAATGTCTTGAGGACCAGGGCGTTCAAACGCTGCGGCTGGATTCTCTAAGAGAAAGCTCGCCAACTCTGGGGGTTTTCCCGGAAATTGCCCGCAGCCGTGGCTATAAAGTAGAGATCGAACAAGAAGACGTAACCTCAGGCATAGATCTGCCGGGCACCTGGGACGAATACTTGGCCCTTCTGAGCAAGAAAGACCGCCACGAACTGCGCCGCAAACTGCGCAGGATGGACTCACAGACCGACTGGAAATGGTACAGCGTAACGGACCCCGCTGAGGTCGGTGGACGACTGGGTGAGTTCATATCGCTGATGCGCTTGAGCCGCACCGACAAAGACGAGTTCATGACCCCCGAAAGGGAGCGGTTCTTCCACAACATCACCCAGCGCATGGCTGAGTTGGGACAACTCCAATTGTTTTTTCTGGAAATGGACGGCTCTACCGTGGCAACTTGCCTTTGTTTTGACTACGGGGGCTCCCGCCTGTTATACAATAGCGGTTACGACCCCGAATATGGCTACTACAGTGTGGGCCTGTTGCTCAATGCAATGAGCCTAAAAGACGCCATAAACCAGGGCCTTGCTTATTTTGATTTCTTGCGCGGCCCAGAGCCTTATAAAGCGCATCTGGGTGGCCAACAAAGGAGCCTTTATCAGATGGTGGTAACTAAGAGTTGAGCGTGCAAAGAGCGGCATTTATCACGCTCCACGCCTGCCCTCTGGCCGCCCCTGGGCAGGGGAAGTCAGGTGGCATGAACGTCTACGTAAGGCAATTGGCCTCGGCCCTAGGGAATATGGGGATGGAGATAGACATCTTCACCCGGGAACATTCCGATGTAGTCAATCGCATTGAGACTATCGGGCCGAACGTTCGGGTTATCCATATCGCGGCGGGCGACACTGAAGCCCATGTCGGAGAACTCTACGCCCACCTCCCTGCGTTCCTAAAACAACTGAACGCTTTCAGAGAAGAAGAAGGACTTGAATACGACGTAGTCCACTCCCATTATTGTCTATCCTCATGGGTCGGACGGGAGCTATCCCAAGCGATGGGCGTTCCTCATCTGGTGACCTTCCATACTTTGGGCCTGATCAAGATGCAGTCTCGGGCCGGTGAAGTCGAACAGCCCGAAAGACCCGTGGTTGAAGCCGAGGTCATGGCTTCCGCTGACCGGATCATTGCCTTCAGCCCCCATGAGCGAGACGCCATGGCGCGCCTCTACGGCGCGGACGCGGCGAAGGTATCGCTGGTGCCCTGCGGAGTCGATTTATCGGTGTTCCGACCCTTGGACCAGAGGGCGGTTCGGGATCGCCTGGGGCTGAACGGAGAAAAGATTCTCCTGTATGTCGGCCGAGTTGAGCCTTTGAAAGGTCTGGACCTTCTGGTGGAAACCGCTGCTCAGATGGACTCAGAAGACGGAGTCCGAGTGATCGTGGTTGGCGCCGATGTGAACGGTGACCGTGAGATGGACCGCGTGAAGCTGTTGGCTAAGGAACGGGACTTGGAAGGGCAGATAGACTTCGTTGGTCAGGTGGACCACAAAGAACTGCCCCTTTATTACAACGCAGCCGACGTCTGCGTGGTTCCTTCTTACTACGAAAGCTTTGGTCTGGTTGCGCTGGAATCCATGGCCTGTGGCACCCCTGTGGTGGCGACCAGAGTTGGAGGGCTTTCCACCATCATCCAGCATGGCCGCACCGGATATCTAAAACCATGGCGATGCCCAGACGCCTTCGCCAATTCGGTTGAGATGATCATCTCTAGTGACGGCCTGCAACAAAGCATGGGCACGGCGGCCCGGAAACATGCCGAGGGCATGGGTTGGGACACTGTAGCCTCGATGATGTGGGACGAGTACACCATCTTGACTGGACGCCTGCTGGACGATAATAATAAGTGTTAGCCGTTCAGCATTTTGGCTGGAATGGTCCGGTTTCGTAGCCTAGAATCTTCTCCCTGACCACCCGTTTCGACGGCTCCGCAGCCTGCGCCGCAGCGGATTGTCCACAGGATTCACCTGTAGGCGCCGCCCTTTCCTTCGGAGGAACCCTTGACCCCAGATCCTAGAGAAACTACCAGTGGCCCTCGTCGCAATCGACTTGGCCCTCTACGCCGACCGTTTCTCCATTTTCAACGTACACTAGGCGCCGGGATCTTGGTGATTCTGCCTATCGGCATCACCGTACTGGTCCTGAAGTTTTTCTTTGATCTCTTGGACCCTGTGCTGCAACCATTCGTAGACTTGCTGCCTGGCCGGTCAGTCACCGGTACGGGTATGGTCGCTCTTGTTGTGTTGGTTTACCTGCTGGGCCTGTTTGCTGCCTTGGTAGTCGGGCGCCGGTTGATTGGTGCGGGGCACAGGGTGATGGAAGTGATTCCGTTGGTTAAAGGAATCTATGGTACTACCCGTATGGCCATCGAGATACTTTCCAAAAGCCAAAATGGAAACATTAGCGGCGACGCTGATAAGGAGCAACGATACACAGGAGTGGTTTTGATCGAATTCCCAAGGGCTGGCATCATGTCTATTGGACTAATAACCTCCAGCATGCGGGATACCGACGGGGAAGAAGTTTTATCTGTCTATGTGCCCACAACGCCGATACCGTCATCAGGATTTTTGGTCATAGTGCCTGCGTCAGAAGTAACACGAACTGACATGAGTGTAGAAGACGCCATGAGGGCGGTGATCTCAGGTGGGATCCGATTGGATACCGTGTTCCAGAGAGCCGGTTTTCAGGTGCCGGGCAGGACCCGTTCGAACCAGTGACGTTCGCCCATTGTCTTGAACCCAGTAGACTCGTAGAGGCCTACCGCCGGGGCGTTATTTCCGTCAACGTCCAAGCCGATTTCAGCCAACCCAATGGAACGCAGGTGCTTTATCCCTGCCTGTAGTATGTGGCGGCTCACACCCTTTCCCCGGTAATCAGGAACAACAGCGATCATGCCGATTACTCCCCGCACGCCGTTCCCAGCCGGGACCATCATAGTCCAACAATAGCCGGCGGGTATGTTGCCTTCTATCAAGAACAAAATGCCGTCTTTAGATGTATTCGGCATCTGGGTGCGGTACTCGATCTGCTCCTCAGTGTTCGGGCAGAACCCCCAGTTTCCTGTGAATGCGTCATTTTGGAGCTGGGTGAGTAAGGGCGTGCCGCCGGTTTGGAAGGACCGCACGGAATATCCTTTAAGGGGTTCCAACTCCGCCAGTTCGTCCATGATCCACAGCATATCTAGGTAGGCCCGCACATTGGTGAACCCCGCCTGCTCCAGCACTTTGCCCATTTCGGAGTTGGCCATGACACAGATGTGGGCCACGCTTAATTGTTGGGACTCGGCCTTGGCAACGAACTGCTGCACCAGGTCAATTTCGCCCGGGTTGCCAGCCAGTTCTGGCGTGGTCATCACCTCGACGATCGAGCGGCCGATTGGGAACTCCCAGAATATCAGAGCCAACCCCTTGATCTGCCCCGATTGTTCCAACACCAAGCAGTTCTCGGTTGGTTCAAGTCAGGCTGGCCAAGGACACCTTGGAAGGTCCTGAGGCAAAGGTCGTGGAGTTGGCTTGAGGGGTTGTCTAGAGAGGCGACGAATTCGGCTAAGGCGGTATTGTAGCGGTTCGTGTATTTAACGACTGGCAATCAGGTCTTTCAGGCTGGTAAACTCTAAAATTGAAGGCTTTAATTTCAACCTGACGGAATTCGACAGCGCGATGGGTGGCAATCGGAACATGTGGTGGCCAAGGACTGCTGAGCCTTACTCAATAGCTTTGACCGATTGTAGGAGAGTATCGTAGCGTTCACAACGCAGATATATCTTGCCCACGATACTGCAATATCTTTCTAAATGCCGTCCAGTGGCGCCGAAATCCTGCCCTATATGTTACGATTATCGTAATATGAACATCAGTGCATAATCACTTGGTTGCAGCCGAAATACCCGTTGGTCTGTGCCTTGAGAAGAGACCCTAGGAGGACCCAGGCAAATGGATGAGACCCCCCAGAGAGTTCTGGTAATAACTCCCCACCCCGACGATGCTGACTTTTGGTGCTCCGGGACTATCGCCAAATGGATCGGTGATGGCGCCACCGTACGCTACGTGCTTTGCACCGACGGCGGTAAAGGCACCACTGACCCGAACATCTCTTCAGCGGACCTATCTAAGATACGGGAGCAGGAGCAGGCTGACGCAGCGGAATCTCTTGGCGTTCAGGAACTGGTGCTGCTCCATCACCCCGACGGTTTTCTTGAAGACGACGATGAGTTTCGCAAGGAACTGGTCAGGCAGATACGACAGGTGCAACCCGATGTTGTGTTGTGCCCCGAGCCCTACCGCAAGAACCTCGCCTGGCACCGTGACCATCGAATTACGGGCCAAGTTACGCTAGACGCGGTTTTCCCCTGCGCCCGCGATCACCTCCATTTTGTGGAGCTATGGCGCGATGAAGGCTTGGAACCCCACAAAACTGGGACGATATTGTTCTGGGGAACGGAACAGGCCGACACCACCATCGACATCTCGGACTCCATGGACGCCAAGTTCAAGGCCGTGAGCGCCCATCAGAGTCAGATGGGTGGCCGAACGGCCCAAGAGATAGAGGAATTCATCAAAGAGCGGGCCCAGGTATCCGAAGGCGGTTCCGGCAAGGAATACGTCGAAGCGTTCCGGAAGATCACATTCCGAACGACCTGAAAAGCCTCTAGAGGGCGGATTCGCCTGGGTTCATGAGTAAAATGGGCCTCAGTAATGGGAGTGCCGGGCCACCGAACGACAGCAAACGGTCGTGGAACTCTTTGAGATTGTAGGCGCCCCCCTGCTCCCGCTGATAGTCTTCCCGCAGCTTGAGGATCATGAGTTTGCCCAAGGTGTAATTGAGGTAACCTGGGTCAAAGGTCCCGCGTAGCGCTTCTCTGCGTGCCGGTAGCTCGGCCATGTAAGCGTTCTCCATGAAGAACTTGGTGGCCTCGTCTAAGGTCATCCCTTCAGTGTGCATTCGTAGGGAGCACATGTAGCGGCAATTGCGGACCAGGGACTCCAACAACTGCGTCAACAATAACTTTGGTTGTCCTTCACCGTATCCCGTTTCTAGGATCATCTGCTCGGTGTAGTGGGCCCAGCCTTCAGTGAATGAATACGCAGTCGCCACGCGGTTGACCAGCGGTAACTCCCGCCCATAGCGATTGTGCAGGTGATGGACGAAATGGCCGGGGTACACCTCGTGTACTGAGATGATCTTCAACGTGTCGTAGTTGAAGTTGGACAGCCACTCCTCCGCCTGCTTGTTGGTCCAGTCATCTTCGACCGGGGTGACGTAATAAAAAGACTCAGTGGCCCGGGTCTCCAAAGCCCCGGCGCTGTCCATAGCGGCGAAAGCATAGCGCATATAGGTGGGCGTCTCGATCACCTGACAGCGGTCCTCAGAGGGCACGGTTATCACGTCGAAGTCGATCAGTGATTGGCGAATATCTTCCAGCATGCTCTGGGTCTCTGGGATCAGTTGTTGGGCTTGAGGATGGTTTCGGCCAATCTCTTCCACAATCTCAGAGACCGAACGGCCCGGTGCGATGCTCTGAGCCAGATCTTTGATACGAGCCAGGTTAACTTCCAAACTGGCCTGGCCAATGGCCGCGATGCGGCTTAAAGGGGCATCCAGGCCCTCGCCAGTAGCGAGCATACCTGAGTAAAGTTCCGCTCCGATGGCAAACCCATCTGGTCCGCTGGCTCCTCGACGCTTTAGCCGTTCCACGAAGCTGTCCAATGCCACCGCGGCCGTCTCTCGTGCCCGATTGAACTCGGTGACAATCTCCGGGTCGGTCACGCCCGTTGCCGGATCTGCAAGGTCAACCCGGTAAAAGCGGGCCATGCCTGAATAACTCTCTACGCTTATGTCCACAACGTGCGACGAGATCTGGTCCGACAGCGCCTTGTCCAGCACTTCTAGGAAATCAGGCGCCTGCTTCATGGCTGAAGTGGCCGATCGAATGCGGTCTTCCAACGGAGCATAGTCCCGGCGGATGTACCCGCTCACGTTCAGGTACCCGGTATACCGCATGGGGTTATTCTCCAAAGGTTTGAGGTCATTAAAGATGAATAATTCCCGGCGTAGGAACAACTCCATGATTTGGTAGCTCAACCGCCCAGTTTCGTCCAGACCATTGGCGTCCAATGCGCGCAGCTCAGAGAGTCCCCGCCGCAGTTCTTCTTCCCTACGCTTATTTTGCGATGGCGAAAGGTCTGGCAACCGGCCGTCATACTTGTGCCGGCCGATCCGTGATCCGGCAGTTGGGTAGAAATCCCAGTGCTCCTTGATCAGCCGTTGGGATAATTTCTGGAAAGCCGTGTCCATCTCTTGCTGCGCCATGATTCTCCTCAGACCAAAACGGCGGAAATCAAAAAGACGGCCTAAAAACAAGGTCGCCTTTACGTATAGATGACCAGTTACGCCTAGAGCAGAGTCTCGCTGATCTGGAACTGGGGTTTGATTTCGGTGTAATTTGATATGTCGCCAATTATTGCGCGGGCGTGGGCCATGAACGCCGCATGAACCTCATCAACAGTGTTGAAGTAAAGATGGGCTACCGCTATGAATGGGGGGGGGTCGTTGGGATCTGTCCCAGATACCCCCTTCTCCATTTCGCCTTTTACTAACCCCATGGGTCCTAGCAAACTTTCGACCAGGTTAAGGTGGGTGGTGGTCCAATATCCGTGGTTGAATGTTTTGCCTTCCTCGTTGGGATAGAAGACTGATACTTTAATCATGATGCCAGCTCCTGAATCTGTAGGTGGGTTTAGTATTTTCAGAGCCCAGTCTACTAGGCGCTAGGCATGGTGGCAATGTCTTATGTATCTCTTGCGTACTCCTATCTTTCAACGAACGGCCAGCCACGCCTACCACTTCTGATACAATTAATTTCCCGTGAAAACGGTCAATGTGAGTCCGCTTTCATAGCGGTCCCGTATTCAAATAGCTATGTTTCAAAATCTTTCATCTTTCCCACGCAACCCATTACAACATTTTCCATGCTTCATCGCCGTAGCAGCCGTCCTTGTGTCGGTTTTGGCCTTAGTAGCCTGCTCAAGCTCTTCGGGCGCAGACGAAACCGCGGAAGAGACATCAGATGGACTGGCGTTGGTCTGGGAAGCCTGGGAACAGATCAGCCAGAACTATGTCAGTTCAGAACCGCTGGAACCCGAGTCCGTGATTTCTGGAGCGATGGCCCGAGTTATTGACCTGGTTGATGTCAATCCCTACCCATTCTTGACCGAAATTGGGCGGATGCGCGGCCAGCCGCCTTCTCATGTGCCAAGCGAGATGGTTGATCTTTGGCGGGCAGTAGCCAAATATAAGGCTTCAAATCCTGATTTCGACCTTTCCACTGTCGCCGAAGTAGCCGTTGTCGGCATGTTGGCCGGCCTTGGCGATACGTCTGCGGTGTTTTTGGATCCGGTGCAATACCCGTTGGCCAAGGAGAGTTTGGAGGGTGGAATCGAAGGCAGCTACCTGGGAATCGGGGCCAGAGTGGTCGCCCAGGACGGTTGGGTAGTACTGTTCCCGTTCACTGGATCACCGGCCGAAAGAGCTGGAGTCCAGCCGGGGGATGTTTTATCGGCAGTGGCAGGAGCGTCGGTTGTCGGTCAAAGCGTCCAGGAGGTTGTCGAACAGGTGGCGGGTCCAAGGGGGACCAAGGTCGCTTTGGAAGTCATCAGGGCCGAGGAGCCGGAGCCGGTCAGCCTTACAGTTTTCCGGGGCGATATAGAACTGCGGTCCGTGGCCAGCCAACTTGTCCCAGGAGGCATCGGATATCTTAGTATCTCCCGGTTCCGTGACAATACAGGCGAGCAGGTATTCTCCGCCCTGGAATCTCTGAACCGGTTCGATCTGCTGGCCTTGGTGCTGGATATAAGGACAAACCCAGGTGGCTCGGCCGAGGCGGCGAAGGAAACGGCCGGACAGTTCTTGCCTGACGGGGCGCTATTCGGCTATGTAGAGAGTCTTGATGGAGAGCGTACCGAGGTCACGATTGACCCCAACGAGGACCGTCTGAACTTGGACGATCTGTTGATGGCGGTGCTGGTCAATGAACAGACCTCTGGAGAAGCTGAAACTTTAGCCGCGGCGTTGCAGGATGCTGGGAGGGCGAGGTTGTTTGGGACGAGCACCTTTGGCGACCCTTCAGCCTACGGGTTCGTGGAGTTGAGTGACGGTTCGGCTATGTACCTGCCAACATCCCGTCGCTATGCACCGTCGGGCAAGCTCCTAGGTAGGGCCGGCCTCGAACCTGATGTCTTGGTCGAGTCCGTGCCCGAGGAGGAAGGGTACGGTGGCGAGAGTCAGTTCAACCGGGCCTATGAATACCTAGACGCAGAGTTGCCGCCGTTCCGGTAGGAGAAACTGGCCTGAGCTTCACTCATGTAAGACAAAAGGCCTCTCCTGCTGGAGAGGCCTTTTTGTGATCTCTCATTCGGGGTTGGTTGGAGGGTTCAGGCTACACCGCTTTCAGCGTCTGCCTGACAACGCAGGCAGACGAAAGTGCTAACGTCCTCGGGAAGGTTGTCGCTGTCGACATTACGCTTACGATTGCATACCGAGCAGACCACCGTCTCCGTTTCCGGTAGCGGCGCCTGGACGGCCGCGGTCTCTTTTCCACGGTAGCCAACGTAATCAGGATTGCTATCCCTTAGACGCTGGAAGCGCTCCCGGTCTTTTCGGCCCAATAGGCCCTCCTGTCGTAACTGTGAGAGGTGTTACTTGACCTCGACAGCTGCTCCGGCCTCTTCCAGTTTGCCCTTAATCTCGTCGGCTTCTTCCTTGGCGATGCCTTCTTTGATGGCGGTGGGAGCGGACTCAACCAGCTCTTTGGCCTCTCTCAGGCCCAGGGAAGTTACCTCGCGGACGGCCTTGATCACATTGATCTTTTTGGCTCCGACCTCGGTGAGCGTAACCGTGAATTCGGTCTGTTCCTCCGCCGCTTCAGCCGTTGCGCCCGGTCCCGCCGCACCAGCCACCGCAACGGGCATCGCGGCCGCTGCGGAGACACCCAACTCCTCCTCAAGCGTCTTAACCAGCTCGGACAACTCCAGTACCGAAATTCCCTTGATGTACTCGACGACCTGCTCTTGCGTCACGTCAGCCATGGCATGTAACTCCTACAAAGCTCCCAAGTATCGACCCGCGGGCAAACCCCTAGTGGGTCATTCCGATTTTTTCTTTTCCGCCTGAACGAGCACGCTGAGAAAATCTCTCGCGGGCGCGTTCAACACCCTGACAAACTGGGTCATCGGCGCCTGCAACTGCATCAACAGAGTGGATTGCAGCTGCTCCTTCGAAGGTAGCGTCGCGAGACTCTTGACCTCCTCGGGTTCTACTTGCCGGCCGGCCACCATGCCGGCCTTCACCTTAAGCTCGGGGGCTTCCTTGGCGAAAGCCATCAAAGCCTTTGCCAACCCAACTGGATCATCGGCGCTGAAGGCGACCGCCGTCGAGCCATGGAACGAGTCGCTTAGGGACTCAAAGGCGGTCCCAACCACTGCGCGCCGAGCTAAGCGGTTCTTGACGACACGATAGTTACCCTTTGCAGCACGCACCCGACGGCGCAGTTCAGTCGCTTTCGGCACGTCCAACCCGTCAAAATCGAGCAGCACGACATTGTCGGCGTTGGACAGAACTTCACCGAGCTCCTTGACCGTCTCTTCCTTCGCGTTTCTGCTGACCGCCATTCAGATACCCATCTCCTCGCTGTCCGTACTCCCCTATCACGCACCTCGATCCGAAAGTCAGACCTACGACAGACTCACCCCCTACGCGCTTTCCGCGACGGG
>Ga0209019_1000479_pt1 | contig 20357 bp, 27 predicted proteins | sample METZYME_3_300m_FD_187549 | JGI IMG/M metagenome (GOLD analysis project Ga0209019, IMG submission 187549) | Marine microbial communities from oxygen minimum zone in mesopelagic equatorial Pacific - METZYME_3_300m (SPAdes) (version 2) | ecosystem: Environmental > Aquatic > Marine > Oceanic... | reverse complement strand
AGTATATAATCCAGAGTCATATAAATTTGACGGTATTGGACCAAAGACAGGAGATGGAAAGTTTAAATTAGGTAAAACAATATATACCCATCCTTCTTTAAATCCTAGTGGACAAGGATATGGAGATAATGCATTAATGCCTTTATTTGGATTGTTTTTAGAACTTCAAAACCAACATCAAGAACGTAGGTCAGAACACTTACTTAAAATGAAATTAAATTTATATCCTAATGAAGGTAAACAACAACGCCACGGAGCACATAAGGATATAGTTGATAGAGAGTTGCGTGATGACGTAGTGGATCAAATGGTTATGACTTCTGTATATAATTTTCATACTTGTAATGGATATACAATGATTGGAGATGAAAAAATACCATCTATTGCTAATCAAATAGTTATGTTTCATCCGCAAGTGGACCATTATGGTGTTACCCAATCAGATACACCAAGAAGAATAGTATTAAATATGAATGTAAAATTGGATGAAAAAACTAACAAATAGAACTGATACAAAAAATGCATTAGAAGCATTTGGTGTAGAGATAATGGGTGAAGACCTTATTACTAGTAAGGGTAACCTAAAAGGTGTAGTTAAAGACGAAGAAGAATTACAATCTAATATTGATAAAGTTTATGAGTATTGGAAGAAGAGAGGATTTCCTTATTATGCTACAGATAAACAGTATAGAGAATCACAATTTAAAACATTACAATCAACAGATTTCAAGGGGTTATTAACGCAAGAGAAAGTTATTAAACCAAATCAAACAGGTCTATCTTTAGCGTGGTCATATATGCCACATAGTTTTGGTATACGTTGTGGTAAAATGAGAACACCTATGGAAATATATGAAAATGAAGAGCATTTTAAAAAGGGTATACGTAAGTTATTAACAGGTAGTTTCTTTGGTCAAGTATCAGTAGATACTTTAATGCCTATTGCAAGTAATTTAGATGGTGAAATAACTGAAATATCTCCTGCTTCAAAACATAAATCAGAAAGTGTTATGAGGTCTTTATTAAGAAGATATACAGGAACTCAATGTGTATCTAATTTTAGACCTACAGCAGCGGCGTGTTTATACTCACATTTTGCCCACCCAGGTGCTATGGTATGGGATATGTCAATGGGATATGGTGGTCGTATATTAGGTGCAATTATAGCAGATATTAACTATGTAGGTACTGATCCAGCTGAATTAACATTTAAAGGATTAAAAGAAATTAAGAAAGATTTTGGTAGAGAGAATAGACATTACTTTTTAAACAAGTGTGGTAGTGAAACCTTTGTTCCAAAAGAAAACACTTTAGATTTTGCATTTACAAGTCCACCTTATTTCAATTGGGAACAATATGGTGATGAAGCAGAACAATCATTTAATCAATATAGTGGTAATGAAGAGTGGAACAATGGCTTTTTAAGAACAACTATACAAAATGCATATATAGGATTAAAAAAAGGTAAGTATATGGGGTTAAATGTAGCGAACATTAAATCACATAAAACCTTTGAAGATGATACAGTACGAATCGCTGTAGAAGAAGGATTTGAACATACAGATACGTACAAATTACAGTTATCCTCGCAAGAATCAGGTGCAAAATACGAGCCAATTTTCATATTTAAGAAATAGGATCGTCTGGAAGCCGCATAAAATAAGGGGAAATTAACTATTGACTTTCCCGATTTTTTCCTGTATTATAGTAGTACATTATGAAAAATGGCACTACAACAATAAATTTAGATACAAAAAGTCAGTTAGCTAAATTACTTGCAACAGAAAATATAATCATACAACACAACAACGTTTCAACAGCGTCTTTTAATACAAAGACTCGTGTGTTAACTCTCCCTATATTTAAAGAATCACACGGTGATGTTTATGATATGTTAATTGCTCACGAATGTGCCCACGCATTATTTACTCCACAAAACGGTTGGAAAAAAATTCAAGATGATGATGAGTTAAGAACTTACGTTAATGTTTTAGAAGATACTAGAATAGATAAAAAAATTCAAAAGAAATACCCAGGAGTTGTTAGAAATTATATCAACGGTTTTGATATATTAGAAAAACAAAACTTCTTTGGTATGAATAACAAAGATTTAAATAAAGAACTTATGTTAATTGATAAGATTAATTTAAGAAGTAAATCAAGTAATAGATTACCATTTATATTTGATGATAAAGCAAACAATTGGTTAGATAAAGTTGATTCAATTAAATCATTTACAGACGTTGTTAGAGTTGCTAAAGATATGTTAAATTGGCAGAAAAAACAAGTTGAACAAATGAAGAAATTACCAGACTTTGATGACCACCCATTAATTAAAAATTATGAATTATCAGATGAAGACGCAACTGATCCAGAAGATTCAAAAGAACAAGACCAAAAATCTGAAAGTGCTGATAATCCAGATGTACAAGATGAAAAAAATGATAAAAGAGATTCAGAAGAAAAAGCAACAGACAAAGATTTAAAAGATAAAGAAGAAGAAGAGAAAAAAGAAAAAGCTAAAACAGCAACACAACACGCCAAAGGTGCTGACGGAGACCCTAAACCTAAAAAATTAAAAGCTATTACAAATGATTTCTTTGAACAGAAAAAAGAATCGTTGTTAGATAAAAAGACTTCTTATGTATACGGAACATTACCAAAACCAAATCTTAACCAATGTTTAGTATCATATAAAACTTTTTTAAATGATTTCAGAAAACATATAAGTGACCAAGTACAATCTAATCCAGAAAGTACACTTGAATATAAAAGATGGATTTTAGATAAGTTTAAAAAATTTAGAACTGAAAACAAGAAGACAGTTATGTATCTTGTTAAAGAATTTGAAATGAAAAAAGCAGCGTCTGCTTATAAAAGAGCAAGTACTGATAAAACAGGAGTTATTGATCCTTTAAAATTAAAAAATTATAAATTTAGTGAAGATATATTTAAAAGAATGACTATTATACCTGACGGTAAGAACCACGGTATGATAATGTTATTAGATTGGTCAGGAAGTATGAGTGATTGTATTGCTGATACTGTTGCTCAATTAATTAACCTAGTAGAATTTACAAGAAAAGTTAATATACCATTTGAAGTATACTTTTTTACAAGTGAAAGAGATTCAGATGAAAGAGATAAACAATATTGGAATTATAAATACGGTGATTTTTGTTTTGATGAATTTAAATTAGTAAATTGTTTAAGTCATAGAATGAAAAAAAATGAATTTGAAGAATCGTTATTATATATGTTTCATATGGCAAAAGATTATGACCAAAGATGGTCAAGAAATTGGAGTGATCCAGAATATCCAAAAGGAAGTAACTATCATATACCAGACAAATATTATTTAGGAAATACACCTTTAAATGAAGCATTGATAGTATGTAATAATTTAATACCAGAATTTCAAAAGAAATATAAAGTTGAAAAACTTACTTTTATTACTTTAACTGACGGAGGCGGAAACAGTTTCAGACACAATCAGATAATACCTATACCAGATAAACCTACTAGAGCAATTGATGAGTATGAAATTAAAGACGCAAAAGCAAAGAAACAAAATTATATAAAAAGAAGTATTGATTATGAATCTAAAGTAGTTATTACACATAAGAATAAAAAGATAATTTTAACAGACGGTTGGTACGGTAGTGCTATGACCGATACATTATTAAGTATGATAAAATCAGACCACAATCCTACAATAGTCGGTTTCTATATTATAAAAAGAATTAGACGTTGGGAACTAGATAGATTTATCGGAAGTGATTATAAAGATTATGAACATAAAGAAAAATTAAGACTTAAAATACAAAAAGATTTTAGAACTGATAATGCTGCTATAGTAAAACAAAACGGATATGATAAGTATTTCTTACTAAACGGCAAGAAATTGAAAGTACAGAATTTTAACCTACAAGACGCAACAGTTAAAAAAGGAACTGGTGCTGAACTAAAAAGACTCTTCGGTAAGAGTATGAAGAATCGACTAGTTTCAAGAGTAGTTTTAAACAAATTTATAGCGGAGGTCGCATAAACAATGAAAAAAACATTGAAAAATAAGGGTATTTTGTATATTGACTTTTCTAAAAAAGTCCTGTATAATATACTTATAATATAATGATGAAAGGACGTGAAAACACTATGTTAAATCAGAAACAAATAGACTTTGTTAAACACGCTAAGAAGTTGTTTCCAAACAAAGTTGAATTAACACTTGCTGATTTAGTACTTGCCAATAAAGAATTTGGACATAAGTACGAACCGCAATGGTTAACAAAAAATAAGAACCTAAAAATTGATAGGGGATTATTTAGATTACCAAACATAGATGATAAAGTTGAAGAAACAAAAGTTTCTAAAACTGAAACCGTTAAAGAGAATAAAGTAAGTGAAGCAGCTTATATAGTTTCTTCTTTGACTGGCGATATTGTACCTAAAAAGGATTCAGTATTCGTATCATTTGGTAGTTATCCTGACTTAAAATCAATCGTCAAATCCAGAATGTTTTATCCTGTTTTTATTACAGGACTTTCAGGAAACGGTAAGACTATGGGAGTTACCCAAGCTTGTGCCGAAAACAGACGTGAAATGATTAGAGTCAATGTAACAATAGAAACAGACGAGGATGATTTGCTCGGCGGTTATAGATTAAGAGAAGGACAAACCGTATGGCAAAATGGACCTGTTATAGAAGCAATGGAAAGAGGCGCAATTCTTTTACTTGATGAGATAGACCTTGCAAGTAATAAGATAATGTGTTTACAACCAATTCTTGAAGGTTCTGGAATCTTTGTTAAGAAGATTAATAAATTCGTGAAACCTGCCGACGGATTCAACGTGATTGCTACTGCTAATACTAAAGGACAAGGTAGTGAAGACGGAAAATTTATCGGAACTAACGTGCTTAACGAAGCATTTTTAGAAAGATTTCCGATTACATTTGAACAGAAATATCCAAGTGTTAAGATTGAAGAAAAAATCTTAATTAAAACTCTTGAAAGAAGTGGAAAAAAAGATAAAGACTTCTGTAAAAAGTTAGTCACTTGGGCAGACGTTATAAGAAAAACTTTCTTTGACGGAGGCGTAGATGAGATTATCTCAACAAGAAGATTAGTCCACATAGTTCAAGCATTTACTATCTTTAAAGATAAGATAAAAGCTATTGAAGTATGTACTAATAGATTTGATGAAGATACAAAGAATTCATTTGTAGAGTTATATTCTAAAGTTGACGGAGGCGCTACAGCAGAAACAATTGCTGAAGACCAAAGAAAACAAGAAGTAGCTGACCAAGTGAAAGAGGAAGAGAGTGACTCAAAAGATGACGCTGCTGAATCAGACAATGATACATCAGCTCATATTTAAAAACTCTCAATCATAGTGTAAGTCCTGAAGCGGAGGTAGTGCTCCGCTTCACTAACACTAGAAAGAATTATGAATAGAAGTTTAGAAGCAATTAAAAATTGGGATAAACCAATTGACGAAAAGGCAAAAGCCATTATGGGACATTATGGAGAAGATGTTTCTAAAAAAGTATTAGAAAGAATATACAATGATAGAATATATAATGTATTAAAAAATTGGTTTGCTTCAATTGATATGACATATAAATTAGATAATAAAATAATTACAGTTGATTCAAAATTACAAACGCTTTGGCAAACCAACAATGCTATTTCATTAAATTGGAAACAATATTGGGCAAAATTTTATGCAAAAAAACTTCCTGATGAATATAGTTTTATAACTGCTCCATTTTATGATGATAACGGAGAACCTGTATATCACAAACATATGTATAAATTATGGATTATGTTTGGAGATGATATGACAATGTATCGTAATAAATTAAAAACAAAAGAGGAACCAAACAATCCAAAATCTAAAAGATTTACTATTCCATTACCAAAAGATACTATTGATAATTTTAAACCTTATAATGATAGTACTTATATTAGAGGTTCGGATGGTTATCTTAATCCTAGATTATTAATAAATGAAATTGCAACATTAAACGAAGAAGAAATTAAAAAGTTAAAAGAAATTCAATATGTATTACACGATTTAGGAATAAGAAATTGTGTTAGTGCTTATGGAAAAAATAAAAACGGATTTTATAAAAAGGAGGTAAGTTAAATGAGTGATTTTTATAGTGAATATAAGAAGAGAGAAGAGAAGAGAAATCAATTAGAAAGATTTTTAGATAGACATAATCATACAATGGAATTGATTAGAACTATACTTCCAATTATGTTGTTAGTTATGCAAACGATAATTTTATGGAAGATACTTTAATGGTACATAGTAAAAAAGAAGTTTTGAAGATACTAGAAAAGAATAAGATTAGTAATTTTACAACACCCGAAGACCAAATAATGATGAAATTAAAAACAGCGAAAGTTGAAACATTAGAATCTCAAAAAAAAGAATTAGAGGACAGTATGAAGTTCTCCAGAAACCAGGAATATGTTAGACAAGAAATGGATAAAATTAGAGCAGAAGGTCGGAAAGAGGAATCAACTACTGATACACATAAAATAATATATGAAGCAGAAAAAAGAGTTGCTGAAGAAGCAAAAGATGTTGCAGTAGGTAAAAGAATTAAAGCAGAAAATTTATCAGAACCTCTTAAAGATTTGTTAAAGGAAAAGGAAGAGTATAATATGGGAAATGTTAATTTTTTAAAGGAAGGAAAATATATTATGTGTAGTAAATGTTTAGATAATACACCACACATTCCAGCGTGGGGTATTTGTCAAAGATGTGGTACACAATATAGTGATAAGTTATGAGTATAACAGTAGAAGTAAGACACGGTAATGTAGAGAAAGCAATGAGAGTGCTTAAGAAGAAAGTACTTAAAGCAGGTCTATTAAAAGAGTATAGATTAAAACAATACTACAGAAAACCATCTGAAATTAAAAGAGAAAAGAAAAAAGAAGGTATCAAGAACGCCAAAAAGAGGCAGAAATTAAGAGAAGCAAGATTATAGAATTACACGCCTGTGCTTGAATAAATATATTATACCAGGCAGTTCATAAGTCCTGGGGCGTGGAAGGGTGCCAGCTCCTGCATATTTTAAATATGAAAGCTGGTAGTAGTTTGAGGTCTACTATAACAAAACCTCAATGAATTACGAGTTTTGTGGGAGTTTGGGGAGACTCTAAAACCCATAGAAGGTCCAAAGGTTTCAATACCAATAGCGGACACTACGATAGATATTTTGGTGGATTCATACTATTAAAAATAAATCCATCGGCGCTACTTGTATATTGTAGGAAACTACATATATAAGTAGTAGTGAGTTGCCATTAAGGGACTCATAAACGATAACTTTGCTTAATAAAAGGAGGTTTTTATGACCAATAAAGCATTATCTATTTTTAACAGGTTAAGACCAGTATCGGTTGGATTTGATTCAATCTTTGACCATTTCGGTTCAATGTTTGATGACGATTTTATGTCCGATATACAACCTACATACCCACCATACAATATAGTTAAGTCGGGTAAAAATACTTACAACATAGAGGTTGCATTAGCTGGATTCAACAAGAAAGACATTAATGTCAATGTTGAAGACGGTATGCTATCTATTGAAACCAAGAAGGAAGATAAATCTTCTGACAAGGATGAAGATGGTGAAGTATTACATAAAGGTATCTCTAAAAGATACTTTAAAAGGTCTTTCACAATCGCCAATGATGTAAAAGTCACAGGTGCTGAGCTGAAAGATGGACTGTTAAGAGTTTCTATGGAGAAGATAGTTCCAGAAGAAAAGAAACTAAAAACAATAGACGTTAAATAATAACGTAATATAGATAGTGGCGGGTAAAACCGCCGCTATTTTTTTTTGGGCCGAACCAACATTGACTTATAAATACTATTGTTATATAATAAACTAAATGAGGAAATTATGAATAAAATATTAGTGATTTTAATGAGTTTGATTCTCTTAAGCGCTTGTTCAAGCATAAAAAATCCAAGTATAGCATTCGGTAAAAAGTGCGTAGCAAAAGGTGACCAGGTTCACTATTCTTACGTGTGGATATTTGATGGCAATGCTGGGTTACAAGCAGATGAGATTACTTGCGAATTAATTGATAAGGAAAAGAAATGAAAATAAAAGATATAAAAAATAAGATATCAGGAACAGCAATAGCAGCAGTTATCGCTATAGTTGCGTTATTGATTATTACTGTAGACTTAAAAAATAAAAAAGATAAAGTAGTAGCTTTATTAGCAAATGCTGAAGTAGGCATTTCTACTGTAGAAGCAGAATACTTGGATAGTATTGCAAGATTAGAAGGTACAATACAAGCATATGAATTGGAAATAGCTTCAATTCGTGATGTATTACAAAGTACCAATAATGAATTGTCGGTATTTCAAGCTGAATTATCTACAGCAGAAGCAGTAGCAACTCAATTAGCAGACCAATTGGTTACAGCAAATGCTACTATTGTAGACTTAACAGAAAATCCTAACTGTCCTGTTCAGTAACCAACATTGACTTTATGTGAGGTTGGTGATATATTACAGTATGATTAAATTATGAAGGAGTTGATATGAATCTATCAAACAGTACAGTTGCAATTTTAAAAAATTTTTCTGAAATTAATAAAAACATTTTAGTTAAACCAGGAAAGCAACTACAAACTATTTCTACTTTAAAGAATATTCTTGCTGAAGCAGACATAGATAATAAATTTGAGCAAGAATTTGCGATATACGATTTACCAGAATTTTTAAGAGCAGTTGAATTATTTTCTAAATCAGATATCAAATTTAATGGTACTAACAAATTGGTTATATCAGACGCCAATTCAAGACAATCTGTTAAGTATTTCTTTGCAGATAAATCAGTAATTGTAGCACCAACTAAATCAATTAATATGCCTGATAAGTATGTAACTTTTACATTAAAGGGTAAATGTTTTAATGACTTATTGAAAGGTATAGTTACATTGAACTTACCAGACATTGCAGTAAAAGGTGATGGTAAAAACATTACAATGATTGCAACTGATAAAAAGAATAAATCATCTAACGATTATTCTGCTGTAGTAGGTACAACTGATAAAACTTTTGTAGCATATTTCAAAGCAGAAAATTTAAAAATCATACCAGATGATTATGATATTGCAATTTCTAAACAAAGAATAAGTCATTTTGTTAATAGAAATAAACCAGTACAATATTGGATAGCATTAGAACCAGATAGTGAGTTTTAATTATATGATAATAAATGAACCAAAAGATTGGACAATTACTTTCATTAAAAAACATACAGCAAGAGGTTCACATAGGTGGGCATTTTGGTTGGAAGGTATTATAATAGGAGTATTGATAGGGTTGATTATATGAAAGTGAATATATTATGGCAGAAAATTTATGGGTTGAGAAGTACAGACCAAGAAAAATTGAAGATTGTATTTTAACCAATGAACTAAAAGAAACTTTTAAACAGTTTATAAATCAAAAAGAACTCCCAAACCTATTACTATCAGGTACAGCAGGTACAGGTAAGACTACTGTAGCACGTGCTTTATGTGAAGAGTTAGGTGTTGATTACATTATTATTAATGGATCAGACGAAGGTAGACAAATAGATACGTTAAGACATAAGATTAAAAACTTTGCGTCAACTGTATCTTTAACTGAAACAGCAAGTCATAAAGTTGTTATACTTGATGAGGCGGACTATATGAATCCAGAGTCCGTTCAACCTGCATTAAGAAATTTCATAGAAACATTTTATAAGAATTGTAGATTTATCTTTACTTGTAATTACAAGAATAAGATACTACCAGCATTGCATAGTAGATGTACTGTTATTGATTTTGCGATTGCTAATGGTAATAAAGTTAAGACAGCGACACAACTTATGAATAGGTTATGTAATATCTTAACAGAAGAAACGATAGAGTTTGATAAAAAAGTAATTGCAGAATTAATACAGAAATACTTTCCAGATTTTAGAAGAACTATTAATGAACTTCAACGATATTCAGTAAGAGGTAAGATTGATAGTGGTATACTATTCAGTTTAACTGAAGCAGATACTAAAAAACTTGTAGAGATTCTAAAAGAAAAAAGATTTAATGATATGAGAAAATGGGTTATTCAAAACCTAGATAAAGAACCATCATCATTGTTTTCAAACGTATATGAAATACTATACAAACATTTACAACCACAATCTATACCACAGGCAGTTTTAGTTATTGCTGGGTATCAATACAAGGCAGCTTTTGTAGCAGACCAAGAGATTAATATGGTTGCTTGTTTAACAGAAGTAATGGCGAATTGTAAATTTAAATAAGGAGAAAAATGAACGCAATAGTACAGAAGATAGGTAGATGGCATAGTAAAGTGTTTGGTTATGTTTCTAATAAAGCAAAAACAAGTAAGTGGTGGGCAATAGCATTAACCATACTTGTTTTATATGAAATTGTTGAACACGTGGTCTATCCAATATTAGTACCATATCTAGCGTATATGCATTGGTTTAAATAATGTATGAACTAAAAGATTATCTTAAAGCAATTAATGAATCAAAAGAGAATTTATTAGACACACCAGACCCAACTTGGGCAAAGAAGTATCCACCATTTGTAATTAACCGTTGTCTATCTATGTTCTATGATACCATAATGCATAGTAATGAAATGAACGGACTACACTTTCTATCTAAACGTATGCAATTTCACTATTTAATAAATAGTATACGAAAGAAAAGGCGATTTGGAGGTAGGTGGTTATCAAAAACCAAGTTGAAGAACCTAGACATTGTAAAAAAGTATTATGGATATAGCAATACAAAAGCAAAGGAAGTACTCAACATACTTACAGATGACCAAATTGAAAGACTTAAATTAAACCTTATACAAGGTGGGAGAAAGTTTAAATGAGTGAGGATATTATTAGTTGGTCACAAGGCGATATGCTTGAGGTGACCATTAAACAACCTGATGATTTTTTAAAAGTCAGGGAAACGTTAACAAGAATAGGTGTGGCGAGTCGTAAAGATAAAACATTATATCAATCTTGTCATATATTACACAAGCAAGGCAAATATTATATAGTCCATTTCAAGGAATTATTTGCATTAGATGGTAAAAAATCTACATTAACTCAAAACGATATTCAAAGAAGAAATACCATATCTTTATTATTACAAGATTGGAACTTAATTGATATAGTTAAAAAGGATATAACAGAAGATAAAGCACCATTGAGTCAGATAAAAGTATTACCATTTAAAGAAAAGAAAGAGTGGACGTTATCTGCTAAGTACAACATTGGGAAGAAAGTGGACGACAAGAAAAAAGAATTTAAAAAAACACCAACTACGAGTCCAATGAGTGATGAATAAATGCAGATACCAAAATTCAAAGATTACATAACAGAAGCAAAAACTTCTGGATCATATAGATTAATCATTATATCAGATGAACCTGAAGATGATTTAAATTTCCATACAGCAAAGAACTTAATGAAACAAGCAGATAAGCTTGGTCATAAGTCATATATCTATAGAAACACAGGTGGTTTTGTAACCGTTGAAGATGATGGAGAAATGTATTTCCATAATCAAGATGACAACAAAGGATTTAGAGTATCAGCAAAAGATACAGTTGCTATTGTAAGAGGTTCAGTAGTACGTAGAGATAGTTGGATGGACTTGGTATCAAGATTAGAAAAACACCAAGTGTGTGTTATTAACAGTAGACAATGTATTAGTATGTGTGCTGACAAATATAGAACTTCATTAAGATTAGCAGACTATGGTATTAGACAACCTAAATCAGTATTGGTAACTGATCCAGAAAATTCAATGCAATCATTTGAAAGTTTGGAAGAAAAGTTTCCTGTTATCTTAAAGACATTAAGAGGATCAAAAGGTGTTGGTGTCTTGTTTATTGAATCAGAAAAAGCATTAGATTCAATTGTGCAATTACTTAATAAACAAGATGAGGATTCTGATATATTATTACAGCAATATATAAAAACTAAATGGGATGCTAGAGTTTTAGTATTACAAGGTAAAGTATTTGCTGCTATGAAAAGAAAAGTTGTACCAGGAGATTTTAGAAGTAATGTATCAAGAGGTGCAGAAGTAGAAGAATTAACATTAACAAAAATAGAAACAGAAGAAAGTTTAAAAGCTGCTAAGGCAGTAGATGGTCAATGGGTTGCAGTAGACTTTATTCCTTCGGAAAATAGAGTAAAAGAACCACCATTTGTTATTGAAGTTAACTCTTCGCCAGGCACAGAAGGCATAGAAGAGGCAACACATAGAAATTTAAGTAAAGAAATAGTACAATATTTTGAAGATAGAGATAACTGGAAGAAAGTACCTACCGAGTGTGGATATAAAGAAGTTGTCCATATACATCCATTTGGACGTATAGTAGGTAAATTTGATACAGGTAACTCTGGTACGTCTGTTATACACGCTGATAAAATAAAAAAAGGCGGTGGTAAAGTTACTTGGTCATTAGAAGGCAAGACACTTACAAACGATATAGTGCGTAAGCAAACAATTGAAGTAGGCGGATTAAGAGATTATAAAGAAGAAAGATTAGTAATAAAACTTGATGTAGAATTTGCAGGTGGATATTACAAAGAAGTAGAATTTACCCTAGATGATAGGGATGAAAAATCTAAAATATTATTTGATAGGGAAACTATGAATAGATTTAATGTTATGGTTAACCCTAATAGAAAATATATAATTACAACAAAATATAGTTTAGATGACAATAAGAAAGGAGAAGATAAAAAATAAGATGAGTATAAACGGAAAAGTAAAATGGTTTAACCCAACAAAAGGTTATGGTTTTATTGCTAGAGATGATAATGAAAAGGATGTATTTGTACATTCTTCAGCAGCTCAAGCAGCAAACTTGGAACTTAATGAAGGCGACCAATTAACGTTTGAAATTACTGAAACACAAAAAGGTAATTCAGCGGTTAACTTAATAAAAAACTAGAAAAGAAAGAGAGGCGCTACATAATGTCAGATAGTACACCAGAACTTGGTAAATTTACTTCATATAGAACCAAGGAAGAAATTGCTAAAGACATTAAATTTATTTTGGAAGATAAAGTAGCTCCTTCTGTGGCCCAACACGGTGGGTTTATAAATTATTTAGATTTTGATATGGAATTAGGTGTTGCAAAATTAGAACTAGCTGGTAGTTGTTCAGGATGTGCAATGTCTAAACAAACATTACATCAAGGTGTGGAAAATATGCTAATGCATTATGTTCCAGAAGTCAAAGCAATTGTTGGAGAAGATGATGAAAAAGCAGCAGAACAAGGATATTCACCATTTGTACCAACAAATAAATTTCCAGACAGCATTGACTAATTTTAAATTCTATGATATATTATAATCAAGGAGAAATATAATGGATATAATGGCAAGTGAAATTTTAATCTGTAGATTGATAACTGGAGAAGATGTTATCGGAAAAATTACAGAAGGTTCAAAAGTTATTACAATACATAAAGGGTATGTTATCATACCAACACAATCAGCAAAAGGACAACCTATACAGTTGATGATGACACCTTATGCTCCATATTCAGATGGAGATATTGTTGAAGTTAAATCAGATAAAGTCGTATCTATAACAAAACCAAAAGAACATATTAAACAAAATTATATTAATAGCACTTCGTCTATTGTAACACCTGGTAAAAAACAGTTAATAACTGAAACAGGTTTGCCTACATTAGATAAGTGATAGATGTATATTTTGTAAGGGACGGATCAAAGATTCGTGTTCAGACCAAAGAAGGTTTGAGTGCAATGGAGGCAGCGAAATTTGAATCACACGTACCAATACCAGAAATTCCTGCCGATTGTGGTGGTAATTGTATGTGTTGTACGTGCCACGTATATGTTGATGAGCAATGGATAGACAAAGTACCAAAACCAAATAATCTTTCAATAGAAGAAGAACAATTAGAATATGAAAAAGGATATAAACCAGGTGTTAGTAGATTGAGTTGTCAGATAAAACTTACTAAAGAACTTGATGGTTTAATCCTACATTTGAGACCAGATGAACTTTTATAAAAACGTAATAGCACATAAAGGCAAACTACTTGTTAGAGGTGTAAGAGATAGCAAAGAGTTTAAAGAGAAGATTAATTTTTCTCCAACATTATATTCAGTATCACAACATCAAGAAGAATTTAAATCATTACAAGGACATAATTTAAGACCTATTACTTTTTCATCTATTGACGCTGCTCATAGATTTAAACGTGATGTCGCTACTAAAAATGCACCAGTCTATGGACTTGATAGATTTCATTATCAATACATCAATGAAGAGTATCCAAAACAAGTTAAGTGGTCAAAAGAATTAATTAAAATATTTACATTAGATATAGAATGTACCTGTGAAAATGGATTTCCAGAAGTAAATAATCCAGTTGAAGAACTATTATGTATTACAGTTAAGAATCAATCAAACAAACAACTTATAACGTGGGGTGTTGGTGAGTTTAAAACTTTACGTACAGACGTAACTTATATTAAATGTACAGATGAAAGACATTTAATAATGGAGTTTATGAAATTCTGGTTGAAGAACTATCCAGATGTTATTACAGGTTGGAATACTAAATTCTTTGACCTACCATACTTGATGAATAGAATTCAATTAGTTGCAGGTGCTAAAGTTGCAAGTAGAATGTCGCCTTGGAACTTAATACATAAAGAAGAAATAATTATAAGAGGTAGACCTAATACATATTATTCATTGTTTGGTATTGCAATGTTAGATTATCTTGATTTATATAAATGGTTTATACCAGTAAGACAAGAGAGTTATAGATTATCTTTTATAGGTGAAACTGAATTAGGTGAAACTAAAGTAGAAAATCCATATCCAACATTTAAAGATTTCTATACAAAAGATTTTCAAAAATTCGTAGAGTATAATATTCAAGACGTAGAAATAGTTGATGGTTTAGAAGACAAGTTAGGGTTAATTGATTTATCTTTAACCTTTGCGTATGAAACTAAAGTAAACTATAACGATATTTTCTCACAGGTGAGAGTTTGGGATACATTAATCGCAAACCACTTGATGACAAAAAAGATTTGTGTACCTCCTAGAGAGGACCACGTAAAGGACACCAAGTATGAAGGTGCGTATGTGAAAGAACCTAGACTTGGTATGCAAAAATGGGTGGTGTCTTTTGATATCAACTCTCTTTATCCACATATTATTGTACAATATAATATTTCTCCCGAAAAAATATTAGGTGTTAAACCATCTGGTGTTTCTGTGAATAAAATGTTGAGTAAGAAGACACCCCTAGATTATTTAAAAACTGAAGGTGCTTGTATAACACCTAACGGTGCAATGTTTAAAAGAGATAGTCAAGGGTTCTTACCTGAAATGATTGAAAAGATTTATAAAGACCGTGTGATATATAAGAAACGTGAGTTAAAAGCACAAAAAGAATATCAAAAGAATCCAACAAACGATTTAAAAAAAGAAATTGCTAGGTGTCATAACGTACAATGGGCAAGAAAGATTGCTTTGAATAGTTGTTATGGTGCAATAGGTAATCAATACTTTAGATACTATGATATAGCACAAGCAAGTGCTGTAACTACAGCAGGTCAATATATTATAAGAAATATAGAACAAAAAGTAAATGAATATCTAAATCAAATATTACAAACACACAACGAAGTAGATTATGTACTAGCGTCTGATACAGATTCAATTTATGTATCGTTTGATAAACTTGTAGAGAAGACTTGTAAAGATAAAACAGACCAACAAGTATGTGATTTTATTGCTAAGGTATGTGATAACAAATTAGAACCTTTTATTGCAAAACAATTTGAAGACATTGCAGACTATACAAACGCATTTAAGAACGCAATGGTTATGGCACGTGAAGTTATTGCGAACAAAGGTATATGGGTTGCGAAAAAAAGATATATGTTAAATGTATTAGATGAGGAAGATGTAAGATTGTCTGAACCTAAACTAAAGATTATGGGTGTAGAGGCAATTAAATCTTCAACTCCACAAGTATGCCGAGGTAAGATTAAAGAAGCAATTAAAATAATTATGTCAAAAGAACAATCTGATTTACATACTTTCATTGCAGGTTTCAAAAAAGAATTTATGAGTATGTCTGCTGAGCAGATATCATTTCCAAGGTCTTGTAATAATATGAGAAAATATGCTAGTAGTAAAGATGTGTTTATCAAAGGTACACCAATACACGTTAAAGGTTCTTTGATTTATAATCATCAAATAAAAGAATTTGGATTGCAGAATAAGTATCCTTATATACAAGAAGGAGATAAGATTAAGTTTATTAAATTACTACAAGCAAATCCATTTAAGTTTGATGTGATTAGTTATATAACTAAACTACCAAAAGAGTTTAATCTACAAGAGTATATTGATTATGAAGTACAGTTTGAGAAAACTTTCCTAGACCCTATGAGATTTATATTAAACTCAATAGGTTGGGAACACGAAAAGAAAGCAAGTCTGGAGGCATTTTTAGGATGAACAATTTTATAATGTTTTTTGCTGTATTGTTTGGAGGTTTTCTAGCACAGAATACTAATATAAAACTCTACCAGTTTATTATATTCTTATTAGTAGTGAGATTTTTAGGTAAGGCATATGGATATTAAAAACGCAGAAAGTTTAGAACATTTAAAAACACTTGAAGATAATAGATTTGATTCGTGTGTAACTGATCCACCATATCATTTGGCGTCTATACTTAAACGATTTGGTCCAGGTCAAAAAGGCATTAATAATAAAGATGAGAAAGAAGGACGTAATGGACCTTATCATAGAGCGGCGAAAGGATTTATGGGACAGACTTGGGACGGTGGTGATATAGCATTTAATAAAGATTTTTGGAAAGAAGTATTAAGAGTTATGAAACCAGGTGCAGTACTCTTATCATTTGCTGCCACTAGAAACTATCATAGAATGGCAGTTGCAGTAGAAGACGCTGGGTTTGAAATATTTGATATGATTAATTGGTTATATGGTAGTGGATTTCCTAAAAGAAAAAACTATTTAAAACCTGGTCACGAACCTATAGTAATGGCACGTAAAGGAGTTAATAAAAGTTTAAACATAGATGAGAGTAGAGTACCTGGATACGAGTGGGACACAACTAAAAACAGAAGAGAACCTAAAAAACATAAAGAAGCAATTTATAAATTAGGTTTAAAGAAAACAGGTACAGGAGAAAAAATAGAAGGAAGATATCCTGCTAATGTTATACACGATGGATCATATTATGAAGAATGGGCGAAGTATTTTTATTGTGCCAAGGCAAGTAAAAAAGAAAAAGGAAATACAGAACACCCTACAGTTAAACCATTAGAGTTAATGAGATATCTTGTTAAGTTAGTTACACCTAAAGATGGAACAGTATTGGATCCATTTGCAGGTACAGGTACTACTGGTGAAGCGGCGTTATTAGAAGGTCGTAAGTATTACTTGATAGAAAGAGAAAAGAATTATTTTAAAGACATAGAGAAGAGATTAAAGAAAGTGAATCCGTTTTTTGTATGACAATTTTATTATCAATGTTATTTGTATTATTAATTTATGCAATACCTTTATGTTTATTATTAATGTGGAACAATGAAAAACCTAGACCTTAAACAATTCGCAGACGAAAATAGATTGCCTATAATGGATTCTATCCAATTTAAAAATTGGACAGATGAAATAGGTAAAGAAAAATTTAGAGAACTATTATCAGAATATATTGCTGAACATAGACCAGAGTTTCCTTTAAATAAAATTTCATATGATGTTATGAAAGATAATATAATAAAATTAAGTAAGTTTGATACTAGCAAACTTTGTACACCTAATGAACAAAGTCATAAAGATATATTTGAAAAGTATGATGACTATAAGTATCCTTATTCAAAATATGGTCTAGGACTAATTGACGCTCCATCAATATATAATAAGTGTAGTAATTATTTTCATCAAGAGTTAAGATTAAATTGTTCAAGTTATAGTTTTAGAGCACCAATTGAAGTTTTTAAAAATGGTAATGCAAAAGATATATGGAAATGTTTAGGTGCATTATGGAGAGGTGTGAATAGTACTAAAGATTTATCACCAAATAGTTATAGAGAAGCAATAAGATTAGGTACGTATGTTGCAACACAATTTAAACCAGTTGTTGCAAAAACAATATACGATATGACCAATGCAGAAACAGTATTAGATACCAGTTGTGGTTGGGGAGATAGACTAGCTGGTTTCTTTGCTAGTAAGGCAACACATTATTATGGTTGCGATCCTAATCCAAATACGTATAAGAATTATCATAAACAAGTAGAAGAATATAGTAAATTCTTTAAAAACAAAACTGTTAAGATATGGAATTGTGGTGCAGAAGATTTACCTTATAATGAACTACCAGATATAGATTGTGCATTTACAAGTCCACCTTATTTTAGTACTGAACAATATAATAAAGGTGGTGATAAAGAAGAACTACAATCTTGGCATAAGTTTAATGAGTATGATAAATGGAGAGATAGTTTTTATCTTCCAGTTGCAGAAAAGACAATGAGTAAATCAAAATTTATGTTTGTTAATATTATGGATCCAAAGATTAAGGGTACTAGATATAGGTCAAGTGATGAACTAGTTGATAGATTTAAAGATAAGTTTTTAGGTCAAATTGGTATGAGGATTATGCAAAGACCACAAGGTACTAAAAAGTTTAAAACAAAAGAAGAGTTGAATGTCTTTATGGCAATGACTTATATTGAGAATATTTGGTGTTTTGGAGAGAAGATAGACTTATTTAAACACGCAAGAGTAGGGACGTTAGAGGCGTTTATATAAATAATAATATGGATTACTTTTATTTATGTTTGGTTATATTCATCATCAATGATGGTTTTGCTATGTCAAGGCATTACTGTTCCTATTTAAGAAATTTACGAAAGAAAATTATAGAGAAACTAACTTATGGTTGGTGGATTTCTATACATAGCGTTATAGATATAGGAAGTATTATTGGTATGATGGTATATTATAAACACCCACAGCACTTTTGGGTTGTTATTTCCATACCGATAGTTATTATACTATGGTATATACCTTTAGGATGGAAAAAGTATCGTGAGAATAACGATTTATAGAAGACCAGATGATTACATTAGTCATAACTTTCTGCCAAAGGAACTTGACTCGGTGAAGGAATTATGTTATATTAATAATATAAAATTTTATGTATTAAATTATTCAGAAGAGGAATATAAAGAGTATGAAAGACTTTCTAAAAGAGATTATTAAAGAAACAGGAAATGAATTTGCTAGTTTAGCAAGTGAAGGTATCACAGCAGGTGATGTAACTTCATTTATAGATACAGGTTCTTATTCTTTTAATGCTCTTCTTTCAGGTTCAATTTACGGTGGGTTACCAGGCAACCGTATTACAGCAATTGCAGGTGAGGCAGCAACTGGTAAAACATTTTTCGCATTAGGTATTCTCAAACGATTTTTAGATAAAGACAAAGACGCAGGCGTTGTTCTGTTTGAATCAGAAAATGCAGTATCAAAAGATATGATTGAGAGTAGAGGCGTTGATAGTAAAAGAGTTGTAGTAGTACCAGTATCAACAGTACAAGAATTTAGAGCGCAGGCAATTAAAATAGTAGACAAATATTTAGAACAAGACGAAAAAGATAGACAACCTTTAATGTTTGTGTTAGATAGTTTAGGAATGCTATCTACTACAAAAGAAATGACAGACACAGCAGAAGGTAAAGAAACAAGAGATATGACAAGGTCACAAATTGTCAAATCTACATTTAGAGTTTTAACACTTAAACTAGGACAAGCAAATGTTCCTTTGTTAATGACCAATCACACGTATGATGTTATTGGTTCAATGTTCCCACAAAAAGAAATGGGTGGCGGTTCAGGATTGAAATACGCTGCTTCAACAATCATCTATCTTGGTAAACGAAAAGAGAAATTGGGTACCGAGGTTATTGGAAATATTATTCATTGTAAAATATATAAATCAAGAATTACTAAAGAAAATGCTAAAGTGGATGTTAAGTTAACTTATAAACACGGTTTGGATAAGCATTATGGACTATTAGAACTAGGAGAAGAGGCAGGTATCTTTAAGAAAGTATCAACAAGATATGAAATGCCAGATGGTTCTAAAGTATTTGGTAAACAAGTTAATGATAATCCAGATAAGTATTTTACAAAGGAAGTATTAGATAAGATAGATGAACACGCAAGACACAAATTTACCTACGGATCAGAAGA
>Ga0209019_1000475_pt1 | contig 20397 bp, 22 predicted proteins | sample METZYME_3_300m_FD_187549 | JGI IMG/M metagenome (GOLD analysis project Ga0209019, IMG submission 187549) | Marine microbial communities from oxygen minimum zone in mesopelagic equatorial Pacific - METZYME_3_300m (SPAdes) (version 2) | ecosystem: Environmental > Aquatic > Marine > Oceanic... | reverse complement strand
GACGTTAGAATATTAATCGCAGTAGTCACCAATCCAGCTGGTCCGGTCTTGATAGATTGCGAGGTATCGATATGAGCCATCCCCATGTCCCTAGTTTCTATTGGTTTGTCATCGTGTTCGAGAGCAAATCTGCTGCTGGCTATATATACGAACCAAACGAAAGGTTAGAATCAGAAGCTGCAATCTACCATATTCGCACAATATTTCTTAATTCAAACATTGATTAACGATGAATAATGGCTTTCCCACGATGTTTGACAACGAACTAGTACTTGGTAAATCATTGGCTCTATTAAAGCGTAAGGTTTGTCAATTCCGAAGACACGCCTCTACCAATACACAGACATAACTTGGGAGTGAAAATTCTATGGGCCCGAAACTGTCTCGAAGGCGATTTATAAAAGGTGTGATCTACTCCAGCGCCGCAGCTGCATCTGGAGCCGGATACTATTTGGCATCTGCCCAGTCAGCTTCCAACGCTGTCGTTGAACGTTTGCTGTCACTTCACGTCAATGGTCAGACGCGGCTCGTGGATGTCGCGCCGACCGAGACCCTGGCATTTACTCTGCGCAACAAGCTAGGCTTAACCGGTCTCAAGGTTGCCTGTAACCGGGGTGAATGTGGAGCCTGCACGGTATTGCTGGATAATGTCTCTAACTACAGCTGCTCGGTGTTATCTCATACCGTGAAAGGCCGTGAAGTTACCACAGTAGAAGGATTACGTGCTGCCGGGGGCCAATTAAGCGCTGTTCAACAAGGTTTTATTGAAGAACTCGCTCCGCAATGCGGGTTTTGCACACCCGGCCAAGTAATGGCAGCCACTGCCCTATTGAGAGCCAATCCCAATCCAACTCGTGAACAAGCACGCCAGGCTTTAGCTGGCAACCTGTGCCGCTGTGGTGCTTACGATCATTATCTGAACGGCACCATGCGCGCCGCGGAGTTGCTGTCATGACATTCATGCATATTGGAAAGAATTTTGTGCCCCCTGATGTTGAAGGGAAAGTAACCGGCGACGCAAAGTACGTCGAAGATTTCAAACCAGAGGGCTTAGTCTATGCCCGTCTTCTTACTAGCCCGATGCCAAGCGGGCGAGTACGATCAATCGATGCGTCCGAAGCGCTGCGCATGGATGGCGTGCTTGGAATCCTGACGGCGGATGACCTGCCCTCTTCTTCTGCTCCCGCTGAACCAGTGTTGGCTTCCGAAGACGTTACGTTCGTGGGGCAGCCCATTCTTGCAGTTGCGGCTATCTCCGATGAAATTGCCGACAGTGCCATTGGCAGAATAAAAGTCAATTACGAATATCGGCCCTTTGTCACCGACCCTTTGGAAAGCCTGGTAGAAGGTGGCCCTAATGCCTATCCCGATGGCAACGTATTGCAACAGTCCAATTCCCTAGAAGACGAAAATGCCACAATTCGCGGCGGCTTTGGCACTATCAAATGGCCTGCTGGTGAGGTCGCGCGTTTTCGCAACGGACAGGAGCCCCGTAATGTGGGGTTCGCTGATGGATGGACCTACGGTGATCTAGATGCAGCCTTTGCTGAAAGCACAGCCATCGTCGAAGAATCGTTCGTTGTCGCCGGTACACCGCATCACTGTATGGAACCTCGGAGTAGTATGGCCTATTGGCAAAACGGCAAATGTTATTTCTATGCTTCTACCCAGAGTCAAAGTGCAGTTGTTGAGCCACTCGCAGAACTCCTGGGCATTGCTCCTGAAAATTTATGCATGATTTCTGAAAACACCGGTGGAGGGTTTGGCTCCAAGGGGCGCTCCTATCCTACAATGGCTATCACCGGACGCTTCTCACAATTGCTAAATAGACCAGTACAACTCCGAATTACCCGAGAAGAAGAGTATTACCTGGGAGTGGGTCGACCTGGCATGCAAGGCTGGGTGAAAACTGGCGTTAGGGCCGACGGAACCGTCGCCGCAGTAGACCTCATCATAATCAGCGACGGCGGACCCACCGGGCGCAACAGTGCGTCGTCTTCTGCACAACATATCTCTGTAGTTTATACGCCCACAGCAATGCGACTCCGCAATATCCCGGTGTTTACCAACACCACACCCCGAGGTGCACAAAGAGGACCTGGACAGAATGAGATGTCGGCAGCAATAGCCCCGATTATGGACAAGGCGGCACGACAACTTGGTGTGGATCGGGCGACATTTCGACGGATCAATGCCCCCCATAGTGAATCTCCTGTTTATGAAAACCAAGGCCCAGTAACCAGTGCCTTCATGGCTGAAGCCATCGATAAGGCCTCAACAATGTTCAACTGGGCGGAGCGAGACGCAGCGCCGCGGCTTCGCAGTGGCAGCAAAATCCGCGGCCTGGGAGTTGGCCTCGGTTATCACTCTGCGGGTGGAAATGGCTATGACGGGCTGGTTCGAATTGCTCCAGACGGGCGCATATATTTACACAGTGGCGTCGGAAATCTTGGAACTTATTCTTATGCCGGCACTGCCAGAGCTGCAGCGGAAGTACTCCAGTGCCACTGGGAGTCATGCGTAATTGAGCGTGGTAGTACCGACAGCCACCTACCCCACAGCTCAACCCAAGGTGGAAGCAATACTATCTTTACCCACACCCGAACCAATTGGGTTGCTGCGGAAGATGCCGTATTGAAACTTAAAGAAATTGCGGCCTCGGAATACGGAGGTATTGTCGATGACTACAGCATTGGTGAAGAACGTGTTTTCAAAACCAGTGATAACAGCCAGGGCATGAGTTACAGTGAAGCTGCCGCAAAGGCTATTGAACTTGGTGGCCGCTACAGCGGACAAGAGTTCCCTGAAGATATACACCCTATTACTCAACGGGCCGTTCAAGGCCTAGCAGGAACTGGACTAATTGGTGTCGCCAAGGACAACTTACCAAAGCGAGGAATCGCTCCAGGACTCATGATCAGCATGGCCGAAATCGAAGTAGACCTGGAAACAGGCAAATACGAAGTTCTGGACTATGTGGGTGTGGCAGACTGCGGCACCATTATTCACCCTCAAGGGTTGTCACAGCAAATAAATGGTGGCGGGGTCTGGGGTTTTGGTATGGCTGGATCTGAGCGACATGTCTATGATCCGCAGATCGCATTGCCGGCTAACCTGGGTATGTACCAGGCCAAGATACCGACGATTCTGGATGTACCGTCCGAAATGCTAAATGGAGCGGTGGACATTGCCGACCCCTACAATCCGGCGGGTGGCAGAGGTGTAGGCGAGCCTTCCCAGGGGAGCGCTGTTGCCGCCATTACGAGTGCCATTGCTGATGCCCTGGATGGCCACTTGTTTAATCGTGTGCCGGTAACGCCTGATATGATTGTTAATCATGCAACTGGTGCTGAGCAGGAATCAAAACTGTTGGCTTTAAACACGTTCTAACTTCTCAATACTTGAAGCTTACTCCGTCACAACTGAAGTGGTGGAGTGGGTTTCTTGGCTTTACATCTACTGCTTTATTCCTCCAAAACAGAGGTACTTCATTTCCAGGTATTCATCAAGCCCGTGCCTAGATCCTTCCCGGCCCAAGCCCGATTGTTTCACACCTCCAAAAGGGGCTACTTCGTTAGACAAAATACCGGTATTAATTGCAACCATGCCTGATTCCACTGCTTCTGCGATTCGCCAAATCCGCGCCATGTCACTGGCATAAAAATAGGCGGCAAGTCCGAATTCCGTGGCATTGGCCATATCTATACCTTGCTGGTCTTCCATAAATCTGAAAACCGGAGCTAACGGACCAAAGGTTTCTTCGCTGGCGACTTTCATTTCTTGATTTGCGTCAACTAATAGGGTCGGCTCAAAGAAGCTACCACCCAACGAATGGCGACTGCCACCACACACTATTTTGCCACCTTTAACAACGGCATCTTCTATATGTTCTTCCACTTTCTCGACTGCTGCCAGATCAATAAGCGGGCCCTGATCTATGTCACTATCCAGCCCGTTACCCACTTTAAGACCTTGTATAGCAAGGTGCAGTTTGTCTACAAAACAGTCATATACACCATTTTGAACATAAATGCGGTTGGTACAGACACAGGTTTGTCCCGAGTTACGAAACTTCGACGCCATCACACCGTCAACAGCGTCGTCCAAGTTGGCATCATCAAAAACGAGAAGTGGCGCGTTACCACCTAATTCCATCGATACCTTTTTAACAGTTGAGGCAGACTGGGCAATGAGTTTCTTACCAACCTCTGTTGAGCCTGTAAAAGAGATTTTCTTCACCAACGGATTGCTCGTTAGTTCAGCACCGATTTCCGCCGACATACCTGTGATTACATTAAACACACCTGCAGGCAATCCTGCACGTTCACCCAATACCGCTAACGCAAGAGCAGAATAAGGCGTACTGCTAGCAGGTTTCAATACCACTGGGCAACCTGCAGCCAGTGCAGGCCCTGCTTTTCGAGTAATCATAGCTGCCGGAAAATTCCATGGAGTAATCGCGGCAACTACACCTATTGCCTGCTTTATTACCAAATATCTCTTGTCATCCTGCGTGTGAGGGATGACCTCTCCATAAGCACGCTTTCCTTCTTCAGCAAACCATTCAATAAATGAAGCCGCATAAGCTATTTCCCCCCTAGCTTCTGTTAGTGATTTACCCTGTTCCAGGGTTATTAACATGGCAAGATCTTCCTGATTCTCGAGCATCAACTCAAACCATTTGCGCAACTTGCTGGATCGTTGTTTTGCAGGTAGTGCAGACCATGGCTTAAATGCCACATTTGCGGCTTCAATAGCTAGGCGCGTTTCCGGCGCCCCCATCCGAGGCACAGAACCAAGTACTTCTCCATCCGCTGGATTGATAACTTCTATTAGGAAATCATTCTCTGCGTCACACCATTTACCATCAATGAAACATTGCTGTCTAAAAAGAGTTGCATCGGTTAACTTCATAATGTGATCTCTCGTAGTTACTTAACCTTGGAAAACCATTCTCGTATAGTTACCACTATTTGTTCAGGCTGTTCCATAGGAACCAAGTGCCCGGCATTATCTATCTCTCGATAATCGTGTTGTGGCGACATCGCTTTCCATTTAATCCAGGACTTTTCTAACAAAGTATTAGAATCACATCCTCGGATGGCAAGCAGAGGAACCTTAACTTTTGGGAGCAAGCCCCAGATGCTGTGTGCCACCAAATAACAATGCGCTTCCCACTCTTTGCTATAAACAAGCCGAACCGTACCATCTTCACATGCGGCTGTACCATAATTGACATAATCCCAGAGCACAGCATCACTGACATCCTTGAATACCTTCTTCGGTCGAAAATGCTCATACGCCTCTTCTCGGGTAGCCCAAGAATCCATACGATCTAAAGTTTTTCTTATTAACGGAACCTTCTTCTTAGCCAATCCACGGAAGAGTTTTAAAAAATAGAAGTACCTTCTCGACATTATTACAGGTTCAATTAGAACAATTGTCCTAAATAGTTCGGGATGCTTAACAGCAGCCATAACTATAGCAGCTGCTCCCATCGAATGACCGACGCTGATATTTGATCGGCCCAGCCGTTTTAGTAAAAGCTGCAAATCATCGCCGAGTGGCCTCCAGGATTTCATCTCAGACAGCTCTGGAGGTGTATCCCAAATAGGTCTATGTAAACTTGCTATTACTTCGTGGTCGACTCGAAAGGGTTTCAGTAAAGCTCGATATGCTAGGGGTGGATACCCATTGGCATGGGAGAAGTGAAATATCGGGCCTTCGCCTCCAAAATTAATATACGGAATAGACATGTATACGCCTGAGCAGTGCCTTGTTTATCAGCCAGGTATTCTACATGAGCGAACTTTAAACATGAGAATCCAAATTAAGCACTTAGTTTGATTGTAATTTTTAAGATTACCCCAATCTATCATTGATCAGGCGGTGCAAACGGATTAATAATGAGTTTCAGTTAGAAAGGAGACAAATCATGGGTTTTGCACTTCTCTATTGGCACTGGATCGTATTAGGCATAGTAATGATAATTGCTGAAATATTCTTGGGATCCTTTTTTATATTCTGGTTCGGTGCAGCAGCAGTCTTCGTGGGCTTGCTGTTAATTCTATTACCTGAATTATCCGAAACCACTCAAATAATTATTTGGGCCATTACTTCAGCTGCGTTTGCATTGGCCTGGTTCAAGCTTATCAAGCCTTTAAATGTGGACAAAACTAAAGCTGGTTTATCCAGAGAAGCACTGGTGGGAGAAATAGGACAAGTGCTGAAAGTGCCTACTGGAGAGAAAAGAGGCACGGTTCGATTCCCTGCGCCAGTACTCGGTTCAGATGAATGGCTGATTATTTCGCAGGATGATCTTGATATTGGGGATCGAGTCAGTGTAGTGGATTTATCTGGAAACTCACTAATTGTTAAAAAAGCATAAGGAGCTCCACTATGGAAATTTTAACACCCTCATTTATACTCGCTATTGCCGTCTTAATATTTCTTCTAGTCACCGTAGCAAAAGGAGTACGCCAGGTACCGCAGGGTTACAAGTGGGTTGTGCAACGTCTGGGAAAGTACAGCACGTCTCTGAAGCCAGGACTGAATTTCCTCATCCCTTACATTGACAATGTTGCTTTCAAGGTTACTACCAAGGACATCGTGCTGGATATTCCTTCCCAGGAAGTTATCACTAAGGACAACGCCGTCCTAGTTACCAATGCAGTAGCATATATCAACATTGTCTCACCAGAAAAGGCTGTCTACGGCGTTGAGAACTATATCATTGCAATTCAAACCCTGGTGCAGACTTCATTGCGTTCGATAATTGGCGAAATGACACTGGACGATGCTTTATCCTCCCGAGACCATATCAAGGCGAAGCTAAAGGCAGCTATTTCGGACGATATTTCCGATTGGGGTATTACACTGAAGACAGTCGAAATTCAGGATATTAATCCATCTCCAACTATGCAACAGGCAATGGAAGAGCAGGCAGCAGCGGAGCGCGCACGTCGTGCAACCGTGACCCGTGCCGATGGCGATAAACAGGCTGTCATACTTACCGCTGAAGGCGCATTAGAAGCCTCCAAGCGTGAAGCTGAAGCCCAGGTGATTCTCGCAGAGGCCAGTAAACGTGCAATTAGCCTGGTAACCGAAGCGATTGGGGAAAAAGAACTACCTGTCGTCTACCTACTCGGCGAGAAATACATCAGCTCACTACAAGAACTATCATCATCGGATAACTCTAAATTTGTGGTCTTCCCAGCTGATATCCCGGGCGCTTTGAGGGGTATGATGGGTAAGACATAGTGCTTGGCCCGAATTTCAACCAGTCGCATAGAACTGTTTGAGCACTTTAAAGTAGGCATCGGCTAACCCTGCACACAGTTTTGCTGAAGTTCATGATCTCACTGGCTGCGATTCGTAGATTTCCGGCTTACGAGTCACTACTGCCCGAATTATGAGATACATTGCAAGGCCAGTTGGCCCTAGCATTAGCGTCAAGAACAAACAAGGAAGGACCAACCAGTGTGAGATTCCGAATTTTTGGGAGTCGTGAACTTCCCACGCCCCAACGAAAAGATCAAACGCGAGATAATGAATCCAGCCAGCCGCCAACACATAAGGATTGGAGAACAAGGTGGCAATTCCACTGAGAGAGCCGAATCCTCCCCCTGTCGGCATGTTTCCAAATTGCGAAAGAAACAATCCAACATAGACAAGCCCTAGGACGAAGGGGATGACCCCAGTGCAGATTACCCCCAGAGTCCACTTCCATCTAGGGAGGAACACCAGCAAAAGCCAACCAGGTACAACGATGTTATTACATAGCGACAAGATAAAATCGGCAGACATGGGAACCCCTCTCTTTTTTGTTATGCTTAGAAACTCAGACTAGTGTAATTACTCCTGTAAGTAAATTTCCCCGCCAACGGCTTAGTTAGTAATAGAAACATACATAATTGCAACGTGATATAAACACTTTCTCCCTTTACTTTGCCGAATATTTTCTCGGCAACCAGTGTGCGTTACACTTGAGTTACTGGAAACCGAATCTATGAGCGAACTAGACCAAGCTACAGAAACTAAATCGTTCAACGAACGTTCATTTATGGCCAAGCTACTAGCGGGCGAGTATGGCCTGGCTATCACCTACTGGGCACTATATTTCTTGGGAAGTGGTCTGTTCTTCATAATGGGTAGCCGAGCGGTTGATAATGAACAATGGCTCGTCTATCTGGTAATGATAGCGCTGCTGCTGGCTTATACTGTGATTCTGATTATAGGTATCCGAGGCGCCTATAATGGCCCTCAACTATGGAAAGTAATGTCCAGAACTTCTTCAGTATTTATGATCGTCAATATTCTGGTGGGTATTAGTACACTAGGTTTTATTTATTAGTTCAAACTCGTATTTTTTGAGATTAAAACTTTGGAACAACAAAAACATAACTATTCACTCGTCGTAAAAAAAGACTGTCCAACCTGCGCGTTAATTGAACCAGTTATCAAGCAACTATCAGATATTTTTAATAATTCTCTGACTATTTATGTCCAAGACGACCCTTCATTTCCAGAAAGTGTCACTGACAAAATAGATGATTCTTCCCTCGAATTCTCCTACAAACAGAACATAGAAATAGTCCCTACACTCATTCGCTCAAGTGATGGTTTAGATGAGCAAGCGCGCATTTTCGGTTGGGACAAAAGTCAGTGGCAGGAATTCACTGGCATCGAAAATCTCGGTGCCAACCTCGTGGACTTCAAACCGGGTTGTGGGTCAAAGACTCAAGACCCGGGAATGACTGAAGTTCTTACGCTTCGTTTCGATACAGATCGTCTGCAAGCTAGGAAGATCGAACTGGCAGAATCTGAAGACATCATGGAAGTCTGTTTCGAACGCGGCTGGAGTGACGGTCTGCCGCTGGTGCCACCTACCCCGCTGAGAGTGACGCGCATGCTGTCCAGCACAGATTGTTCTGCCGATGAAATAGTTGGTTCTGTACCGCCAGACAATAGGCCTTGCACAATAGAGAAAATCGCTATAAATGCTGTAATGGCTGGATGTAAGCCCGATTACCTGCAAGTGGTGATCGCCGCATTGAAGGCGGCTTTAAAGGATGAATTTTGTATGCATGGACTGCTTTGTACGACCTATTTCTCCACACCAGTAATGATAGTTAACGGACCCATCACCAAACAAATCGGAATGAATTCCGGAGTAAATGCTCTTGGACAAGGTAACCGGGCTAATGCAACGATCGGAAGGGCGCTACAGCTTATCGTCCGCAATGTAGGTGGAGGAATTCCTGGTGGCATTGATCGAGCCACACTGGGAAATCCAGGTAAATATACGTTTTGTTTCTGCGAAGATGAATCAGATGCGAAGTGGCCGTCACTATCTATGGATCGTGGGTATACTAGGGAAGATTCAGTAATTAATCTGTTTGCGGGCAGCGGAGTTCAGCCCTTCGTAGATCAGCAATCCCGTCACCCTGAATCGTTGGTTAAAAACCTAGCCAATAGCCTACGTAGCGTAGCTAATACCCGATCATTTGGAATGGCTGATGCAATCATCGTGATTAGCCCCGAGCACCGACGAGTCTTGAGGGAAAGTGACTGGACCAAACCCAATTTGAAACAAGCTCTATATGACGAACTAAAAACACCTGGAGCTGATATCATTCGGGGAAAAGATGGAATCGCCGAAGGCATGCCTGCAAAATTCAAAGACATACTGCTCAATAAATTCAGAGATGACGGGTTACACATAGTTGGTGCCGGCGGAAAGGCTGGAATGTTTTCAGCCATAATAAGCGGCTGGCTAGCCTCTGGCGAAAAAGGCAGCCAATTGGTTTCGCAACAAATTAACTGAGAGGAGATCAAGATGAGTGAATTCTTGCTTGACCCAACGGCGGAGTTAGCACCCGCCAAGCGGCAATTGATTCCCCGGCTGCAAAGCTTGAAAGGGGCAACCATCGGACTTCTAGACATTTCCAAGCCCAGAGGAAAGGAGTTTCTTGATGAGATCGAAAATCTTTTGCTTGACGAAGGAGCAGAAGTAAATCGTTATATTAAACCCACGTTTGCCCGCATCGCGCCCAGGCAACTTAATCAGCGTATCAGCGTAGAGTGCGATGCTGTTATAGAAGGATTAGCCGACTGAGGTTCGTGTACCTCGTGCAGTTTGCATGACATCATGGACCTTGAAAGCCGCGGCATTCCCTCAGGATTCATCGCCTCTTGTGAATTTGAAGAAGCAGCAAATGCGCAGGGTAAGTCTCTCGGTATAACCCCTGCTAGAGTGTTCGTCCCTCACCCCATTCAGGACCGCACCGATGTCGAGATGGTTGAATTAGCGCGTGAAGCTATCGAAAAAGTAACCGCACTCATTGTTGAAAAATAGTGCAGATTGAAGAATCAAACGGAGATAGTAATGACTAGAGAAGCAGTAATTGTATCCACAGCCAGAACACCAATAGGCAAGGCTTATCGCGGTGCCTTTAATGACACAGACGCTCCCACCCTTGGAGGTCATGTAATTGCGGAAGCGGTGAAGAAAGCCGCAATCGAACCAGGCGAGGTGGATGATGTAATCATGGGGTGTGCCATGCAGCAAGGATCTTCCGGAGGCAATATTGGTCGTACGTCAGCTGTGGCCGCGGGCCTTCCAAATTCCGTTTCAGGCATGAGTATCGATCGTCAATGCTCATCAGGCATGATGGCTATTGCTACCGCCGCTAAGCAGATTGTGTGCGACAACATACCTGTAGTGGTAGGTGGAGGGCTAGAATCGATAAGTCTCGTACAGAATGAACACCGCAACGGTTATCGTGCCCAAGATCCCAATGTGATCGCAAAGTCAGAACACGCGTATATGTCAATGCTGGAAACAGCAGAAACTGTAGCCAATCGCTACAACATAACTCGGGAACAGCAGGACGAGTTCGCACTTCAAAGCCAGCAACGCACAGCAGCGGCACAACAAGCCGGAAAATTTGATGATGAAATAGTTCCTCTTCCTACAAAAATGATATTCGTTGATAAGGAAACAAAGCAACAAAGTACCCACGAGGTTACATTGGAAAAAGATGAGGGCAACCGCCCTACAACAACTCTGGAAGGACTGGCAGGCCTAAAAACAGTTTTCGACGTTGGTGTGATTACTGCTGGTAATGCCAGCCAACTATCCGATGGTGCGTCTGCTTCGGTCTTGATGGATAGCAAACTTGCAGAACAAAAAGGACTGGAGCCACTTGGCGCCTATCGTGGCATAGCAGTGGCTGGCTTGGACCCTGATGAAATGGGAATAGGGCCAATATATGCGGTACCTAAGTTGCTGGAGCGCTTCAAGCTTTCTATCGAAGATATTGGGCTGTGGGAATTAAACGAAGCATTTGCCGTTCAGGTGGTTTACTGCCGAGACAAGCTGAACATTCCCAATGAAATACTAAACGTCAATGGTGGCGCTATCTCTATCGGGCATCCGTATGGAATGAGTGGAGCTCGGCTGGTTGGTCACGCACTTATAGAAGGCAAACGTCGTGGCGCCAAATATATAGTCTGCACTATGTGTGTGGGTGGGGGCATGGGAGCAGCAGGTTTGTTTGAGGTCTATTAGAAGCCGTTACACTTCCCCATACCCGTTTCAAACATGCTTTATATACATGCCGAATCCAGAAAACTGATTACGGCTGCTTCATCGAATTCCGATGAGGGCAGCCGTTGACTGCTCATCGAGGCCGACTTTTTCTGATTCACATTTTCCTGCAAAATACCCCCAAACTCTATCGCTAAATCCTCTTGAAACTGGGCTTCTATAACGATGTAATATTGGATCCTGTCTTCCAGGTCTGGTAGAAAACTGAAGCTCAATTTGGCTTTCTCTCCGATCTCCATTCTTCCATTTTCAGGGTCCATATAAAATTGGCACATTGCGCTATTACCACCGAAATTATTGGTAAACTCTTGGTAGTAGGTTTCTAATAATTCGATAAATGCCTCAAGATCTGCTCCATCTATTCCAGGATTGTTAGCCAATCGACCTGTATTTCTAAACGATTGCAATGTGCTAGCGATATAAAGAAAACTTGCCTCTGCGCCGGCCAAATCAGTTTGTGCTCTTCCCCCATTTGGCAATAAGGTGAACAGTACCAACAAGAATCCAATCGTGGTTTTGTGGACAATCATTTCTTGCCTTTAAGTCCGACAGCAAACAATCTCAATTTTAGCTTAACAGGGTTTCGATATCGCGCTCTAACGCGGTTCGACCAGATTATATGGATTACCATATAGATCTCTAATAATACAGGAAATACCCCACGGAACTTCCGAAGGAGGGTCGACTATCTCCACGCCTTTTGCTTTCAGGGATTTCGCTTCAGCTACGCAATCATCTGTGCTTAGAACTGTCATCAAGTTACTCCCTACTCTCGATTTCTCTTCAGCACTATGCGCCTGTTGAAGAACAACCTGCATAGCGGGATTGCCGGTAGGTGATACTGTTAACCACCTGAGACTCGGGACCACGTTACTGTTATCCATCACCACTTTAAAACCAAGTTTATCAACATACCAGTCTAGAGCTTGCTGCTGGTCTTCAACAAACAGTGTGACATGCGTAATTCTATTGATGGTCAAGTACTGCCCCCTAAGCGGAAATTTATTCGTGATCTGGCGATCTGACTGCTAACCTACGCTTTTTCTTTTCACCTGTCTGTTTCTTTTCTTTCAGCCGTTTTTCTTTTTCTGCTGTTGATGGTTTGGTAGCAACTCGTTTTTTTTTGTGTGCAGCAACTTTTGTCAGAAGTTGTTCCAGTCGCATGATGGCATCTTGTTTGTTCCTGTCCTGGCTTCGATAACGTTGTGCCTTGAGAGTAATTGTTCCATCTTTAGCTATGCGTTTATCCGGGTGATCCAGCAATTTGTTCTTCAATACTTTGGACAAAGACGAATTTGTAATATCGAAGCTCAGCTGAACTGCTGTCGATACTTTATTGACGTGCTGCCCTCCCGGACCGCTAGCTCGAATCGCATTAAATTTAATCTCAGATTCAGGGATAGTTATTTTTCCCACTGGATAACTCACAAGAAATTTAAACTGGAATATTATCCTACCTGAATCCTGCTTTTTGCTGAACAGAATTCCATTTATGAAGAACAATGGAATCTGCACAATACGAGCTCCCCGCTTCATCATGGACTTCTTGCTTCAGCTAGCAGTCTAGGTTAATGTCGATATCCCTTCAGCATAGGGCCAACACCGGAATTTTGATCAGAAAAACAAAAAAGAAGACAGATAATGCGTAGTACATTTAGTCAAAATGCTCTGAAATTAAGGACCTTTCTGCTAATTAGTATAATTAGCATAAGCAACACCGCTCGTGCTCAAGAAGCCGTCCGTATCGCTTTCTTGGATCCTCTTTCAGGAGCTTTTGCCTCAGTGGGAACCAGTGGATTAAAACAACTTCAGTTTGCTGCGGACTATCTGTTTAACTCACGGGGAGGTATTTTGGATGGCCGTATGATCGAAATCGTGCCACTTGACAACCAAAACAGCCCTACCCAAACACAGATCCAATTTCGTCGTGCTGTCAGCGAAGGAATACGTATCATTTTTCAGGGCAACGGTTCAGCAGTCGCCAATGCCCTAAATTCGGCTATCTCTCGTCACAATCGTCGAAATCCTGGGCAGGAAATCCTGCAAATCAACTACTCAGCTGTTGACCCGATTCTCACCGAAGACAACTGCAGTTTCTGGCATTTCCGCTTTGATGCGCACGAGGTAATGAAACTAAACATATTGACTGACTATATTGCTAGTAATCCAGATATAAAAAGTGTCTACATAATTGGTCAGGATTATTCGTTCGGACAGATATTATCAGATACTTCAATTGCTTTGTTGAAAGAAAAACGCCCAGATATTGAAATCGTTGGCAACGAATTACATCCGATTGGACAGGTAAAAGATTTCACGCCCTATGTCACCAAGATAGTCTCTTCCGGAGCCGATGCCGTGATCACTGGTAACTGGGGTGCGGACATGGTGTCTCTGGCTCGCTCCATCATAGACAATGGATTGGACATCCCAGTCTTTACTTTCTATGCCGCTTACGATGGTATTACCGCAACTCTGGGGGCTGATGGTAAAAACATGATTCGTCTTGTTCATAATGAAACATCCAACCCTATACCGACTGAACAACGCAAAGAATTTATCCGTGCTTTTAAGGCAGCTAATCCCAATAACGATGTAACACAACCACGCATCACTAATGCACTTTCCATGATAGTAGCAGCCATGGAAGAAACCCGGAGCACTGATCCTTATGATATTGCTTTGGCGCTTGAAGACATGCGCTTCACTACGTTAAGTGGAGAAGAAATCTGGATGCGGGGTGAAGATCATCAAATTTTCCAGTCACTACACATCTCAGTGCATACGGATGAAGGTATTGAATTTGACGCAGACAATTCCGGTTTTGGGCTATTTAGCGAATACCACGTGCCAACTGAAGAAACAATTGTACCTACATCCTGTCGCATGAGGCGTCCGAGTCGCTAACCTAGTCTTAAAGAAGTAACAGAGCAGGCGATAACTAAACAATGCTGGAAGTCTTCATCTTTGCCACCCTTAATGGCCTAGTAACTGGACTTTTGTTGTTTATGCTGGCTAGCGGTCTGACGCTGATCTTTAGCATGATGGGTGTCTTGAATTTCGCTCACGCCAGCTTCTATATGCTCGGCGCTTACTTCGCCTATTCAATCAGCCTCTACTTCGGATTCTGGACCGGATTGATTTTTGCACCACTGGTCGTCGGTGTGCTGGGCGCCCTGGTGGAACGTTACGGATTACGGCGGGTGCACCAATCTGGCCACGTTGCTGAACTAGTGTTTACTTTCGGTATGGCGTTCCTGATAGAAGAAGCCGTACAACTCTTTTGGGGCCCTGACACCAAGAACTACCAATCACCTGACCTTCTAGACTTCCCCCTCTTCACGTTGTTTGGTCAGGAGTTTCCCGCTTACCGGGGTTTTATGATCGGAATTTCAGTCACGATTTTTATCGGACTGTATTACCTGCTTACTCGCAGTCGGATAGGCATCATTATCCAAGCGGCTATCACTCATCCCCACACGGTAGCCAATCTTGGACACAACGTGCCATTTATTTTTATGGCTGTTTTTGGAGTAGGGACCGCGCTAGCCGGTATAGCTGGCGTTATTGCCGGACCAATATTAACTACCTTCCCAGGGATGGCAGTCGTACTTGGTAGTATTGTCTTTGTCATAGTGGTTATTGGCGGGCTAGGTTCGTTGGTGGGCGCCTTTTTGGCCTCTCTATTGATCGGGCTGTTACAGTCCTATGCAATAGCCTCAGATGTTGGAGTCCAAGATCTGTTGAATTTGCTAGGTCTAGAATTCGACCGCAATCATCCCCTGACTGATCTCTGGACTCTAACACTGCCCCAAATTGCACCGATTCTACCCTTCCTGTTGTTGGTCCTGGTTTTAATCTTCAGACCTACAGGACTCATGGGTAAACGAGAGCAATAGCGAATAAGGTCAAAAATCATTAGATAACGAAAATGACTTTAATCACAAAATCTTCAATGTGGATCTGTTACCTGCTAGTGCTTCTTGCACTACCGCAATTTTTCGATTCAGTGTTGGCGATTTCGATATTTAATCAAATGGCCATCGCAATTGTTTTTGCACTCAGTTACAACATGCTCCTCGGGCAGGGAGGCATGCTGTCATTTGGTCATGCTGTCTATTTCGGATTAGGTGGATTTCTCGCAGTGCACGCATTGATCTTGATCGAATCCGAGACGATTTATTTTTCCATTATCTACATTCCCCTTGTGGGAGCCTTTTTCGGATTACTCGCAGCACTTTTCATTGGCAGTTTCTCAACCCATAAGGCTGGGACTGTCTTTGCCATGATCTCTCTCGGTATTGGAGAACTAGTAGCGGCTTCATCCCTGATATTTGACAGTTTTTTTGGTGGAGAGGCAGGCGTTAGCGGGGACAGAACCTTTGGCCCCCCGGTTTTTGGCGTTGAGTTTTTTCAGGATGTAGAAATTTACTACCTTGCAGCTGCTTGGGTTTTTATTGCGACTCTATTTATGTATTTGTTTACCCAGACTCCCGCTGGACGCATGGCTAATGCCGTGCGAGACAATCCCGAGCGAGCCGAGTTTGTCGGTTATAGCGCCAGAAAAATTCGTTACATCTCTTTCTGTGCTTCCGGATTTTTTGCTGGTATTGCCGGGGGTTTATTCGCTCTCAACTACGAGTTCATTACCGAGGAAAATCTCAATGCGGTAACCTCGGGCCGGGTCCTTCTGATGGCATATATCGGAGGGCTAGGTTACTTCATTGGTCCGATCATTGGCGCCGTTATCCTTACTCTGATGAATTCTTTGCTTAGCAATTACAGTGAATTATGGATGTTATACCTGGGCATTATGTTCGTGCTTACAGTGTTATTTCTGCCCAGAGGGTTCGCCGGCTTTATCATGATGCACCAGATAGCTTGGGCTCGCGGCAAACTCTCCTCATTAGCTATCCCTTACCTAATTACTGGAATACCTTCTCTCCTATTCCTAATGGCTTGTGTCGCCATGATTGAGATGAGCCATACCGAAGAAGAAGTATTTCACTACTTGTGGATAGAATTGAACCCGTCCGGCATCGCGACATGGCTAATCACCTTATTTATAGCTTGTTCCTCGTTTTATACCGTTCGCCTTTTGCTACCCCAGCTAAATAACATATGGGAAGAAGTAAATACAATCCCGGAAAAAGGCAATCACGAATAATGGCTATACTGTCTTTAAAAGCTGTCTGCAAGAATTTCGGTGAAACTAAAATTGTCCGAGGTGTAAACTTGGACATAGAAAAAGGTGAACGGCACGCTATTATCGGCCCTAACGGTGCAGGAAAATCCACGCTCTTTAATCTCATAAGTGGTCTTTATAATGTGACAGATGGCACTATTGAATTTAAAGGGCAAGAGATACAAAACAAGCCTCCTTTTGAAATTAGCCGACTAGGGTTAGCCAGAAGCTTCCAAGTTACGAATATCTTTGCCCGCATGAATGTTTTTGAAAATGTACGCTGTGCCCTGTTTTGGCCAAACGGCTACAACTATTCATTTTGGCATCTTGTAGGCAAACAAACTGAATTGAATGAAAAAGCAGTTCATGTGCTTGAGCAGATCGGTTTGAAAGATAAGATGCATTATCCAGCTGGCGAGTTGGCCTATGCTCAACAACGTGCGTTAGAGCTCGGTATAGCCATTGCAAGCAATGCTGAGATTATTATGCTGGATGAACCAGTTGCTGGCATGAGTCGCAGCGAAGCGCAAAATGCAGTCGAATTGATAAGGCGCGTCACAGCGGGCAAGACACTTATAATGGTAGAGCATGATATGAATATCGTGTTCGATGTTGCTGATAGAATTTCCGTTCTTGTATATGGGGAAATCATCGCTAGCGACGAGCCCGAAACCATAAGGGCCAATTCGAGGGTGCAAGAAGCATATCTCGGCGAGGTACCGATCAATGCTTGAAGTTTCTGACCTACATGCTTACTACGGAAAAAGCCATATCCTTCAGGGTGTTACCTTTAATGTGCAAGAAGGAGAAATAGTCAGCCTGCTGGGCAGAAATGGTGTGGGTCGCTCCACCACCGCAAAAGCTATCATGGGAGAGGTTCTACCCCAGGGGTCCATAAGATTTAAAGATCAGGAAATTGCAGGCAAGAAAAGTTTTGAAATCGCTAACCTCGGTCTAGGTTATGTACCGGAGAATAGAGATATTTTTCCTACCCTTACCGTCCGTCAAAATCTGCAACTGGGTATGAAATCGACTAAAGCGAATGGCCGTTGGAGCATTGAGGAGATCTTTAACATGTTTCCGAATCTAGCAGACCGCGCAGAGATAGATGGTGGTGTGCTAAGTGGTGGTGAGCAACAGATGTTGTGCATGTGTCGAACATTGATGGGCGATCCCGACATGATAATGATCGATGAACCAACTGAAGGGCTGGCGCCTAAAATCGTCGAACAGGTTGCCAACTTATTGCAAGAGATAGCCAATCGCGGTGTAGCAATTTTACTAGTGGAGCAAAAACTTAACATTGCACTAAATATCTCTCATCGGCTATATGTCATGGGTCATGGCCAAGTGGTATATGAAGGCACCTCTGCAAGTTTGAAGAAGGCGGATAATGTTAGGGCTGAATGGCTGGAGGTATGATGAAACGAACGATGACAATGCGCTTGGTCAAATATCAGGCCTGCCTCTAGTAATTAAACGCTATACTTAACCTTTCCAATTTTAAAACAAAGAGAATAAGCAGATGCCAAGAATTAATTTTCGACTGATATTTACTTTCGTAATATTGGTGCTGTCATCCATCACCACAGTTGCCGCGGATTTTTCCCGTGCCCGCCCAGAAGAGCTCGGCATGTCATCGGAGCGATTGAGCCGGCTCGATACCGTGCTTAATTCTTACGTAGAGAAGGATCAGATTGCCGGCCAGGTGTTACTGGTGCTAAGAAACGGAAGAATTGTCCATTCCTTAGCCAATGGGATGCGTGATATCGGAAGTGGAGAGCCCATGACAGAAGATACGATTTTTCGAATCGCATCTCAAACTAAAGCAATAGTCAGTACAGGCATCATGATTCTTCACGAAAGAGGACAACTTGATATCAGTCATTCCCTCAGCCGCTATATCCCCGAATGGGAGAATGTGCAAGTAGCTGTCCCTGATGAAAACGGTAGCTATACCCTGGAGCCAGCAGAACGCCCGATTACCCTGCGACACCTACTCACTCATACTGGGGGTATGAGCTATGGCACTGGCCCAGCGTCTAAGGAGTGGGAAGACGCTGATTTTCAAGGATGGTATTTTGCCAATAAAACCGAAACCATTGGCGAATCAATAGCTCGCATGGCTTCACTGCCACTAGATGCCCATCCGGGAACAGCTTGGATTTACGGTTACAACACCGACATTCTCGGAGCAGTGATAGAAAAAGCTAGCGGAATGGATTTAAACAATTTCCTGCAACAGGAAATCTTCGAACCACTAGATATGAGTGATTCCCACTTTTACCTGCCGGAAGCCAAGCGTGACCGCCTAGCAGTGGTTTATCAATCGAAGCAAGGAGGTGGAATAGAAGCTATTCCTGCTATAGATGGAATGCGTAGCCAAGGCATGTACGTTGACGGCCCTCGGATTAGCTATTCGGGCGGTGCTGGATTGCTTTCATCTGCAAAAGATTATGCCAAATTTCTACAGATGACCCTCAATGGAGGTGAGTTGGATGGTAAAAGAATCCTATCGCGCAAGACGATTGAGTTGATGACTACTAATCATCTCGGTGAACTTCCTTTTCGTAGTGGTCAAGGATTCGGTCTGGGATTCTCAATTGTTACCGACCTGGGTGAACGTGGCACTCTTGGTTCAGTGGGCGAGTATGGCTGGGGAGGAGCTTACCATTCCACTTATTGGGTTGACCCACTGGAAAACCTGGTGGTGGTCTATCTGACTCAGATAATCCCTGCAACCGGACTGGATGACTATGCAAAACTCCGCAGTGGTATCTACCAAGCAATTATTGACTAATAAAATATAAGAAGTGACTTCCTGACAAGAGTCAGGCTGGCTCCAAAGGTATCGTTTCAGAACAATGACCAAAAACTTAAGACTTTCCGTCCTTGACCAATCACCAATAAAAGCAGGAAGTACAGCAAAAGAGGCATTACTAGAAACCTTTGACCTGGCACAGTTATCAGATGTGCTGGGTTACTATCGGTACTGGGTCGCTGAACATCATGCCTCTGATGCTTTAGCTGGTTGCTCGCCGGAAGTACTTCTAGGTAGGCTAGGAGCTGAAACAAAGAAGATTCGCATAGGTTCCGGCGGGGTTATGCTTCCTCACTATAGCCCGTACAAAGTTGCTGAGAATTTCAAGTTACTCGAAACGATGTACCCCAATCGGGTCGATCTAGGAGTCGGACGTGCTCCGGGTACAGACCCTTTCACTGCGGCGGCACTTCGTTACGGATCGCCTCTAGGTCCAGAATATTTTCCTAACATGGTGGCAGACTTGCAGGCTCTATTGAACGATAGCGACCCAAAGACCCCTGGTATGGAACACGCCCGCGCATTCCCAACGGTCAAAGAACCTCCCGAACTCTGGATGCTTGGTTCGAGTGAAGATAGCGCTATGTTTGCGGCCTTAGCGGGTTTGCCATACAACTTCGCTTACTTCATCAATCCGCTAATAAGACCTGACATTTTTGACTATTACAGGGAGCGCTTTAAACCTGGGCCCAATTTCGAAGAGCCCCATACCTGTCTCACTGTCTTCAGCATCTGTGCAGACACCGAAGCTGAGGCACTGGAACTTTCGCGAAGCAGAGA
>Ga0209019_1000472_pt1 | contig 20440 bp, 19 predicted proteins | sample METZYME_3_300m_FD_187549 | JGI IMG/M metagenome (GOLD analysis project Ga0209019, IMG submission 187549) | Marine microbial communities from oxygen minimum zone in mesopelagic equatorial Pacific - METZYME_3_300m (SPAdes) (version 2) | ecosystem: Environmental > Aquatic > Marine > Oceanic... | reverse complement strand
ATTGACCGTGACAACACAACGGTTGCGTCTAAATGAGCAAATGTTGTAGCTGGCGATGGATCAGTGAGATCATCAGCAGGGACGTAAACGGCCTGAATAGAGGTTATCGATCCTTTTTTTGTTGATGTAATTCTTTCTTGTAAAATGCCCATCTCTTCAGCCAGCGTAGGTTGATAACCCACAGCGGAAGGCATTCTTCCCAATAGAGCAGAGACCTCTACTCCTGCCAACGTATATCGATAGATGTTATCAATAAACATCAAGACATCGCGACCTTCATCACGAAAGCTTTCAGCTATAGTGAGCCCTGTTAGCCCAACACGCAGCCTATTGCCTGGCGGTTCGTTCATTTGTCCATAAACAAGAGCTACTTTATCCAGTACATTGGATTCTTTCATTTCATGATAAAAATCATTTCCCTCTCTTGTTCGTTCGCCAACACCGGCAAAGACAGAATAGCCAGCATGTTCATGTGCGATATTGCGAATTAATTCCATAACAATCACGGTCTTGCCCACGCCCGCTCCACCAAACAAGCCTGCTTTTCCTCCTTTAGAAAAAGGGCAGAGCAAATCAATAACCTTGACTCCTGTTTCTAGAAGCTCTGAGCTACTAGCTTGTTCTTCAAAAGTTGGTGCCTTTGCATGAATTGGTTTGGTCTCAGAAGCGCCAATAGGGCCAGCTTCATCAATTGGATTGCCCAACACATCTAAAACTCTCCCAAGGGTTTTTTCCCCAACAGGAACACTAATTGGTGCTCCTGTATTTTCTACTACCAAGCCTCTTTTTAGTCCTTCGCTTGAGCCCATCGCAATAGCTCGTACAACGCCATCGCCCAGTTGTTGTTGTACTTCAAAAACCAACTCCCCGTCTTTTAGAATTAATGCGTCGTACACACGGGGGATGCTCTCTCTTGGAAACTCTACATCCACCACTGCGCCAATTACTTGGACTACATTTCCAGTGCTCATATTGCCTTCCTCATATTTACTTAAACAGCAGCAGCGCCGCCTACAATTTCCGAAATCTCTTGTGTAATAGCAGCTTGCCTTGCTTTGTTGTAATCAAGCTCCAGCTGCTCAATTATTTTTCCAGCATTGTCGGTGGCGCTTTTCATAGCAACCATTTTTGCTGCCATTTCACACGCAACATTTTCAACAACTGCTCGATATACTTGTGATTCGATGTATCTGGTCAAAACTTGGTCGAGCAACTCTCTTGAGTCCGGCTCATAAATATAGTCCCAGTGTGTTGGCAAGTCTTCTTTGTCTATTGCCTCAACTGGGAGTAGTGTTTTTATTTCTGGCTTTTGTGACATTGTGTTAATAAAGCTGTTGTGCGCCAAAAAAAGCCTGTCTATTTTTTGGCTGCTGTATTGGTCTAACATAATACTTATTGCTCCAACCAAATCTTCAACGTTTGGTTTTTCTCCTAATTGGCTTGTTGCGCCAACAATATTGATGTTTATTGAGCGGAAAAACTGTATGCCCTTTCCCCCAACCAGACAAAGCTCTGTTTCAACGTTTTGGTCCCGCCATTGTTTTAATTCTGCTAAAAGGGCCCTAAACATGTTTACATTTAATCCCCCACACAGTCCCCTGTCTGTGCTTACAACTATATACCCAACTCTTGTAGCCTTCCGTTCGGTTAAAAATGGGTGTTTATAGTCGGGGTTTGCTTTAAACAAATGGCCAATAACGTTTTTAATTTTATCTGCATAAGGGAGAGCGGACTGCATTGTTTTTTGGGTACGCCTCATTTTGCTAGCGGCAACCATTTCCATTGCTTTGGTAATTTTTTGAGTATTTTTAACACTTCCAATCTTTGTTCGAATTTCTTTCTCGTTCGCCATGTGTTGCTTGTATTAAAAAGCTCCTGTTTCTTTAAATTCTTCGACCGCTTTTTTAAGTCCTGCCTCTATTTTCTCGTTGTAATCCCCTGAGTTGTTTATTTTGTCTATCAACTTTTGGTGGTTATCTCTGAAGCTTGCGAGTAAACCCGTTTCAAAATCAACTACTTTTTCAGCATCTATATCATCAAGATAGCCTTCGTTGGCAGCGTAGAGGGAGATAGCCATTTCTGCGACCGACAAAGGTGAGTATTGTTTCTGTTTCATAAGCTCGGTTACTCTTTGACCTCTTTCAATTTGTTTGCGAGTTGTTTCGTCCAAATCAGAAGCAAACTGAGCAAAAGCGGCCAATTCACGGTATTGGGCTAGTGCCAATCGAACGCCTCCACCCAGTTTTTTAATGATCTTGGTTTGGGCTGCGCCCCCCACCCTTGAAACAGAGAGTCCAGCATTTATTGCTGGCCTGATGCCTGCATTAAACAAGTCGCTCTCAAGGTAAATTTGACCATCGGTAATTGAAATTACGTTTGTTGGAACAAATGCAGAAACATCGCCGGCCTGGGTTTCAATAATTGGCAGTGCTGTTAATGATCCAGTTCTTCCTTTGACTTTCCCTTTGGTTGCTTTTTCAACATACTCGGCGTTTACTCTTGCGGATCTTTCTAGTAGTCGGGAATGAAGATAAAAAACATCTCCAGGATATGCCTCTCTTCCAGGAGGCCTTCTCAACAACAAAGACACTTGTCTGTATGCCCATGCTTGTTTGGTAAGGTCGTCATAGATAATGAGCGCATCTTCGCCTTGGTCTCTGAAATACTCGCCCATAGCACAACCGGAATATGGTGCGATGTATTGCATTGCTGCCGAATCTGCAGCAGCAGCGGCAACAACAATTGTGTGCTCCATTGCCTCATGTTCTTCGAGCTTTCTAACAACCCCAGCAATGGAGGAGTTTTTTTGTCCCACAGCGACATAAATGCACTTAACCCCTGTTCCTTTTTGGTTGATAATCGTATCTACGGCAACTGCTGTTTTTCCGGTTTGGCGATCTCCGATAATTAACTCTCTCTGACCTCTGCCAACAGGGACCATAGAATCAATGGATTTTAGCCCCGTTTGCACGGGCTGGCTCACAGATTGTCGAGAAATAACGCCTGGGGCAACCTTTTCAATTGGCGCGGTTGTTGTGCTCTCTATTGGGCCCTTGCCATCCAATGGCTCGCCCAGTGAGTTAACCACCCTCCCTAACAAAACGTCTCCTACTGGGACCTCAAGTATTCGGTTGGTGGTTTTAACTATTGCCCCTTCAGAAATATGCGTATAGTCACCAAGGACGACGGCGCCTACTGAGTCTCGTTCTAAATTAAGCGCCAATCCAAACGTTTCACCTGGAAACTCAATCATTTCACCGTACTGAACATCACTTAGCCCATGAATTCTAGTAATTCCGTCGGTTACTGAAACCACCGTTCCAACATCAGATGCTTGGGCATCTCCTTCAAAGTTTTCAATTTTTTTCTTGATTAACTCACTTATTTCCGAGGCTTTAATCGTCATTGTTTTCCTTTTTTAGTTAATTAAAAATCTGGTTAGGCTTTGCAATTGTGTACTAACCGCGCCATCAATCATGTGGTCGCCCGTTTGAATAACCGCTCCACCGATTAGTGCTTTATCAATTATCACCTTCAAGTCAACTTTGTTTCCTAGTTTTTTCTCAAGCGCATGGGTTATTGTATTAAGCGCTTTCTCATCTATTTGCGCTGCGGCGGTTAATGTAACCTCAGTTGTTTTTTCCGATTCTCTTTTTTTCTGATTATATTGTTTTTGCAGCTCATTCATTATATTAAGGCGACTGTTTTCCGATAGTGTTTGGATTAAGTTCAAAAACTGTTTTTGGTTTGAGCTATCGACCGCAGCCCCAAGGGTGGCACTCTCATAAAAGACTTTTGCAACCTTGTTCTTGTTTAATCCAGGCGCTTTTATCAAGGCCTTGATTTCATTGTTGTCCAACAGTTCGGAGCATTCTTTTAGAAAGCCTGACCATTCCGTTAGAGTTTCTGACGACACTGCCAAGTCAAAAACAGCTTTGGCATAAGGCCGGGTAATTGTTCTTAATTCATCCATATCATTTAATTTTCTTAGCAAGCCCTTTTAACAATGCTTCGTGGTCTGAAGCTTTGATTTCTCTGGTTAAAATTTTCTCTGCGCCTGCAACAGCAAGCCTAGCAACCTCTGTCTTAAGACCCTCTTTAAGTTTTGCGGCCTCTTGATTGGCTTCTTCTTGTGCTGTGTCCATAATTCTTGATCGTTGTTTTTCTCCATCTGTTTTTGCTTCTTCCACAATTGATGTTGCACGACTGTTGGCTTGGTCAATAATTGTTGATGCTTGTTTTCTCGCTTTTTTTACCAAAACAGATGCCTCTGACCCAGCGTCAATCAACTTCTTTTGACCCTGCTCTGCTGCCGCCAAGCCCTCTGATATTGTTTTGTTGCGCTCTTCAATTGCTTGCATGATCATCGGCCAAATAAACTTCATACAGAACCAAACAACTGTTATAAAAACAATCATTTGCACTATAAGCGTGGCATTAATATTCATTTTTTAGCCTCCAAGTCAATGGCTGTGCTCTGCCTGTTAAGGTCACCCAATAAACGGATTGGCAAATACAAAAAACAAGGCTATGCCTACACCAATCATTGGTACCGCATCCAACAACCCAGCAACAATAAATAACTTGACCTGCAACATATTTGCCATTTCTGGTTGCCTTGCGGCGCCCTCTAAAAAGCGACCTCCGAGCAACCCGAAACCGATCGCCGTGCCTAGCGCGCCCATGCCTATAAGGATGCTTGCTGCAATTGCCGTCATTCCTAAAATAAAGTCAGATTCCATTTTTTTCTCCTGTTATAGTTTTTTTTACTGTTTCTAATGCGCTTCATGCGCCATGCTCAAATAAACGACAGTGAGCATCATAAAGATAAACGCTTGCAATAAAATTATCACCAAATGAAAAAGCGCCCACACCAATCCTAATAAAAACTGCATTATCATATACCCCGAATCAGCAACGGTAAACTGCTCTGCCACAAGACCAAGAGTGAATAGCGCTATGATCAAAAATATCAACTCTCCTGCATATAAATTACCAAAAAGCCGTAGCCCCAATGACAGAGGCTTTGCAATCTCTTCAATTAGTTTCAACAAAAGATTAAACGGCAACATCCATTTTCCGAAAGGCTGAAACGCCAGCTCTTTGGCAAAGCCTCCAAGGCCTTTTATTTTAATACTGAAGTAAATAATTAAAAGAAAAACTGTTAATGAAAGACCAAAGGTTATATTAAGGTCAGCGCTGGGGACCACGCGCATGTATTCAATGCCAGTGAATCCACCGAGCCATGGGAGCAAATCTACTGGTATCAGGTCCATAAAATTCATCAAAAACACCCAACAAAAAATTGTAAGCGCCAATGGCGCTATGAGTTTGCTGGTGCCGTAATAGGTATCTTTAACTTGCTGGTCGACGAACACAACGGCCAGCTCCACAAAGCCCAGCCAACCTGAGGGAGCTTTAATGGTGGCCTTTCTGGCAGCAAAATAAAAAGAAGCACAAAATAAAAGCGCCATAAACACAGAGTAAAAAAGACTATCCAAATGCAGGGTCCAAAATCCGTTTTCTTCGCCCGAAAAAACTGTTTGTGTGTTGAATATCAAATGGTGTGAAATGTAGTCATTGGAGGAGGCTTCTTCACTGTGGGCAGACTGCCCTGCGATATGGTCTTTGTCTGTGGCAGAAAACGCGTTTGCAGAAATCAAAAAAATACAAGCCAAGAGCAGTGTTTTAAGGAAGCTAGCTTTATTCATTTTATCTGTTTTTTTATACGACCAATAAAGACAACCAATAGACAAAAACGGCAACAATATAACCTATTATTAATGGGAAAAACATGGCTTTTAACAAGATAACAGCGACACCAAATAATGCTCCAGTGATAAGAAATTTTAAGGCCTCCATAATATACAGTGTGTTAGCGATTTTTTTGGGGGCTTGAGGAGCAGACTGAAAAATAAGTTTGAGCAAATGAACTGATGAAAAAACAGCTACCATACTGCCAGCAATTGAGGATTTTGCGCTCTCAAAACTCAAAAAAAACCAAAACATTGCTGCAGTAACAAGGCCTAAAGTCAGTTGAGCAGAAAGAATTCCGATTGCGGTTGTTTTTGCATTAAGTGGCTCAATTGGCATGATTGAGAAAGTTACACTGTTGTGTTTTAGGTTTGGTTATTGATTTTTTTGCTCTATTTAATTCTGTCCAAAATTCCTTGAAGCTCATCTGAGCTGGTGTATGCAATCACCAACCTGCCTTTTCCAGATTTTGTATGTTTGATGGAAACCTTTGCGCCTAACTTCTGGGTTAGGCTGTCTTCAAGCCCTCGGATATCTGGGTCTTGGGGTTGTTTTTTTGTTTTTCTTTTGTCTGCGCCGTCAAGTATGCTGCGTACTAGTTTTTCTGTGTCCCTGACGGAGAGTTGTTTTTCAATAACAAGGTTTGCCACCTCTAGTTGCATAGAGGGATCTGCTAAAGACAATAAAGATCTTGCATGGCCCATGTTTATTTTTGCGTCGTTTAAGAGCGCCTGAACGCCTGGGCTTAAGTCCAAGAGCCTTAAGGCATTAGTGATGCTCGCCCTTGCTCTTCCTACGGCGTTGGCGACCTCTTGATGGGTCATTTCGTATTCTATGATTAGTCTCTGAAATGCGCCTGCTTCCTCTAAGGGGTTGAGGTTTTCACGTTGGATGTTTTCAATCAGCGCTATGGCGACCGCTGATGCGTCTGACATCGCCCTAATAACTGCCGGAACCGCGTCTAGGTTGACCAACTGTGCGGCCCTCCATCTACGCTCGCCGGCTATAATTTCATAACGAACGCCTGTTTGCGAATCGACAACGGCTCGCTCCCTGACCACAATCGGCTGAATAATTCCTTGTCCTTCAATAGACAGCGCCAATTCTTTCAGCTGTTCTTTTTTAATGGCTCGTCTTGGCTGAAATGGTCCTGGTCCTATTTTTTCAACCGCCAATTGGTGTATGGCTTCGTCAGGTTTAATGGTTCGTTGGGCGGGCTCAGAAGCGCCAAGTAAAGCCTCCAGTCCTCGTCCTAGGCTTTTCTTTTTTTCTTGCATTGCAAGCCTAAGTTTAACGGGTTGGGAAAATCATTACATGATTTTTTTGCTTATTTCTTTTGCCAAAGACACATAAGCTTTGGCGCCCAAACAATTGCGATCATAGACCACTGCCGACAGCCCAAAGCTTGGCGCTTCTGCCAACCGAACATTCCTTGGAATAAACGTCCAAAATAATTTGTTGCCAAAATGCCTTTTGAGCTGTCCTGAGACTTCCCCAGCAAGACTATTTCTGACATCAAACATAGTTCTGAGGACTCCCTTGATTTTGAGCTCAGGGTTTATTTTTTCTTGGATTTTATTAATTGTTTCAAGCAGACCGGTTAGTCCTTCTAAGGCATAATATTCGCATTGCGCAGGAATAATGACGCCATGGGAAGCGGCCAGAGCGTTGAGGGTCAATATATTCATTGATGGCGGTGAGTCAATTAAAACATAGTCGAAGCGCGAGTCTATTCTTGTCAATATTTGTTTCAACTGGAACTCCCTCTCTCTAAACTCAAGCAGTTGAATTTCTGCAGCCATTAGGTCTTTGTTCGCGGGCAAAACCCAAAAACCATTTGCTTCTGAGTACACCATGGTGTTTTCCATTGTGGCCTCACCAAGAAACAGGTCATAAACAGAGGTTCTTATGTTGTTTTTGTCTATGCCACAAGCAGTTGTGGCGTTTCCTTGTGTGTCCAAATCAATCAAAAGTGTTTTTTTACCAATTTCATGCAGCGCGGCTGCAAGGTTTACCGTGGTAGTTGTTTTTCCAACGCCGCCTTTTTGGTTTGCGATTGCAATGATTTCTGGCATCTTAAGTTGACTTGCGTACTGTTATTAAATGTCGTTCTGCCTGTAGGTGAGGCACATGTATTTTTTTTGTTTCTAGGGCCTCCCACCCCAATGGGATTTCGCTTAACTCAGAGTGAGGGATTTTTCCTTTCATTGCAAGCAGCCTTCCTTGTTTTTTTAACATGTGGCCTGCAACTGAAACAAAATAAGAAATGGTTCCCAACGCTCTACAAACTATGGCATCAGCCTTTTTTGTAAACTCAACGCTCTCTGCTCTTTGGCAAATAATTTTAGTGTTTTTGAGTTTGAGGGCCTGAATTGTTGTGTTTAAAAAATCAGCTTTTTTGTTTTTTGACTCCACTAAAACAATTTGGCTTTCAGGTTTAATTATTGCTAATGGGATGCCTGGGCAACCGCCGCCGCTGCCAACATCTACAACCTTACCGTCTGGAACATGTTGCGCTATACTCAAAACATCCAGGAGATGCTTGGTAACCGCTTCCAGCGGATCGATGATTGCGGTTAAATTAATCGTCTGGTTTTTTTGCAGCAACAAATTGATGTATGCGATCAACAAACTAACGTTTTGCTCTTCTACGGGAAGCCCTATTTGTTGCATCCCTTGCCTTAAGAGATCCTCTTGTTTGGCCACTTGGTTTGGTGTTGCCCCCTAGGTTTTGCCCTGTCCTTTTTTGGTGGCATTTACTAAACAAGCCATGTTTCCATAGGGGTGTTTATTTTCATACATTAATTGGTGGGCATAGCCAATTTCATCAAAAGAATATGTTTCAGACAAACAGGGGTCTACTTTTTTGGCCAAGATCAATTCATTTACTGCTTCTGCCTGAACATCGTTTGCAAGGTGTGAGCCTTGAAGGCGCTTTTGCATCATCCAATGATACCTAAGGTCCATGGTGATGTTGTATCCTGAGGTTCCGGCGCATATCACAACCATTCCCCCAATGTCACACACAAAACCAGAAGTAGGCAGCGTTGCTTCGCCTGGGTGCTCAAAAACAATTTTAGGGTTTTTTCTCTCTCCAACAGCGTCCCAAATCGCTTTCCCAAAGCTTCTGGCGCCGCCTATCCAGGCCTTGTAGTCTGGTGAGCTAGTGTCTGGCATTGTGCCCCAATGAGTAAAATCATTTCGGTTTATTACACCTACTGCTCCTTTGTCTAAACAAAACTGTCGTTTGTCTTCATCAGATATTACCGCAACTGCTTTTCCTCCCAATGCAGAAACGATTTGCAAAGCCAGCGATCCTAGGCCTCCGGCTGCGCCCCAAACCAACACAACATCATTTTTTTCCACTGTGTTTGGGGGCCAGCCCATTAATTGCCTATAGGCCGTTGAAGCACAAAGCATGTAACAGCCGGCTTCTTCCCACGTTAAATGTTTGGGTTTCTGTTTAATTTGATGTGATTGCGCCCGGGCAAATTGACAATAAGAGCCATAGTTTGTTTGATAACCCCAAATGCGCACACTGGGGGCCAACATTGGGTCTTTTCCTGAAAGAACCCAGGGATCTTCTGGCTCCCACCAACCAGAATGTACCACTACTTCATCGCCAACCTTAACATCGCTTACATCTTCGCCAACAGCCCAAACTATGCCAGCAGCGTCCGACCCGCCCGCATGGAAGTCTTCTTCTTCGCCTTTTTTCTGTCGGTCTGCTATTACATCTACTGGAAAGCCTAATCCTGCCCATACGTTGTTGTAATTAATGCCCGTGGCCATAACATAAACGAGAACATCTTTGGGCCCAACTGATGGTGTGTTTATTACTTCTCGCTGCCACGCCTTGGTTGGTTCTCCAAATCTATCTTGTCTTACCGTAAAAGCATGCATCTTTTTTGGAACCTCCCCCAATGAAGGCGTTTCACCAAGATCGTAAAGCGTTTTTTCGCCCATTTTTTGCTCCTTTAGCTCTCGTTATTCCTAAAGATGGTAATGTTACCAAAATTTTAATTTCTGTTGCTTAATCGTTTGAGGTATTTTTCTTTTTCAAGCCTAGGATCAGGGACAGGTACTGAGTTTAGCAAGTTTTTCGTGTATTGATTTGATGGGGCTTGAAAAACTGTATTTGTTTCTCCTTGCTCTATTAAAACGCCCTTTTGCATCACAAGCACACGGTCACAAATCTTCTTTACCACAGCCAAGTCGTGAGCAATAAAAACCATTGTTAGCTTTTTGTGTTGTTTAAGTTTGAGCAACAATTCAATAATTTCAGCTCTTATTGAGGCGTCCAGAGCACTGACCGCCTCATCGCAAACCAGAAGTTTTGGTTTGCTTATTAAAGCTCTAGCAATCGCAACCCTCTGACACTGCCCCCCTGACAGCTCGTGTGAATATCTACCCAAAAAACCAGCTTCCAATCCGACATCACCAAGGCAGTTTTTAATTATTTGTGTTGCGTCTTTTTTTGTGGTTTTTGGAAAAAAAGAATCAAGCGGCTCTGCTAATATTTCTGAAACTGTCATTCTTGGGTTCAAAGAAGAGAAGGGGTCCTGAAAAACAACCTGAATATTTTTTCTGAATTTTTTTGTCTGCTTGTTGTTCATTTTTAGAATGTTCTCACCAAAAATAGAAATACTGCCGCCTGTGGGTTTTTGTAGTTTTAAAAGGCTTCTTGCTAAAGTTGACTTGCCGCTCCCAGACTCGCCAACCACGCCTAAAATCTCTCCCTCTTTTATATCAAAACTTAGGTTGTTCACGGCTTTTAAGTGTTCTGCTTTTGAAATAAAGTTTCTTTTTGGCATGGGAAAAAAGACAGAGAGCCCTTTGATGCTGGCGCTGGTTTGTGGCTCAATGTTTGGCTCTGTTTTTTGCAGTGGCTCGTCTAGCTCTCTTGATTTAAAAAGAAGTTCTCGTGTGTGCTCTGCTTCGGGAGAATAAAAAATCTGCTCTGCGCTTCCATACTCTTGCTTAATGCCGTTTTTTAAAACCAAAACGTTGTCACAGGTTCGTGCCACAACCCCGAGATCGTGGGTGATAAGAATAACTGACATTAAAAACTTTTCCTTTACCTCTAATATCAAATCTAGGATTTTTTCTTGCACAGTAACATCTAGAGCTGTCGTTGGCTCGTCAGCAATTAACAAGTCAGGGCTTGTAAGCAGGGCTGTTGCAATCATCACTCGTTGTCTCATGCCGCCGGAAAGCTCAAAGGAATACCCATCTATTCTTTTGTCTGGGCTTGGCACCTTAACCGCTGACAACATTTCAATACAGCGGTCTCTTGCTTCTTTTTTATTGTCTTTGCTGTGTTGTCTTAAAACACCAGACATTTGTTCCCCTATGGTTATGTATGGGTTTAACGAGCTCATTGGGTCCTGGAATATCATTGCAATCTCGTTTCCTCTAATCTTGTTCAGCTCTTTATCAGAAAGCCCGAGTATTTCTTTGTTTTTAAAAACCGCACTGCCTGTTGCTCCGCCATTTGATTCGAGCAGACCCATTAAAGAAAGAACGGTTTGGCTTTTTCCTGAACCCGATTCACCAACTATTCCTAAAACTTCGTTTTTTTGAAGATGAAAACTGAGGTTGTTAACTGCTGTAATTATTGTGCCCCTTGTATTAAAGGACACGTTTAGATTGTCTACTGAAAGTATTTTATCCACTCTCTCTGGTCCTGTCTTTTGGGTCCAGCGCGTCCCTTAGTCCGTCGCCGATAAAGTTAAAACAAAACAGTGTTGTGGCCAAAAATATTCCTGGAAACAAAAGCATCCATGGAGAGGTTTCCATTTGTCTGGCGCCTTGATTAACCAAAGCTCCCCAAGAGGTCATCGGCTCTTGGACGCCCAGGCCCAAAAAACTTAAAAAAGATTCTACTAAAATAACCTGGGGCACCGTTAGGGCCACATACACAACAACCAAGCCAAGCAGGTTTGGAACTATGTGTTTAAAAACGATCCTTGCTGTTGTTGCGCCGCCGGTTCTGGCAGCATCAATAAACTCTTTCCCTTTAAGGTTCAGGGTTTGTCCTCGAACAATTCTAGCGATATCCAGCCAATTAACTGCACCGATGGCTACAAAAATTAAAAAAATACTTCGTCCAAAAAAAACCATTAACAAAATCACAAAAAATAAAAAAGGCATTGCGTAAAGCACGTCTACCACTCGCATCATAATTGCGTCTGTTTTTCCGCCAACGAACCCGGATATGGAGCCGTAAGAAACACCAATAATTACACTAACCATTGTTGCCACCAGGCCTACCATCAAGGAAATTCTTCCTCCGTGCATAACCCTAACAAACAAGTCTCTGCCCAAATCATCAGTACCAAAAATATGGCCGCTAGCCAGGTCTGGTTGTATCGAAATTTGGTACCAATCTGTTTGGTCTAAAGCAAAAGGGCTTAGCAAAGGCCCGAAGATGACCATCAATCCCATAACAACCATTACCCACGCAGAGGTTGCGGCGGCTTTGTTTTTTTTCAACACCCTCCAGGCATCATTCAACAGAGAGTTGTTTTTATTTTTTTTGCGCAAGCTCATCTGTTGGTTTTTATTTTTGGGTCGATAAACCCATAAAGAATATCAACAAGAAGATTAAAGAAAATAATTAAACACCCATAAAAAACCACCACGCCGAGCACAAGGGTATAGTCTCGATTAAGAGCTCCCTGAACAAAGTACCTGCCTAGGCCAGGGAGGCCAAAAATCTGTTCCACCACCACAGATCCAGTGATGATTGCGGCTGTTGCTGGACCCAGATAAGAAACAATTGGAAGAAGAGTTGGCTTTAAAACATGTCGCAAAACAATATATTGCATAGGAATGCCTTGGGCTTTAGCTGTGCGAACAAAGTTGCTGCCAAGAACCTCTATCATTGACCCTCGGGTTAGCCTGGCAATGTAAGCAACCTGAGGGAAGGCCAGCGCCGCTACCGGTAAAATCATGTTGCTGGCGCTGCCATCGCCCAAGCCTCCTGCTGGCAGTAGGTTTAAAAAAATAGCAAACAACAAAATCAACAAAGGTGCCATTACAAAATTTGGAACTGAAATCCCAGTCATGCCAAAAAACATAACCACATAGTCGATTTTGGTGTTTTGATTAAGGGCAGCAACGGCCCCTATAAGGGTGCCAAAAAAAAGCGCGATCAAGATAGCGGTAGCGCCCAGTCTCAGCGAGACAGGAAAGCCGCTCATGATTAATTCTGTGACATTAAAGTCTCGATACTGAAAAGATGGCCCAAAATCGCCCTGTAGAATGTCCCCTATATACTTAAGCAGCTGCTTAGGCAGTGGGTCGTCTAGGTTATAGGCTGCTCGCAGATTTGCCTCAACCTCCTCGGGCAAAGATCTTTCCATATCAAAGGGTCCACCAGGCGCTGCCTTGACCAGAAAAAAAGCTAAGCAAACTAGCGCCAGTAGAGTGGGGATTGCCCCCAAAAAACGAGAAAATACAAACTTAAGGCTGCCCATTGTTGTTCACGGTTTCTGTTTTTAATATTTTCACATATTTTGAATAGTGATGATCCATAACATTGCCCTCTAAACCAGAAACTCTGGGCTTAATTAAGTGTTGACTAACATAAAAATATATAGGGATAACGGGCATGTCTTCAAGCATGATTTTTTCTGCTCGCCTTAGAGCGTCCAACCTGTCTTCTCCAGCGTTTTTTGTGGCAGCAAGATTGATAAGCTCGTCGTATTCCTTGCTGGAGTATCCAGCATGGTTCATTTCGTTTTCTGAGTGAAGCAGCTGCGAAAAAGTATATGGGTCGTCGTAGTCCCCAATCCAACCGGCCCGAAAAATCTGGGTTCCTTGCTTCAGTCTTCTGGTCTCTAAAAACACTTTCCATTCTTGGTTTCTTAGTGTTGTTTTAACCCCAAGGGCTTGTTTCCACATTGCCGCAATAGCAAGGGCTATTCTTTTGTGGTTTTCGCTGGTGTTGTAGAGAATCTCTACCTCCAGTGGGTTTTCTTTGCTAAAGCCTGAGGCGAGATAAAGTCTTTGCGCTTCTTGGTTTTTTTTCTCCTGGGTCCACCCGGACCAGTTGGCGGGCACAGCCTTGAATGACTTGACCGGGGGAACAAGGCTGTAAGAAGGAATCTGCCCCGCCCCAAGAATAATGTCTGTGATAACGTTTCTGTCTATCGCCATTGAAAGCGCGGTTCTCAGTTTTGGTTTGTCTTTAAAGGGCGGTTGTGTGTTATTAAAGCCGTAATAATAGCTCCCGAAGTATGGGGAGATTTTTAGATCGTTGGGCAAACATTGTCGTATCCAGGGCAACTGCTCTGCCAAAACAGTTTCTGTAAAATCTAACTCCTGCGCTCTGTATCTTTTAAACGCAGAGTTTGTGTCGTCAAGCGGATAATAATAAACCTCTTCCAGAGTAGTGTTTTTGTTGTCCCAATACTCTGTATTTCTCACCAGTTTTATGTGTGATTGCACTCTCCACTCTTGCAGCCTAAAAGCACCGTTGCCTACTAGGTTACCCGGCCTTGTAAACTGGGCGCCAAATTCTTCGACGGTAGGGCGGTGTGCAGCATAGGTGGTTGAGTGTGTTAGCAGACTCAAAAAATAAGGCGTTGGTTCGTCTAGCTCAATAATCAGCGTTTTGGGTCCTTCCGACCTAACCCCGAGTGTTTCAGGGTCTTTTATTCCCAACACAATGTCTCTGGCGTTTTTAATTGGATACAGCATGCTTGAGTAATTTGACAATGTAGACGGGTCCACGCTCCTGCGCAGGCCATAGACAAAATCGTCTGCCGTTACATCATCTCCGTTGCTCCATTTGCCGTTTTCACGCATTGTAAAAACATATGTTTTAGCGTCTTCGGCAAGTGTCCATGATTCAGCGGCCCCAGGAATATAGCTCCCAGATGGGTCCTCCATGATCAAGCCCTCAAAAAGATCTCTCAAGACGTTTGAAGCTGGCACGCCCTCTGCTCGGTGGGGGTCCAGGGTTCCTGGCTCTGTGCCGTTGTTTTTTCTAAACACCTGGGTTGATGCAAGCTCTTGCCCTGTTTCGCCGCCAACAATTACATCTTGGTTGCCCATAATGCAGTCTATTTCTTGTTTTTTGCCGCAGCCAAAAACAAACAACAGCAAACTTAATGTAAGGACCTTGAGCCTCATAGGCCTTCTGCTTTTTTCAGGCTGCGTTTTTTTAAATGCACAAGAAGGACTGACAGCGTTGCCGGCGTAACCCCTTGAATTCTTGCTGCTTGGCCTATGGTTTCTGGCGCAAATTCCTTGAGTTTTTGTTTTGCTTCATTAGAAAGGCCTGGCAGGTCAGAATAGTTTATGTCTTCTGGCAGGAGTGTGTTTTTATATGTTTTTTGCCTTTCAACTTCTTTTCTTTGTCTGAAAAGATACCCTTCATATTTTGCGTCTGTTTCTATTTGCTCATTTATTTGTTCCTTAACAAAGGCTTTTTCTTTGTTCTGGTTTTTCCTTTTGCCAACCCCAGGCAAAGAGACGAGCTTGGCGTAGTTCACGCCAGGTCTTTTCAACAGTTCATATGCGGTTTTTTCGGCTGTTTTTTGGTTGGCGCTGTTATCTAGCTTCGTGATTGTTTTAGCTGGCACGAAAATGCTTGTCAAGCGCTGCTTCTCTTTCTCAATGGTGTTTCTTTTTTCACAGAAAATTCTCCAGCGATCATCGTCAACAATGCCAAGCTCTCGGCCTTTTGGTGTTAGCCGGCTGTCGGCGTTGTCTTCCCTTAAAAGCAACCTATGTTCTGCCCTACTTGTGAACATTCTATAGGGTTCGTTGGTGCCTCTAGTTACTAAATCATCAGACAAAACACCAATATATGCCTCTTCTCTCCCTGGGATCCAGGGTTCTTTGTTTTTCAGCCCAAGACCAGCGTTGATGCCCGCCAAAATACCTTGGGCCGCGGCCTCCTCATATCCGGTGGTTCCATTGATTTGACCAGCAAAAAACAGTCCTTTTACTTGCCTTGTTTCTAGTGTTGCGCTGAGGTCTCTTGGGTCAAAGAAGTCATACTCGATGGCATAGCCTGGTTTTGTGATAATGGCTGCCTCGAACCCCTTAATGGATCTTACAAACCGTTTTTGGTCTTTTTTGTCGAGGCTGGTTGAGATCCCGTTTGGGTAGACCTCAGGGGACTCGAGTCCCTCTGGCTCAATAAAAATTTGGTGTCTTGTTTTGTCTTTAAACCTCACAATCTTGTCTTCAATAGAAGGGCAGTACCTCGGTCCGTTGCCGGTAATGCTGCCATCAAAAAGGGGTGATCCAGCCAAAGAGCTTTTAATGATGTGGTGTGTTTCTTGGTTGGTGTAAGCAAGGTGGCAGCTGACTTGTTGGGGGTGCTGTTTTCTGTTGCCAACAAAAGAAAAAACAGGTCTTGGTGTGTCGCCAGGCTGTTCGTCCAAAACATCAAAGTTGATGCTTTTTTTAAGTATTCGTGGGGGTGTTCCAGTTTTTAACCTGCCAACCCTGGGGGCGATTTCTTGCAGCTGGTCTGCCAGTTTGGTCGAGGGTCTGTCACCAATCCTGCCGCCATCTAGTTGTTCTTTCCCGACATGAATTTTGCCATTTAAAAAAGTTCCTACGGTTAAAATAACGCGCCCAGCTAGCTGAGTGTTGCCGTTTTCGGTAACAACGCCCTTTATTGTTTGTCCCTCTAGTAAAATACTTGAAACCATGCCACCAACAACCGTAAGGTTTGGTTGGCTGAGCAAACTTTTTTGAATTGCGCTTCTGTATAGGGCCCTGTCTGCTTGGGCTCTGGTTGCTTGAACAGCCCTCCCTTTGCTTGCGTTTAGTTTTTTAAAATGAATTCCTGCTTGGTCTGCGGCTGTCGCCATAACTCCGCCCAGCGCGTCTATTTCTTTAGCTAGATGTCCTTTGCCAACACCGCCAATTGCTGGGTTACAACTCATTTGTCCTATGGTGGCGGGGTCTTGGGTCACCAGCAAAGTTTTGTGCCCCATGCGCGACAAAACAGATGCTGCCTCTGTCCCAGCATGTCCTCCACCAACAACTATTGCCTCGTATTTATTTTTGCTTATCATTGCCTTATTTTCCAATACAAAACCTACTAAAGATTTTCTCCAGAAGGTCCTCGTTTGTAAACTCGCCCGTAATCTCTGAGATCGAATTTTGCGCCAGCAAGAGCTCCTCTGCAACTAAATCCGTTGTTTGGTTGTTGTTTATTTGTTCTGCCGCTGATGCAAAAAAATCGTGTGCTTGGTTTATGTTGCTGAGGTGCCTCCTTCTTGCGGTATACGTTTCCTCTTGGCTTAAGTCAGAGCCAAAAAATTTTTTGAGGTGGTCAACAAGCTCATCAACCCCTTCTTTTGAGATGGCAGACAGACAAAAAACCACCCCCCCATTGTCTCTGTTTTTTCCTGGCTTGTCTTGGGTTAGGTCAATTTTATTTTTAACGATTATGGTGTTTTCGTTTGGCTTGATTTGTTCTGGCGGTTGGCTGCTAGCATCAACTATGCGCAAAACACAGTCGGCGCTTGCGGCTGCCTTTTTTGCTCTTGCAACACCCTCTTTCTCTATTGGGTTGTTGGCGCTTCTAATTCCGGCCGTATCTATTAGGCGAACCAAAAAGCCGTCAAGAAGAATGGTTTCGTCTAGTGTGTCTCGGGTCGTTCCTGGGGCTCTATTAACAATTGCTCTTTCGTGACCACATAACGTGTTCAATAGGCTTGATTTGCCAACATTGGGCCTACCAGTTAACACGACCGTGATGCCCTCTCTGACTCTACATGCTTTTTCGGTGCTTGCTAAAAGCTGTTTAAACCTTGGTTGAATTGCCTCAAGCTTTTTTTCAAGGCTTTTTTTATGTTTTGTTTCGGTCAGGTCTTCTTCGGGAAAATCTAGGCTGGCCTCTACTTCGGCCCTAAGCTCTGTTAGTTGGTTGCTCAACAAACAGAGCTCCTGAGAAAAGACGCCATCGAGGGATCTCTGCGCCGCTTTTACGGTTGCTCGCGAAGTGCTTTCAATAAGGTCGACAACTGCCTCGGCCTGTATCAGGTCGAGCTTATCGTTTAAGAACGCTCTTTTGGTAAACTCGCCCTGCTCAGCAATTCTAGCGCCGTACTGAAACAAAACCTCAAGAAGATGGTCGACAATGGCTTGCCCGCCATGACAGGTGAGCTCGAGAACATCCTCCCCTGTGTAAGACCTGGGGGAGTTAAAAAAAAGAGCTATTCCGGAATCAACAATTTCGCCTTCCGGGGCTTTAAAGGGAGAATATTTAGCAGCCATGTGTTTGGGGGTATACCCAAGGGTTTTTTTTGCTATCTGCTTTGTCAGAGGGCCTGAAACCCTGACAACGGCTAACCCGGCTCTACCAGGCGCCGTAGCCAACGCTGCTATGGTGTCATTTAGTTTGTTTAGCTTCGAGCTCAAGCCTTATTGGGTTGCTCTGTTTATTTTCCACTGTTGAGCAATTGACAGCAAAGAGTTCGTGAGCCAATAAAGAACCAGCCCAGACGGGAAAAAAGCAAACATGCCGGTGAACATTATTGGCATTGCCATCATTACCTTGGCTTGCATTGGGTCGGGTGGTGCTGGGTTTAGTTTTTGTTGAAAAAACATGCCAAGCCCCATTATAACCGGCAACACAAAATAGGGGTCCCTAGAAGAGAGGTCCTGTATCCAAAGAAAAAAGGGCGCTTGTCTGATTTCAACGCTTTCAAGCAAAACCCAATAAAAGGCGATGAAAAAAGGTATTTGGATCAACATTGGCCAACAACCGGCCATGGGGTTTACTCCTTCTTTCTTGTAAAGCTCCATCATTGCTTGGCTTTGGGCTTGTTTGTCGTCTTTATATCGATCTTGAATGGCCTTAATCCTTGGTGTGACTGTTCTCATTTTGGCCATTGATTTGCCGCTAGCCTCTGTCAAGGGGTAAAAGAGAAGTTTGATGAGAAGGGTGACTAAAATAATTGCAACGCCCCAGTTTTGGACAAGCCGGTGTGTCTTTTCTAAAACCCAAAACAAGGGGGCTGACAAAAAAGCCAGCACGCCGAAATCGACGCTTAGCTCCAGGCCCTGGGCAACGCCCTTTAGTTGTTCCTGGATTTTTGGGCCAACAACAAGCGTTGTGGAAACCCTTGCTCTCGAGCCAGGCTTGACCGTGACCGGTGTTTCTCCAATTGTGGCTACTTTATACAGGCTATTGCCTGGGTCTGCGGTGGCGCTGTATGTGTAGGGCTGGTTTTGTTCTGGGACCATTGCAACCAAAAAGTGGTGCTGTATGTTTGAGGCCCAGCCGTTAGTGTGCGTTGTTGTTGTTGGGGCAGAACCAAGCTCACTGATGTCTAGTTTTTCATAGCTGTCCCCATCATAAATTATAGGCCCATTGAAAGAGTACGTTTCAACATTGAACATAGATCTTTCTTGTTTTTTGTCTTTTTTTACAAGCTGGTTATAAAGAACAAATGTGTAGTCTTGTGTGCCCAGGTTTTTGACATCGTAGGTCAACAAAATATCGTAACGCCCTTTTTTTAGGGTATAGCTTTTAACAACCTCTAGGTTTGTTTGCCCTTGATTGGTTCTCCAAACCAAAGATGTTGAAACCTGCTCCTGTCCCTCTCTTAGTTCTAGTTTTTTATAGTTCTCTACAAATGCTTGTTGATGGTTGGGCTCGGGAAGGTTGTTTAACGACAGAAGCCCTGTTTGAAAATACTGATAACTTTCTTCGTTGTAGGAAAGAAGCTCGATCGGTGTTGATGTTTCATTTTTGCTTGGAAAATATTTAAGAAGCTTTGCCTGAACAATGTCTCCGCCTTTGTCGGGGTTAATCCCTAGCTCTAAAACATCGGTTTTTACTGTTACTAGTCTAGACGCAATTCTTGGTTTTTCAGCTGTTTCTGCTGATCTTCCTTGGATTGTAACCGCGGGCAATTTGTCTGACAGTCCCAACACACCCGCTGTCTCTTCGGCCCTCTTGTTGTTTTGTGTTGTCAGCTCTTTTGTTTGGGTTGACACCACGCTTGGGTTGGTTGGTGGCGCCGCATAATCCAGGTTCCACTGGTTTACGCCCAGCCAAAGCAGCACAAAAAAACCAGCCCACAAAACAAGCCTCAGGTTATCCATTTGTAATGCTTGTTTTTGTTGAATATTTCATTATCTTCTGCCAGTGGCCAGCTAGGCTTTCGGTTAATATTTTATCATCAGCCACCTTGGATGCCTGGTGTTTTATTCTGACAACAACATCAAAGCCTCTTTCACATCTAAGGTCGCTTAAAAAGCTGTTTTTTATAAGTCGTTTTAGCTTGTTTCTTTTTGTTGCTTTATTTACGATTCTTTTTGCTGCTGCGACCCCAACCCTGCTTCTTGGCGCTTTGTTGGGCATGTAAAAAACAGCAAAAAATTTATCTTCAGAAATTGTTGGTGAAGAAAAAACGCGATCAAAGTTAAGTTTTTCTGCCAAAATTACTATCTTAAACAGAAAGCCTAGCTCTTCCTTTGGCTCTTCTTTTGTTAATAACCCGCCTTCCTGCCTTCGTAGACATGCGCGCCCTAAAGCCGTGGGTTCTTTTTCTTTTCAGATTGCTGGGTTGATATGTTCTTTTCATTGTTGGGCAAAAACCTCATTTAAAAACAATACGATAGTACGGGTTATTTCGGCATGAAAGAGTATGAAAGATGCCCCCCGTTGTCAACCAAAAAACAACCTGTGGATAAGTAAAAA
>Ga0209019_1000470_pt1 | contig 20454 bp, 11 predicted proteins | sample METZYME_3_300m_FD_187549 | JGI IMG/M metagenome (GOLD analysis project Ga0209019, IMG submission 187549) | Marine microbial communities from oxygen minimum zone in mesopelagic equatorial Pacific - METZYME_3_300m (SPAdes) (version 2) | ecosystem: Environmental > Aquatic > Marine > Oceanic... | reverse complement strand
AGGCCAGAGGGTTCTACATGTTCGCCGGCTTCATGCTACTGACCCCGCTGCTGATGGTGCTGTGGTGGAACAGAGCGGCCATCTTCAGTGGAGCGCCTCTGGCTAGCGATATCGAGAAGCACGAGCGTCGCAGGCTGCGTCGCCTGCGCGAGAGGCTCGCCGAGGCCCTGTCCGCAGAGAGTATCGACGAAAGGGAGATCGAGTACTCTCTGAAGCAACTCGGGGACAGTCCTTGGAGAGCCGTGATTCAGGACTGGGGCGAGCCGCTGCTGCGGCACATGACCGAGCAAGTGGAGATCTGCGTTTGGAGGATCAGCGAGGGAGATGCCGTCCTGCTGATTGGAATACGGGTCGCTGAGGTCCCGTGGGAGCTGGCTGCGATGAGGATTCATGCTCCCGAGGGAGCCAAGGTCGGCATCTCCTCGGTGTCACCCAGCCGACTCTTCCAAGACGACGAGATCTTCCTTGACACGCTGTCAGAAGGAAGCAGGGTGTTCCTCAGCCTCGCACTGGAGGGCGGCCCTACCAGCCTCGGATTCCAACTATCGGGACTGGTAGGAGGAGAGCCACTCGCTGCGACCCCCAACCGGGCTCTGGACTGGGGCGAATCCGAGTAATCAGGGCCTTCTTCTCTTGTTGGCCTCGAACCTTATCGCATCCTGCAGGGAATCCATATCGGTGCCAATCTCTCCGCGCATCCCCTCAAGGGATTTCTTCAGGGAGCGCGGCACTTTGCTCGGCATGTCCAACTTGAGCAGTACGGTGACGGAGCCCCTGCCGCGACGACCTCTGCCCCCAGGTAGCCCACGGCCAGGGATGCTCAGGGTCTCACCAGGATTCGAGCCTGCTGGTACCTTGATTGAGAGGTCGCTTCCATCGATGTGCGGAATCTCGACTTGGGTGCCGAGGACCAGTTCAACGAACCCCAGAGGCAGTGCCATCAGGAGGTCCGGGCCGTCCCTCTCAAACCAGGGGTGCTCCTCGACCTCAATCTGGATGTACAAATCACCGCTCTCCCCTCTGTTACCCCTAGCTGCCTCGCCGTGACCCCTCATCCTGAGTCGGGTCCCAGTCGCAACACCGGGGGGGACTGTGAACCGCACCTGCTTGGCTTGCCTAGCCCTACCCTGCCCATCGCAGGTCGCGCAGGGATCGCTGACTATCCTTCCCTCGCCTCTGCACGACGAGCAGTCTGAGACTACCTGTTTGGTGAAGAAGCCGGCCTTCTCTATCCTCTGGATTCTGCCTCGGCCGTCGCAGGTAGGGCACTCCCTCACTCCGTCTGTGCTCTCGGAACCAGTCCCATCGCACTTCTCGCAGATCTTCAGTACATCTATCTCGATATCGTCCTCGTAGCCGTCCATGACAGCTTGGAACGGTACTTCGTGATTCAGAAGCAGGTCCCTGCCCCTGCTTCTGCGCTGGCCTCTCCCTCCACTGAAAATTTGGCTGAAGATGCTCTCAAAACCACCTCCGAACAAATCGTCTATGCTGATATTTACTCCTTGGAAACCGCTTGGGCCGAACGGAGATCCGCCGGGTTGCTCGTGACCGAAGGTGTCGTACTTCCTCCGCTCTTCGGGGTCAGACAGTACTGCATAGGCCTCCTGAACTTCCTTGAACCTCCTCTCAGACTCGGGGTCCTCGGGGTTCTTGTCGGGGTGGTGCTGACGAGCCAGTGATCTGAATGCTCGCTTGATTTCTGAACCGGTGGCGTCTCTGGCCACGCCTAGAACTTCGTAGTAGTCCCTCTTACCTGCCATGGCCCTCGCCTGTGCGGGGCTCTTGACCGACCGTTTTCAACCCCACCCTCAAGTCAGGAACTCCCCGCATGATGTGCAGTACGGGGTTCCGGAGTTGTTCAGAGCGCCGCAGGCTGTGCAGGAGATGACCGAACGAGCCAAGGAGGATTCTGCTGGAGTCGCCCACTGGTCATCCGATGAGGTCTTCGATGAGGCCTTCTTGCTGGCTTTAGTGACTCTGCGCTCCATCCTGCGCTCGGCCGATGCATCGAGACGGCTGTTGATCGCCCCTGATATCCTCGAGAACACCCCCGGGGCCTTCGGCTCGGCTATAGCCTCCTCGTCGACCATGGTGCTGATGCCCGTGGTCTGCGTCTGAGGGGGTTCGGTGTCCTCGCCTATGTCCTCCTCCGAGCGCTCGGTGTTCAGGGAACCGACGGTCCCGGACTTCAGCGCTTGGGCCTTCAGGGCCTTGCGACCGGTGGCTGGGGTGCTCGCCTTGGCCTCCATGCGCTCTATCGCGGCTTCGCCCTTCTCCCACAGCCCCCTGTCCTCGCGCGAGTACGCTTTGGAAAGCTTGCGAATCGCCCTAGACCTGTGAAACTCATGATCCTCGATCTTGCGGTACCTCATGAACATCACAACACCCACCAAGAGGGCGGCTGCGTGGATCGAGTACCTCAGAGTGATATCCTGCGAGATGACCTCTTCTAATGCGTCGGAGCCATAGCGTAGCGCCACCACGCACATGGTCGGGGCGAGGAGGAGGGCGGCTCCCATCATCGGTGAGCGCTGAGCCATGCCTCGGGCCCATTCTCGCATCGTTTGAATCATTCGCGTTCCCGGGAGCGGTCGGATGCAGAGAACTCATGGCCAGCGACGCGCACGAAGGCTCGTGTCTCCCCTAATCAGTGTCTCCACGGTGGTGCAGCCGCACGAGGACCCACAGCGAGTGGTGGACGCTGTCCAAGTGATGTTTCCCGATTGGAGCCCTGACAGGATGCCCTCGAACTCGGGATTCCCCAGCGGTCGGGCGGCGGAGATGATGACTGGTTCGTCCGAGTCCCTGGACACGCTGCTTGAAGCGGTCAGGATTCAGAGGGTCCTCGATACCGCCCTAGATGTGATGAGTTTGGAGCTGGACGGGAGCTCCACGGGCTTCTCCCTGTCCCGTCAGGCTGCCCTCGCAGGCAAGGTATCCTTCGTCGTCAAAGACAGGGCAATCGGCGGTGAGATGAGGGTCGGGCTGACCGGAGAGGGGCTGGCGGCCTGGCTGGAGCAGCAGACTTGGCACGCGGGTCGAGATTCCGTCCCACGCAGTGTGGGTGACGAACTGGCGATGGCCAGCGACGGGGAGCCTGTCGAGTGGTTCGACCGCAAAGGAAAACGGACGATTGGTGATGACTAGGACCGGGGGATGCCCTCTCGTCTCCATCTCTCGATTAGGGGCAGGTCAGCTGGTAGCCATTTGACATCCAGAAGTTCGTCCGTCGAGAGCCATCTGGCCTCGTCGTGCTCGACCAGCCTTATCGAAGCAGGGTCGATGACTCCGCAGTCCCAAATCTGCAACCTCACTGTCCTGTCGTCGTACTCGTAGAGGAGCCTCTCAACCATGTATTTCGGCTCCACGGAGACTCCGATCTCCTCGGTGAGCTCCCTGATTAGCGCTGATGCGGGATCCTCGTCGGGTTCAATCTTCCCTCCGGGAAACTCCCACCAGCCGGCCCAAGCGTCGCCCTTCGGTCGTCTACAGGCCAGTATCCTGCCATCGGCATCGAACAGCAATCCGCCGACGACATCGTACGTCGGCCTGCATACAAGGCAGGTCGCAATCCGCCCGACCGCTTCGATCTGGACATCCAGTGGGACTTCGCCCTCGGGCGGGAGATGGACGAACAGTGCCGGCAGAGGCGCCTCCTCTCTCGCTTGCATCGCGTGCAGTGTTCGGTAGATTGTCTCGTTGCATACGTATCCTCCTGCATCCTCGCTCCAGTGGATATGCTCGTCGTGCTCGAACTCCTCGTCTATGACGTGCACCGGTGCGGTGGTCTGCAAGGTTGCGGGCGCACCCTGGATTATCGTCCCTGACTCGAGAAATCGGCCAGAGTTGTCCGGCTCGTTCATCGAATACTCGTTGCGGGCCAGCCTCTCTAGGGATATCGATTCCCTTCTCGCCGCCAGACCCAGATGCAGTATGCCATCGACCTGCATGTCGTTTCGCATCTGCTCAGCGACCGCGCGTGAGCCGTCCTCGTCTACGCTGAGAATACATGTCACGATATCGAGTCCCTGCACTCCTTCGACTTCCAGCCTCTCCAGCACGCTCTGAGACACGTTGCTGTCAAAATCGGAGAACGGCGGGAAAGCCGTGACCAGAACCCTGGGCTCGCTCACGCGCAGCGGTCGGTGCAACTGCTGTTCGCCTTTTCGCCGCCCCAATTGGCGTCAGATTCATGCAGCGGGGGTGCTGGTAGGGTGGTGATGACGGAGGAGTATGTAGTCAGCGTGGCCTCCGACGAGGAACCGGAGGCGCCCAGCGCTCTGGGCGTGATAGGGGTAATCTGGTACGAGTTGAGCGGTGGTGTTGGCCCCTGGGGAGCTCTGCGTCCCCTCGTCGCTCTGGCTCTCTCGCTGATCCCCTTCCTCTATCTCGGGCAGCACTTCAACCGCCAGCACCGCAAGGCCTTCGGGTGCTTCGTCATACAACTCCCTCTGATTTTCTCCGTCGTGCTGTGGCCAGTGCTGTTCATCTGGTCGGTCGCCGATGCCTGGTGGGTCTCCAGCGGCATCGTCGCCAAGGCCGAGAGTGACTGATTAGAAATCCTCGGGCAGCTCTAGTGGGCTGAACAGCTGTCCTGGTCCGCTGGCGGCGGCCAGTTGAGTCCTGACCAGAGCCTCCCATTCCCTCAGCAGGGTAAGAGCGGGTGTGAAGGGGAGTTGGCTCTCGTTTAGGATGGTCCGGATTAGAGTGTCTAGAATGTCCATCCTGTCCTCATCGAGATTGCCAAGCAGCGTCTCGAGTGGGAATGAGTCGATTCTAGGAGGTTCTTTCTGGGTGTCAATGTGCCACGGCTCGGTGAGTCTCGGTGGCAAGGCCTCGCCGTTGCTCTGCGCGGTATTCTGCAGTGACTCGAGGAGGATGCGGATGTACTTCGAGAGGACCAAGGCTACCTCGATGACTGGCATGCTGAACTGATTGACGAAACTCACCGTGTTCTCCTGCAGGAAGAGTAACCTTTCCTCAACTGGTGCGTCGGGTGCGGGCACCCGCGCATCTTCGTCCATGCCGGAGCGTGAGGGAGGTCGCTCAAGAAATCAACTAGTGGTGCGGTCGTCGTACCTGATGGGGGAGCCGCTGTTGCCCCGTACCCCGTCGAGCATGTCATCCTCGATCTCGAAGAAGTCGTTGAGCCAGTCGCCGTCGGTGTCCCAGTTCGCTGGATTGGTGCCGTCGGCGATTTGGTCTCCGTCGATGTCAATCAGCCACCAGCCGTAGACATACTCACCTAATCCGGTGTTAGGTAAGTGGTACTGGTCACCTGCGAACCTCTGGTACTCATCTGTCCACGCACCGTTGACGAAGACCTCGTCATCGCTGGTGTCGATGTCCTCGTAGTCTGCATCGTTGTCGTCGATGACGAGGGCGTACAGCAGGTCGGCGTTGTTGACTCGATACATGCGGAAATAGTTCGAACTGAGTGCAGCGCTGCCCGAGCAAGTCCCCAGCAGGGACTCGCGTAGCTGCCACCACTCCTGAACTATGCTGCCGGAGCAGTCGTACAGCCCGGCTTGCCTCACGAGGGTGGGCGAGGCCAGTGATGCATTGACCAGCCCGTAGTACTCCTGGAAGTTGTTGTACGGGACATAGAGGCAGTTGCCGCTGGAGCATTCCCAGCCGCCGTCGTTGTCGGCGTCCTGTCCCGCGTCAGATGGGTCTGTGGCGTCGTGGGTGAACCAGGTCCATGCGAGCTCGGGCCTCGCGATGCTCGTCCCAGTGATGTTGACGGGCTTCCAGTTAGTTGCCGTAATCTGCTGCCAGACTACTGAGATCTTCAGGTACGAGGACCAGTTGTCATTGGCCTCGTTCCATCCCCGGTAGTACTCGTAGAAGTCAGGCATCATGTCGCCGTCGGTGTCGTTGTCCAGTGGATTGGTCCCGTACTTGAACACCTCTCGTCCGTCCGAGAGGTTGGTGTCCTGCACATAGTCGATGACAATCCCGTTCTGTATAATCGGCTTCATCACCATAGAGTCGTCATCGGAGTCGGTATCGAGTGGGTGGGTGCCGTTCTCGTACTCCATCAGGTTGCTGAAGTACAGGCCGAGGAAGCCCTGCCCAATCTGCTGATCGACGGGTGCGGGTGTGAACTGCCGGCTCTCCCATGTGCCCTGAAGGGCCGGGACATCTTCCCACGACCTGTCGTACCAGCCATCTGCGTCCGGGTCGTAGTCGACATCGAGGGGGTTGATTGGGTTCATCGACCACCTGTACGAGTTCACCGGCAGGAACTCACCGTAAATCGAGTAGCAGAACTCCCAGCCATCGGGCATGCCATCTCGATCGGAGTCGTCATCGGTCGGGTCGCTGACCCCGGCGATGCTGTAGTTGAAAGTGTCTGGGTCGACCCCGTTGATTAGCCCAGCGCGCTCAGCTGACACTAGGCTCTTGGTCGAGAACATGACGTAGAGTTGGGCGAAGGCCGCCTCGTAGGCTAGACCGTTCTCCTCAATCTGGGCGGTCACGGCGTCGGCGCCGTAGGAGACCAGTCCGGTTCCGTTGGGGATGGTATCGACTGCCGAGCGCTTGCCGTACACCCTGGCGTCGTACTCAGCGAGGTTGTCGTATGACTCCGAGTCCGAGATGTGCCCATCACCGTTGCAGTCGAACGAATCATCGTCTGAGTCGGTATGGATGTCACTGTCGGTCAGGAGGTTCATCTCCCAGGTGTTCTGCTCGAGGTCCCACTCAGTGAACCAGTACTCGTAGCCGTCACTCATGCCGTCGCGGTCGGTGTCCTCCGCGTTCGGGTCGGAGGCACCCAGCAGAGCGGCGACCACCGGTTGGGCTGCCGAGCCGTCCTGCCAGGACTCGAACTGGGCAATCGCCAATTCGGCCCTGCCCTCCTTATTGAACAGGATCCTGTAGACTCGATTGACCGCCTCATCGGGATCCAGTTGCTCGGCCTCCTCCCACATCCGCGGTGCATCCGGAGGGGAGAGGCCACCATTGGCAGGATTGTTGAGGGTGAGGTTTAGCTCGACGAGGTCAGTGATGCCGTCGCGGTCGGAGTCATAGTGGCCGTCGCCAGCGACCAGCGGATTCAGGGTCCAGACCTCGTCGGTCGAGTTCCACCGAGTGAAGATTAACTCGATGCCGTCGAGCAGCCCGTCGTCATCGGTATCGGGGTCATTCGGATCGGCTGTCCTGCCGCTCTTGTTGATCTGCTCGTCTGTGAGGAAACTGCCGAATGAAGCAGCTGACTCCGCCGACAACCAAGGTGAAGCCAGCAGTTCACCACCGACGCTCAACAGGTAGAACTGAGGCACTGTGATTAGTTCGTCAGTCTCGCTGAGGTTGCCGTCGATGACGTTGTACTCCTCCCAGTTGTTCATCCCATCGCCGTCTGGGTCGCCCGTCCTGTCCCTCTCATCGACCGGGTTGAGTGTCCACTGCCCATCGAACAGGCTCCATCTGGCATAGTAGAACTCCCAACCGTCTGGCATGCCGTCTCTGTCCGAATCGGATGAGAGGGGGTTGGCCGAGCCGACATCCTGAGAGGTGGTGCCGTTGATTAGGCTCCTGTAAGCAGGACTGGTGAAGTCTCCGAACGAATCGTCAGCGAAGTTCAGCCACGTCTCGTTCCACAGCAGGGTGGTGAAGTTCTCGGGATATTCCAAGCCGGAAGCGGACTGGTCGCCGTACAGGATCTCCGATTTGAGGTGGTACTCTAGCCAGTTGACTAGGCTCTCCTCAAGTCCAAGCACCCCATCATGGTTGATATCATAGCCATCTCCATCAGGGTTGTTCAACGAATCGGAGCCGTTCAGTGGGTTGATTCCTGCATTGTCCTTATTCCAGGAGCAAGCGTAGCGGGCCTCCCATCCATCTGGCAGTGTATCACCGTCCGAGTCGATGTCATTGGGATCGGTTGCAGTCCAGTTAGCAGCCGCCTCGGAGGTCTCTCCGTGGGTCGCTAGGCCCTCGCGAAGGACGGTCTCCAGTAGATTCCCCCACATGTACTCGCAGAGGTTGCTCAGGCCGTCGCCATCGGCATCTTGGTCCTTGTCTGTTGGGTCACGAGGATCCAGTGTCCACAGGTTACCGCCGTTGTAAGCGTCACCAATCCACCTGCGATGCTCCATCTCCCAACCGTCTGGCATACCATCGCCGTCGGTATCGGCATTGGACGGGTCGGTCGGCCCGTCGGTGCCGCCTCCTGCTCCTGAACCGAGCCAGCCCTCGAGGTGGACCTGTTCTGCCAGCTCGCCAGTCTGCTCGTCGCAGAGGTACTCTTCGTTGAGATAGTGACACTCGAAGTTAGTAGACTCAGCGAACCACCCCCAGTACTCCTCGCCGTCGGTCAGCCCGTCGCCGTCGGTGTCCATGTCGCGCGGGTCGGTGCCGTTGAACCCGCCCTCCGTGGCTGAGACGAACCTGTACTCATCGAGGTTGGTCCAGTCGCGGTCGAATTCAAAGCCGTCGGAGGTCGAGAAGTGTACTCCGTCGGCGTCGGCGTCACGGTACCTGTCATGAGGGTCGGTGGGATCGAGTCCGTAGATGAATTCCCAGCCGTCGGGCATGCCGTCAAGGTCGGAGTCCTCCGAGGTCGGATCTATCGGCATGATGTTCATGTAACGCCCAGGAGAGATTCCGGCGAACACCCACAGACTGCTGCCGTGCTCCAGAGTGGTCAGGGTTGTGGCCATTCCGGGGATTCTCGTCTGATTGAGGTAGAGCCCCAAGACGCCTGAATGGCCGCCCTCTAGGCACCATGTTCCATCGCGAGACCCAATCACAATCTTCCCATCCATCGGCAGTATTGAGTAGATGTCGTTGGCACCCTCGGCCCACCTCTCGATATTGTACATCCTGTCGGAGTCGAAGGCGGTGCGGGGCATCTGCACCAGTAGTTGGAGATTGAGCAGGTGCAGACCTCCAGCGGTTCCCACCCATACTCCTGTGACCTCCTCGACACCACCCGAAGCATCGAGTGGACCGGCTGTGACCAGGGCGTTGACCACTGCCGATTTTGATACGTTCAGCAGGTCGGCCCTCTGAACGAAGTCCTCGGCGTTCTCGCGGTCGAAGACCCACCATGGGTCTCCCACCGAAGTTGAGCCGTCGGTGGTGTTCCACGCGATTAGCCCGGCATCAGTGCCGACCAGCAGGAGCGGCCCCCTGCCGAACATAGGGACGTGTAGCGCGCTGAGAACCTCAGCCTCGAAGGAAGCTAAGGTTTCGGTCATCGCTTCGTTGGGCACCGGCTCGCTCACAGTTGCGTCGGCACCGGAACCCAGATTGCTGACAATGGCAGTCCAAGCAGAGTCGTTGCCAAATAGCATGAGGTCGAGGTCACCGCTCCCCGTATCCAAGGCGTAGATACCCTCGATCGGGCCTATGCTGGACTCGGACATCGAACCCATCAGAGGGAGTCCATTTTCGAGGGTAATCGAGTGCAGCCCCAAGTTGGAGCCCATCACGAGGAAGTCCGAATCCCCCGGTGACCACCTGATCATCGTGTACATCTCCATCCCCGAAGGAAGCTCGTAGAGAGATGCAGTGCCTTCGAATGGGTCGATGACGGAGATACCGTACCTCGAACCGACTAGCAGCCTGTCCCTCGCTGAGTCGGCCAGCACGGTGTGAACGGACCCGTCGACTAGTCCTGGACTGGTGCTCTGGTCGAAGGAGGCCACTACAGAGTCGCTCTCAGAGGACGAGATGCCTCTGAGTCCCGGGGTAACCCACGCTCCTTCGTCATAGTGTATCATGTACTCCTCGTAATTACTGAATGCCTCGCCCCAATGAGCAGTGGAGGTCGAGATATCGGGAATGATGAAGCCGTCCCTGTCGAGGTCCCACCCGTCGAGATCTGTGTCCTCGATGGCATCGCTGGAGTTGCGCGGGTCCAAACCGTAGTGGACCTCCCACCCGTCAGGTATGCCGTCCCCTGGGACTGCCAGACCTATCGCTATCACCTCTGACCAAGTGTAGTAATCGGAGTCGGGTTCAGTGGGATCACTGCCGAGCCAGCCTCTGTCATTAGTGGCTCTTGCAATCTCTGTCTGGCAGGAGTCGTCAGTCAGGCCCGGAATCTCACCCGCGCACCACAGGCCGTCCCGCTCGGTGAGCCAGTCTTCGGGGGTCCCGTACAGGTACTCCTCAGAGTTGGTGTAGCGCTCGCCGACGTCTATGTAGCCGTCTCTGTTGACGTCGAAACCGTCGCCGCAGCCAAAGCTGAAGTCCTCGCACTTGTCGATGTCCTCGATCGAGTCAGAGGGATCGAGTGGGTCGAACCAGAGGCACTGCCAGGAGTTCGTGGCGTTCTGATAGCCCAGTCCGCCCTCGGTGCACATGTAAATCTCGTACCCATCGGGAAGGCCGTCCCCGTCGGTATCCGCGACCCTCGGGTCGAGGTACTCCCTCAATCCAGATTCTGTGAACTGAGGGGGCTTACCTGTCAGCGACAGCCTGTCGAAGCAGGTGTCGAGGGTGTAGGGCCAGCAGAACTCCATCAGTGCGCTGGCCCCGTCATTATCGTGGTCGGACATGTTGTCGGTGGCGTTCATCGGATCCAGGCCGCTGACCGAGACCACCCCTGTGCTACTCTCAATCAGCCTGACGTCACCGAAAATCGACTCGTGCAGGTCGGGGATCCTGTCACCGTCCTCGTCGGTTACCGGGGGACCTCCTCTGTCGGCCGTGATGGGGTCCGTCGAAGAGACAGATGATTGGGGCCGGGTCTGTGAGACGAAGGCCAGACTGCTGAGAAGAAGCAGCGTAATCAGTAGCGCTGTCTGCTTGCGGCGCACGGTATGACCTCTCTATACGGTTTTCAGCGCCGTTCGCTGACTTATGATGATGATGGAGCGCCGTTCGGACGCGTTTGGGTGTGTCATTGACGACGGCGTAGCCGTCGGTCGGATGAAATCGGCCTATTGCCCTGAGCCGGATGGATTCCTTCAAGGGGGGTGCTGAGCCGACTACCTCTGATTGTGATGGGCATGGAGATTACTCACCTCGGTTCTGGCAGCAGGGGCAATTCGATGCTGCTCAGTTCGGGCGGGACTCGGGTTCTGGTGGATTGCGGATTCTCACTGCGGCAGATGGAGAATAGGCTACTGCTTGCGGGTGTTGAGCCGCAGTCAATCGACGCAATTCTAGTGACTCATCATCACTCCGATCACTCGAGGTCCGCCAAGCGCGCCTCGGAGAAGTGGGCGGCGGCGCTTCACGCGAATCTGGGGACTGCTACCAAGATGGGGTGGCAGCCGATATCGGAGTGTAGGACCTTCGGCCACCTTGACAGAATTGACATCTCGGAGGACCTCAGTCTGCTGCCGATTCCAGTGCCGCATGATGATGCTGACAACGTCGCAGTCATCGCCACCAACGGAGACGGGCGCAGGGCTGCGATTGTCACCGATCTCGGAGAGCCGACGGTGGAACTGAAAAAGCACCTTTCGGGATGCAGCCATATCTCTATCGAAGCGAACTACGACCACAAGCGCCTGATGGGCGGACCGTATCCCGAGTCCCTGAAGAGGCGTATCGCAGGCAGAGGAGGGCATCTTTCGAATGTGCAGACAGCGGAGACCCTTGCTGAAGTGCTCAGCGACGTGGTGGACAGCGTAGTGCTCTGCCACCTCTCGGAGAAGAACAACGCCCCGCACCTCGCTGAGAGCGAGGTGCTGATGCACATCGGCGAGTACTATTCGGGCAGCCTCTCAATCTCCAAGCAGGAAGGGCCGGAGTTCAGCAACTGGCTCGGCCAGACCGATCCAGAAAAGGTCAGCAGTCTGACCTAGTGGCCCATCACTGCCTTGTGCACAGAGGTCTGTACATCTCGCATCCGATCAACTGCGCCGAGCTCTCTGAACACCGACAGCGAGCGCTGCAGGTAATCCATCTTCTGCGAGCGGTCGCTCTCGACCTCGCCCAGACGCGCCAGCAGTTCACCCTGTAACATCCTGAAGTCGTTGGCCTCGGCCAGCACTAGCGCATCGATGTAATGCTCGGCCGCCTCATCCTTGCGTCCAGCGTCGCTCAGAACTTGGCCGAGCAGCATCGCGACCTCGACGGCGCTGTGGGGATCGGCTTGATCAGACAGTATGTCGAGGGCCCCCGAGTAGTACTGCATAGCGAGCTCGTTCTCCTTGGCACGGGCGTAATACCTCCCCAATACTGCTCTAGCCCGGGCGTGGACGATGTCCATCTGGTCCTCGGTCTCCTCGAAAGCGGTCATGGCGTGATCCCTAGCGCGGTCCATCTCACCCATCTCAAGGAATGCCGAAGCCAATCTGATCCTAGCGTCGCACAGCTCCGGATTGTCCTCGGCGTCAAGCAGATCCTCGACGTTGCCGTAGACCTCGAGGGCCCGGCGGTTTTCCTTCCTGCGCCTGTATATGTAGCCCATGTTGTTGTACGAGCGGGCCGCACCCACGGCGTCCCTCAATGAGACTTGGATCTCAAGGGACTTGCGGTGCATCTCAAGGGCGTCGTCCATGGCGCCACGTTTGACCGCGATATCAGCTCTGGCGGATAGCAGTCTGGCGAGTTCGTGCGCCATTTTGTGCTTGCGAGCAAACGGGATAGCCGCCTCGTACTCGGCCTCGGCATCGTCCCAGCGCCCCTGAATCGACAGAATGTCGCCGCGCAGCTCCCTGATTATGCACCAGCTCTTGGGGTCGAAGTTCTGGCCCTCAAGGGGTCTGAGGATGCCTAGCAGTTCGGTATGCCCAGCGCTGACTAGGCTGTGGCCCTCAGTGGATAGCACCTCGGCGAGTCCTTCGGTGTCACCCGACTCGTTGAGGTGATGGATGAACTCTATTCGCTCTGCTGCGATTCCGTGGCGGGTGCGGTACCACGCCTTTGCATTGGAGTGCAGTTCATGGCGCAGCGACTCGTCCATCGACCGGGTGAGGAACTCCCGAACTAGGTCGTGGACGTCGTAGTTCTCACTATCAGCTTGGCGAGCGAGTCCCTTCTCGACCAGCCCGTCGAGCAAATCGGTCTCCGCATCAACATCGCTGATGGCCTCTAGGGGCATAGGCTCACGAAACACGGCTATGGCGCCAAGGAGGCGCTTCTCCGGGCCAGACAGGCGGCTGAAGATCTCCTGCTCCACGAACGCCTCGAGCGTCGCGTGGAAGGTCTCGCCGACGCTTCCCCTGTTGATTAGCTCGAGCACTAGGGGGTGGCCCCTGGACAGAGTGTAGATGTGGAGGAACTGGGGCATCTCTATGTTGGGCATAGCAGTTAGAATCTGGCGGCTGGACTCCTGATCCAGACCCTCAAGAGGCATTACGAGAGTGACGATACGGCCTGAGGAGTCCGCCTCGGGCACCACCATCCTGAAGGAGCGTGAGAACATCACGAGTCCGACATCGTAGAGTTCGGGTATCCTGAGTGCTAGGGCCCTCAAAGCCGATATCAGGGTCTCATCGCCGACCTTGTGCAGGTCATCGATGACGATTAGAGCCGGAGAGTCCTGCAATCCCTCAGCGATTAGGTTCACCGCCATGGAAGCCTGAGGCACGGGGGTGACGGCTAGGTAGTCGGACAGGTCATTGTGACCCAATGCAGACAGCCACTCCGAGATTGCCTCGAAGAAGGCTCGCGATCCCTCCCAGTCCTGGCATCGATGATACAGCAGGTTCCTCTGATGAGTGAAGCGCTCCAGCAGTTTTCCCGCTAAAGCAGTCTTTCCTATGCCGGCTATTCCGGGGATCAGAATGGAGCCGGAGTGGTCCTCCAGCAGAGCGACCATGCTGTCGATTTCTGCCTCGCGGCCGAAGAAGCGCCGAATCCTCGGCAGGTCGTTGAGTGAAGTCACGAGCTGCTTCTCGATGTGCTTTGACAGGTCCCTTTCTATCAGTTCGGCCGATAGCGTAGAGAGGTCGACGGTCCCGGTATCGTCGATGTACCTGAGGAAATCGACGTGCCTCAGAGGTAGATCGGTCGACTCCAGTGCCTGAGCGAGATCGAGGGTCTCTGAGCGCCCGTCAGGGTGGATGAGTCGAACCGGCTGGGTGCTGACTTTGGACCAGATGTCATCGGCTATGTTGGCGCCCTCCTCGGTCAGGAAGTACGCCTTCCTCTTGCGCGATACCCCTGTGACGTGGGCCTGCCTCTCGATCAAGTGTCCCTGCTCCCTCATCCCCGCAATCGCGCGCGGCACGTTTGAGCGGGCAATGGCGACGGCGTTGGCAATCCCCATCTGTGAAAGGGCGAACGGGACTTCGACTTTGTCAGCATGGTCGACATAGTCTCTCAGATGCAGCAAAATGCGCTCCTGAACCCCCGGACGGGGCACTGCCATAGTGGTCACATTCGTTGAGCGTAATCGTCCACTCAAGAATGTTGGCGAGTGGCGAGCGGGGATGATTCACGCGTCGGAGTGGTCGGGGTCGGGGACCCATTCCTCATTATCTGGGTCCCACAGCCATCCGGGTTGGTCGTCGTGCTTCTGTAGCCTCGATTCCGGTTCCATCTCGGGTTCCTCTGTAATTCCAGCCTCCTTGGCCCAGGCGTAGGTATCCTCTTCCTCATCGCTATCCTGCTTGGCCTCAGAAGTACCGTCCAACTGCTCGTCCTCTTCCTCCTCGAACTCGACGAAGAAGTAAACCAGCCCACCAATGACCGCAATCAAGACAAGGACGATGATGATAATCGAACCCATTCCCATGCCCCCTCCACTGGAGTCAGAGACGGTGATGCTGGCACTCTCAAATTCGTTCCCTCCGTACTTGAACACGGGAGTCGCCGTCCCATCTATCCTCGAGGCGGGGATCTCGAGCGACCAGGCCGAGTCTTCGCCGACTACAGTGTTGTCCACGGTGTTGCCCGCAATATTGACGCTGACAGTCTTGCCTGGCAGGCCTATGCCGGTGAAGACTGCCATGCCGTCCTCGGATATGGTGGTGTCCTCAGGCGGTGTTATCAGGAACTGGAGGCCGACCACGGTGAAGGTGATTGGATTGGAGTTAATCTTTGAGCCGTGCGTGTCAGTTGCGACGAAGACCACGTTCTCCAGAGTCCAAGTGGCCATGTCGATATCGTAGAAGAACATCGACACCGGATTGTAGGTCGCCATGCCGTCAAAGCCGACGTTGATGACAATGCCGAAGTGATCATCACTGGTGCGTGTCTCATCGTCGTACACCGACAGGCTGAGGTCCTGTCCGGGGTCAATGTCGTTGAAGAAATCCAACAGGTTGATCTCGACCCTCGTGCAGCGGTCCTGAGACTGCGAGTCAATCTCGCAGTAGAGGGTGATCTCATCGGGCCAGTCAGTGGAGTCGAAGGTCGGCTGGTTGTTGCCAGCGTCAGGCGGGTTGTCAGCGACAATGAGCATCTCTGCCCAGTCGCTGTAGTCGAAACCGTCGTACGAGCGGAACCGCACGAGGTACTGCATGTTGTGCGCGAGGTTCGTCGAGTCCCACTCTAGTGACCAAGCCCCGTTGGGGGCGAAATCGGTGATTGAGTCGGAAAGCACCAGCAAGTAGTTGTTGGTGACGTCCTTGATCTCAAAGTCGACTCTCGAGACCGAGCCGTCGTTGTCGCGAGCGACCCCCTCAAAGACGGTCTCCGTGGAGACGGATAGCCTCTGACCGTCGTACGGGGTGATGACGCTGATGAACGGATAGCTGTTCAAGTTGTCAATCGTGAGGGTCAGTACCACGGGTTCGCACTCGTCCACGAAGCCCTGGCAGAAGTCGGTGTCCGATGCCCATACCGTGAAGGTGTACGTGGCGATTTCGCGCGGCAGGCCGCTGAAATCCCAGGTCCAGCTCCAGTCCTGTCCGACCGATATGCCTCCTGTCCATGCCGATGTCGTGACATCGAAGTCGGGCCCCTGTATGTGGAAGTAGATGTCCTGTATGTCAGAGCTGCACTGTATCGGGCAGCCGTAATGGTCGAAGGCCGTGCCTTCGAAGGTCACGATGTCCTCGGAATGGGTCGAGAACGAGCTCGGCGAGGTCACCGATATTGTTGGAGCTTGGACGTTGAGCTTGATTGTGCGGTAGATGGTCGGGCTGTAGTCGATGCCGTCGAATGCCCTGAACTCGAACACGTAGTCGCCCTCCTCCCTGCCGCTCATGTCGATCTGGTAGTACCAAGAGCTGAACGGCCGGTTGGTTTTGGTCACCTGACCCTCGGCCATACCACTGGTGTCGACAGCGAGGCCGGCAGTGCTCCATTCGCTGGTGAATGGATCCTTAATCTGGACCTCGTGGACGTAGCCCCCCTGATCCCACTGCGCCAGCTCGTCAGTGGCATAGATGCCTGCGAGCTGGCCGTCATGGGCACTCCCTGTGAGGTTGACCACCCTGCGGTAGGAGTGGCCGTCCAACTGGGTGACAGAGACTGATGGGGCTAGGTTCGCGAGGTTGATTGTGTCCTGTAGCGTGGTGTCGGACAGGGTGAAGTCACTGCGGGCGAACCCCGAGCCGAACTTGTAGGCCGTGTAGTAGTAACGGGACAACTCTCTGGTACCGGCTAGGTGGTCGCAGTCCTCGTCATCGGCGTCGACTGTCAAATCGCCGTCGTTGTCAATCCCGTCAAAGCAAGAGTCCTCGTACTCGTCATCGGCGAAGCCGTCGGGATTGTCCCCTCCTCCCAGCCCCCTGATGTCGAGATGGAAGTCGGAGGGCAGAGCGACCCAAGGGGTGTGGCCGTTACTCTGTGTGTAAAGCGAATACAGGTCGTTGCCGAGTGCATCCTCAATCAGGACGTTCGCATCCTCAACGGGAACTCCGCCGACCAGGGTCTGGAAGCGAACCATCTCGGCTCTACGCACCTGAACTGCATAAGGCGTTGGTTGGGTCTCAATGTGTATCTTGGCGCGATCGAGGTTGGACAGATTGGCGAAGGTGAAGGTGGTCGAATTGTTGTCCATGTTGACGGCCAGAGGGAAGCCCCGGGGAGTAAAGTCGGCACAGTTCGGACACTCCTTCACGTCTGTAGGGATAATCGAGGTCTGGAACTGGTTAGCGGGCCACGCCTCCTGGTCTGACCAGACCAATTGGACTGGGTACTCACCTGGAGGAGGGCTGGGGATGTACTCTGACTGCACGGTGATTGCGCTATCCGAGACATTGTAGGTCATGCCTACCCCGGACCAGGTGTTCTGTGAGAAGAAGCCGAGTGTACCGTAGTCCTGCGAGCCAGCGTTTCCATTGTCGTATTTCGTCACTACCGCACCTGTCCCGGGGACGTTGAAGGTGTTCCTCTGAATGTCAAGAAGAGCCCCTACTGCGCGTATTCCGTCGGCGTCTGAAGTACCTGGTACGTTGATCGTGTTGTCGTACATCGAGACTCCGGCCCTGTATGCGTGCACCACCGGGCAGGTGTATTCACCGCCGCCCCAGGCGTCGTACTTGGTGTCTGAGCAGACGCCTGCGCCGTCGGTCGAGAGAGAGTTGTTGGCGAGGTATATCCTAGATGCGGACGGGGCAGGAGCGCTGTTGCCGTACGCCCCAGCACGTATCACCTCCCTAGCGATGTCGTGGAAGGTGTTGTTCTCGGCGATGACGTCGAACGAGCCAATCAGCCAGAGACCGTTCCAACCATCCACTGGTCCGATGTCGTTGTTGTGGATTACCACATCGCTCGACTCGATGGCTATCCCGGATGACTCTGATGCACCTTCGAGTTCGTTGCCGACGATATTCGCCAAGCCACCTTGGAAGACAGTGATTGGAGCACCTTCCGCTGTCGTTATCTCGTTGGCGGCAACCTCGATTGAGAAGTCGACGTTGGAAATCGATTTCCTGCTGTTGATATCTATGCCATTGCAGTTCACGTTGAATTCCGAATTAGAGATTGTCCCAGACGAGTGACGCATACTGATGCCATAGTCTCCGGCGACAGAGGCGCTGTCAATGTCGATGAAGGTGTCTTCGGCCCAAACTGCGGGGCGGCTGGGGGCCTGGCGGCTGCATCCTACGTTGGTCCCGATGAAATCAGGGGATTGGAGAATTAACGGCGTCACTGGGGTGCCTGAGCCGTAAATCTGTATCGCTGAACCACGCACGTCGCTTGCATCATCGGTGCCAACCGTGTACTCGCCTCCAAGAAGGCGTGGCTGAGCGAGGTTAGTCGTCAGCAGGCTGGTGGTGTTGATGTTTGTGAATTCTATCTCAGTCAGAACTGGTGCAGCACCATCGATGACCATCGCACCGTATCGAAACTGGAGGGCCGTAGGGATGTAGTACGGAATTCCCCAAGCGCCGTCGATGACGATGTGGCTCAAACCAGTCTGGGAGAGGTCGATGGTGTTGCGAATCAGGACTCCTTCGTAGCACGACGGGTCCTCTATCCATATTTGCTGGTTGCCGTGAGTCATCCCGTAGCACTCGCCGATGGCGCTCTCGTTAGCCGGATCAGTCCATCGCAAGGTGATTCTCTGAGCGCTGTTAGCATTGCCGCTGGCGCCGCAGTTGGAGACCCCTGCGCACAGATTGCCGCGGACGTCCAAGTGTGTCCCATTGGGGAATAGAACGGTAGTTCCAGGTTGGATAATCAGTTTCGCCCCAGAAGCGATGACCACGTCTCCGGAGAGGGTGTGCGTGCCCGACCAGGTCTCGGTGCCAACGATGGTCCCCGAGGTAGTCTCGTTGTTGGCGGAGACAGGGGCAGCCGGGCCAACTAGGGCGACGAATAGGCTCGTCAGCATCAGCATGACAAGGAAGTGACTGCGCACACGCTCGCCGCTAGCCATGCATTGCGGGGAATCGGGGATGGATTTAATCATAGGGTAGTGTCGAGCCGTAGGCTCGATTAGCGATTCGGGCCAAATGCGCAAGAATCAACCAAGATTCAACTCGAATGCGATGTCGGACGCCCACTGGACTGCATCGAGAAATCCGTAGCCCCCTCTGGTATCATGCGGGCTACCACTGATGCCAGTCTTGTCGCAAGAGCTCGCAAGCGACCTCTTGACAATCTCCATCTCGTCGGCATCGAACATTCCGTCATCACCTGCCAGAGCGGTGCCATGCAATTCGAGGATGAGAGCCAGAGCACCGGTGACTAAGACGGTCGAGTCACTGGTGCCGGTGGAATAGGCGTACGGGGGCTCAATCTGCGTTGAAGTCGTTGAGAACAGCAGGACGCCGGGCGCCGACACCTCGGGCTTCTGGTCCGGATAGCTCCTGTTCTCCTGACCGTACGGGTCCAGCATGGAGCCGTTAGCCGAGCCTGACCAGACGCTGCCGCTGCGAGTGGAGGTGCCGACGGCGATGACTCCTCTCATATTGGCTGGGACTGAGATGTCGTAGATGCTGGCGTCGTCGCCGGTGTTCCCGGCCGCGGCTACTACGAAAATACCGGCATCGAGGGCCTCTTGGACAGCTAGGACGGTCTCCGACTGGATGCCCATGCCGTCCCCTGGGTCGCTGCCTAGGCTGAGACTGACTATATCGGCCTTCTGCGTGATTCGGCACCACCTGATCGCCTGCGCGACCCTATCTTCCTGCCCTGAGGTGCCGGTCGGACCAAGCGCGAGGGCGACTGACAAATTGACTCCCGGTGCAGCGCCGTAGAACTTGCCGTCGGCCACGAGGAGGCCGGCCATCATGGTCCCGTGCGAGTCCTCGCCGACGTCCCTGACGAGATCGTGCTCGCCCTCGTAGAAGTCACGGAACCCGGCGAGAGTTAGGTTGGCGAAGTCCGGGTGAGCAGTGTCGATGCCCGTGTCAACCATGCATACGTGGACCCCTGAGCCATCCAGACCGGAGTCCTGCAGCTCCCTGATTCCAGTTGACTCGTAAGCCCATTCGGTCTCGGGAAGGACAGGGGACAGGTAGGCATTGATGTGAGGCCATACCAGCAGCATGAATACCGCCCCGAATGCGAAGGTGATGGCTCCCCACGGCCACAGGATCTCCCTCAGGGGTGAGGCCGGCCAACGTAACTCCCTCGCTTCCTCGTCAGAGATGCCGTACGCCTCTCCAGGGTAACCCGGGGCATCCGAGTCGATGGTGGTCAGCATCCTAGGCTCTTCGGGCTCAGGCAGCAGCTCAAGGTTGTCCATGTGGCCCATGCAGCACCCTCGGTCTGCCGCGCCGCCGGAGAGTCATAGCCCTATAGGTTCGGCTGGGGGCATCAGAACGGTGCTGCTGACCTGCGCCTGCCGCCGCCTCTTGTGAGCAACAGCAGAGCGACTACCAGCAGTGCGCCGAGCAGCCAGCCAATCCAGTCAGAGGTTTCCTCGATCGGGGGGGAACGCACCTTGATCTGGTCAGAGTCGTACTCTTCCACGGAGTCGAATCCCGAGGCGTTGAGCTCGAACTGGATGTAGCAGGTGCAGGGTTCGGTGTTTGAGAGATCAAGTGCAATTTCGAACACGACCTCTGAATTCGCCGGGACGTCGCGCATATCGGTGCCGTAAGGTTCGTCTCCATCGAGTCCGGTGCACCCTAGGTTATCGCAAAGGGTGCCGTTGAGTTGCACCATCTGCGCGTCGATCAGACCTTCGTTCTTGAC
>Ga0209019_1000461_pt1 | contig 20615 bp, 13 predicted proteins | sample METZYME_3_300m_FD_187549 | JGI IMG/M metagenome (GOLD analysis project Ga0209019, IMG submission 187549) | Marine microbial communities from oxygen minimum zone in mesopelagic equatorial Pacific - METZYME_3_300m (SPAdes) (version 2) | ecosystem: Environmental > Aquatic > Marine > Oceanic... | reverse complement strand
AAACATATTTATCAGCTCGGCTGCTTTCAACCTCATGAGTCCCATAGTAAGGATTTGGATAAACACTTACCATTGAAACATCATTAGAGCTAGCAGTCTCACTTGCTTTTGTGGTGAATGTAAAATTATCAACACCCGACTGAATTGGGTTAGCATATAAAAATGTAACCACGTCACCCTTGTTAAACTGGGTGTCCCACCATACCGCGTTCCACGTTAGCCAATCGTCCCAGCTACCTGTTGGGCCATCTGTATAGTTACCATCAGCAGCATACGGATGATTGATAAAGTGCGTGTACATACGATTGTACGGATTGAAAGAATACATGAACCCAGGATCATCAGCAAAGTTACCAAGATTTGTAACATCTTGAAGTCTATCATAGATAGTGATATCAATCTGTACTCCCCCGCCAGTTGCGTCACTAGGATCTTCCATGTCCCATACTTCAAAAGGAATCCAAATTCTAAATGGTGAACCGTCAGCTGCGGTATTACCCGGATCTGGATGACCTGCTATATCATAGTATCTAGCACCACCCATCCAAGCCATTGAACCACCAATACAGTTTCCATCAGCATCTTGTTCACACATATAGTATCTTACCGACTCTCCAGCAGCATCTGTGAAGTCTATATAATTGTCTCCATCTGTATCATACTCACCAGTAAACCTAATTTGAATATCTCTCTGCAGCCAGTCAACAGTAGTTAGACCCGCTCCATATGTTTCCGCGGCCATAGCTGTAATAGCCCAACCGTTCTGAGCATAGGAGTCTATGTCATAGATTGGCTGACCATAAGCAGCTGCAGCATCTGCATCCGCGGCAACGTCATGCCCGTATGCATCATATGGGGCATCATATCCACCATTAACATTAACCTGAAAACCATCTACTGTTACAGCAGCAGCTGTATTATAGTGTAGCGCAGAATTATTACCCACGCTCATTCCACCATAAAGATCAGATCCTCCGATAAAGGTTTGATCTTCAAGCAGAACAGCACCACCTGCAGTAGAAAGATTCCAATGACTTTCTGTCTTTTCTTCAAAGTTCTGGGTTGACGCGGTTGTTGTTCCCTCGCCATCGATTGTTGTCCCATCATAACCATCATCATAAATAGCATACTCTACCGCTATATCAAGATCCCATGTGGCCGCATCAGCAGGAGTGTAGTTCACTGTAAATGTATTACTGGACTCAAACGCACCAAATCCTGTTCGGGCATCATCACCCCACAATAGCGCATCACCTGTCCATGTACCATCCAGGTTGACACAATTCTGTCCTGATCCAGTTCCATATGAGCAAACATTACCGCCGCCGGTTATAGCCCAGCTGTTTACCTTTGCTGCAAAACCAGCAGGGAATGTCATCAACATACCATCGATCCACGCTCCACCGGGGCAAACCAGTGCAAAGTCTATGACAAGATCTATCGTACCAAGGCTGGCAGATGCATAAGCAGTCGCCGTTAAAGTTGAACCACTACAGTCAGTCGCATCAGCTGCGCTAGCAGCGGACCTTCCACCAACAGGGTTCCAAACACCACTGATATCACGTGCATAGGTCTGAGTGTCAAAAGTAACCTTGTAGCTCTCATTCTTGAGTTCACCAGGGTTTACAACATTAACAGCAACAGAAGCGTTCGCCGTACCTGAGTGCGTAACATCAATCTCTGAGCTCATTTCACTGTGAACCGTAACACCAGGGTTATCATCATGAGGCATTAAAGAGATTCTACTCTCTCCTGATTCTAAGGTCTTAAACGGGCTACCAGCATTGTCTGATAAAAAGCTATAAGCTGTTACAGCAAAGTGATAGTCTATACCGTTAGACATTGGACGACCACGAATCTCATCATAGTCTGTTGAAAAATGACGCTGAACACCAGCATCTGTTCCGGTTTGCTTTGCAGCATCAACAACCAGACCCGTTATTGGGTCGACTGTTGGATCTAAAATATTTAGGATTAGGTTAACCTTATCATAGGTCGCAACCTTTACCCCCTCACTCAATGGTGAGCTGGAAGAAGGAAGCTGATAAACAACATATCCCTCAAACACAAACCCAGCGCTTACGGTTTCCTCAGTGCTTGAAACCGCTGAAGCATTTGAGCCCCAGTCAACTCCTATCGCACCATCCATCTCAACACCAGAAAGACTTGGTGAAGACGGAGCGCTTGGCAGGCTAAAGTTTTGATCATAAGCATACTGAGCATAAAGATCATGAAACTTTGCTACCGATACGGATGAAACATTGTCCAAGCCCATACCGCCAACAATTCCGAATACAACATCGGCCTTTTCACCGAGGTTCATTGTAAACGGCCCACTGGCCATCACCAGACGACGGTCACCAGGAGGAAGCTGCACACCATCGATCCAGCCAGAACCCGCTACCGGGTCACCGGAAAGAGCATACTTGGTTGTCTCTCCTGTTGAAAGATCCGTCCAAGGGATCTGAACAGGATACTCTGGACGAGGCAAAAACCCTTCCATTAAATTAAAAAACTGTAAAGAACCTGCGTATGAACCAAGATCTGGGTCACTGATTGATGAACCAGCCCCAAAATAGGTAAACGATGTCATTGGGAGGTATTCAGTTGTGTTCCCGTCCCCATCTATGTCATCAGTGTCTGGAGGCCCCTGTAGAAAATCATATCCACCAGCAGGTACCGGGAGATTATGAATACTGTTAAAAACACCGTCCAAGCGGTTACCATTATATACGTAACCAAAAGAAAGACCTATATCACAGCCTACATAGTCATCTGTGTAGGTACCAAGATCAGGATCAGACCACTGAGTAAAATAAAGTGAGTCCATTCTCGCTCCAGCAGGCGTATCTGGCAAGCCCAAATACTCCATGCTCGCTTTTTTAAAGATCATATTACCTAGCGGGTCAGCTGCTCCGAAAGCATAGCCCCAGAGCGTAATCTGTAGCTCGATACCAATTGGATCAGCACCATATAGGTTCGGAGCTGTTGACTGATAACCAATACTGTCACCAGCAGCGTTAACAATCCCTGGAACATCATTCGCGATCGTCCACAGCGTCTGGTCAGCTCCAGGATAACCAGGAACATCCGTCGCATGCTCATAGGTACCATTTCCATTTACATCCTCGAATGGAGCGCCCCATGTTGCGGGCCAGTTTTCCCAGTCATACTGATACTGCTCTTTTACAGCAGCAATCTGCTCCGCGGTAACATCACTTGCAGAGGTATATCCATAGTAGTTAGCAGCGTCTACCGTTAGGTCGCCAGAACTCCAGTCTTTACGCACACGCCAGACATGGTTGTTAACAGGATCATCAGACCCGAGGACGTTGCCGTCGGCATCTCTAATCACGCGACCAGCCTTAAGCCCATGGTAATAGGTTGACCCACCAACTCTTACACCATCGCCCTGTCCATCGCCTTTGACTTTAGCTCCCCAGAGCATCCCGTCGGCATAGATAAAACCACCAGTAAAAATTGGATAGTCAGCCTGTTCACCATTCGGACTCCCAGCGGTGGTGTAGGCACCATCCTTTGAGATCCAATAGGCCATGTTGTTGATATTCATCACTGAGATGGGTGGACTTGAATTCTCGAGCCCATTTGCCACTCTCGCAACGTTTTGGACACCAGCGTTGGACATTTCTTTCGCAAACATTGTCGAAAGAAGAAATACCGTGCCGGTGGCAATCATTATAAGATTCTTTTTCTTCATGGTTGTTATACCCTTTTCTTTGTTATGATTCATATTATACACGCTAACTCAGCCTAGAAATTGACTGATACACCCATCTTAACGATCTGCGGTGTAGCAAAAACATCTAAACCAAAGTCACCCATAAAATGCTTTCTATTCTCAAGATTTACATTGCGATATAGGTCAACATAGTTTTGGCCATTGGCAGCAACAATCTCCGTGCTTAATGCAGGATCTGTTAGGAAACCATCGTCATACGCGTTTCCTGAGCGTGAATAAACATTGATCACATTCTTCGTATCAAACAAGTTGCTCACATAAGCAAAAAGCGTAACACCAACACCACCAAGGGATAGGTTGTAGTCTACTTTTAGATTAGCATATTTCTGCCACGGAGTGGTAGAAGAGCCAACTGGTTCCTGTGGTTCACGTGAACGAGCGTCTGCAAGAATCGCACCCGCGTCTGCAGCGCGCTGGCCCATACCACCATCACTGAGTGTGTACGGATGTCCACTGTTAAACTTGTACTCATAATTAACCCCGAGGCCATTGAGCATCCCCGCACTGAAACGATAGTCCAGCGCCACAGCACCACGGTGTTTGTTGTGGTAGTAGAGCGGAGAAATCATCAGAGGCGGAGGACCATATGCTTCTTGGTTAAGGTTACCAGCTCCTGTGTTTGGATCTGAGTTTATACCTCTCGCATCAGACCATGTGTAAGAAGCAAAAGTCTGGAGATTACTGATTCTGCGAGTTCTTAGTGTAAACTCAAAACCATTTACTGTGGTAAAATCACCGTTCTCATAAAGTACGCCATCTTTTGCAATTCCGTATGTATTATCAATCTCAACCTCTGAGTTGTGGGTGATAACGATCTGACCGGTTGTATTCTTAGCAAAAGCTGTCACATCAATCGCCGCAGATGGTAGAAACTGATAGCTCATACCAACCTCGTACTGTGTGGTCTCAACCGGGTCAAGATCAAATCCCATAGGATCTGGAGTATAGTTCTGACCGCCCCACACTAGGTGCATGTAACGGGTAGCTGCATACGGTAGATCCAGTTCTGGCATCTGAGCAAATTTTCCATACTGTAGGTGGAAAACTGTTTCATCAGAAATAGGAAACGCTAGACCAATACGCGGCTGCATAATGGTCTTTGTGTCAGACTCTGAGAACTCAGACTCAATGATACCCTGGTTAGACTCGTCCCAGCCTGGATTATTAGGATCCTTCATTTTCCAGTCGTCCATCATAAAATTATCAATACGAACGCCGGCGCTTATAACAAGATCACCTGCCTCATACTTATCATTGATATAGATTGAGCTTACCGTAGGCTCACGAGGACCATCCCAACCAGAGTCTACCTCTTTACCATAGTCATCATAGCCAATCTGACCACTGCGGTTATAGTTAGAAAGATCAGTGGTTACTCCTGCATCTGAACCGCTAGTAACCTGATCGAGGGTGTAGTCACCATCAGCGATTTTCTTATTTAGGTTGTAAATCGCGCCAGTACTTATATAGTATCTGCGGTATGTATAATTTTTCAAGTCAAACCCGGCACGGATCTCATGGTCGCCTCTCTGCCAGGTTAGCCCTACGTCCATTCCAAAAGAATTACGCTGGTTCTTGCTCCAGCCGGTTCTTATATCACCAGGCCTTGCAAACGCAAACGTGTTGGCCACATAATAGCTAGCGGGTGAGGTATAGGTTGCTCCAGGAGTAGCAAACACTGTGTTCCCAGCTCCCCACCAGGAAGCATCAATGCCCGCTGCTGCTATGGATGCTGAATCACCCCAGCTGACAACGTCACCAAAATTACCAGGCTTGCCCATACCATCATCGTAAGACTCAAAACTACGTGAGAATGTGCTTATGCCGGCTGTGACTAACATATTAGGATTAAGAAAATAGTTTACTCGAGCAGTCGTCATCGTAAGCGAACGCTCACCCTTTGATAGGCGTGAAGGACCATAATCAGGATTTGAACCATCAGCAAAAATATTGTAAGTAGGAAGACCGTTACTCTCATAGGTATTGTTATCAACCACTGCTGATAGACGAAAGTTAAGAGCGCCAAGGTCTATAGTCCCGGTAGCATTTATCTGCAAGATATCACGCTTACGGTGAGGGATACCATTCTTGCCACCAGAGTCAAAGACAATAGCAACAGACTCACCATCAGGAGCGTTACCAGAAACGGTACTCTCCATCGGCTCTCCATCATTAATGCTAAAATCTGTCCAGTAAGTTGGGGTGTGGTCATCTGTGTGATTGCTACGCAGAGCGACAAAGGTTCTGATACTATTACCGATCGGAACGCCCACGGTAGCTGTCAGGTCTGTGTGACCATAGTCACCAGATTCAAAGCGGACCGTCCCGCCTACTTCGCTGCCACCAGTCTTCAGTGTCTGTCTCACAACACCAGAATTAGCACCACCAATATGGGCACCATATCCGCCGGACTCAACAGAGATCTCAGCGAGCGCCTCAGGGATAGCAGAAACATCACGGCCAGTATTAATAACGTCTGTGATAGAAGCACCATCTAATGTGTAGGCAACCTCTTCCGCTCTACTGCCGCGAATGGAAAGCCTGCCATTTGTAATGTTAACACCGGCCTGCATATCTAGCATACCAGAAACACTACGAGACGCTGAGTTCCCGATTTCTTCGGCACTAACACTGCGAACAGAGTTTGTTGCACTTTTTTCTATTAATCTTTTTTCTCCAACGATAGTAACGGTCTCGCCTTCAACTGCAGAAGCCGATAGGCTAAAGTCAAGCGGCGTGGTTAGATCAACCTTAACCGAAACGTTAGACTCGCTGCTGCTCTGATACCCAATGTAAGACGCGGTAACACTATAGTTACCCACCTCGACACCAAGGATGGTGTATACACCGTCCGAATTGGTTGCGGCACCTTTTGATGTTCCATCAACCATTACGTTAGCACCTGCAAGTGCTTGTCCGTCTGATGAACTGACAGTTCCTCTTATTTTACCAGTAGTCTGCGTCCATGCAAACGATACTAGTACAACAAGGGCTACTAATTGTGAGAGTTTTCTCATTTTTCTGCCTCCATATTGCTATTAACACTATTTTACTAAAATCTCCAGGGCTCGACGTAGAAAGGCATGTTTTTTGTTACCTCTACTACCAAAATCTTGTACGGATAGTATATTCCTATCCGCATCTCCCCAAGAACGCTAGATAGAAACATACCCGCCTACCCCAATGTATGTCAAGTTTATTTTTATACTATTTTTTAGGCGTTCTATACATTATATATATATATATACTAAAAATATGCTCTATTATATTAGCTTTAGCACGTTTTCTGGTGGTCGACCAAGCACTGCCTTATCCTTAAAAACCACTATGGGTCTTTCAATAATTTTAGGATAGGCTGCCATCAACTCAAACATTTTATCATCGTTCTCTAAATGGTTCACTAAACTTTTTTCCTTAAATTCGCTTTCGTTTTTTCTTGTAAAATCCTTTGGGCGAAGACCAAGGCTGGTAGATATTTTTTTTAGTTCATCTTTTTGCAGCGGGGTTTTTAAGTATTCAACAATGTTGGGCTCAATGCCACTGTCTCTAAGTATTTGCAGGGCTTGCCTGCTCTTGCTGCACCTGGGATTGTGGTATATGGTAAACTCTTTCATTATACCTCCTCAAATATTCCTGTGTCTCTATTTTTTTTAACCTTGTTATGCTCAAACACTCTACCGTTCATCGCAACATATACGCCATTTGAAAGGGTCTGCACATACGCTAGAGCGCTTGCTATGTTAAACAGCCCGTCTGATGTACCAAACTTATACGGTATCATTGCGCCTGTAAGAACAATAGTCTTCTTGAGCTTTTTTTGTCCAACCTCCATCGCAGTTTGGGTCATCGTGTCTGTCCCGTGGGTGATTATGATCTGATCTTCTTTGGCATTGGCACAGCTATCAACTATTAGCGCTCGACCTTTATCTGTCATATCTAGGCTGTCAATCATCATCAGCGTTTCTATGTCCACGTCAACTCTTGAGCGTCCCAGGGCTAATATTTCGCTCATGTGGGTTTCTTTAAAAAACATTTTTCCGTTTTTTTCATCATAGTCTTTATCAAAAGTCCCTCCGGTTACAAAAATTTTTATCATCCTATAAAACCGTTGCTACCTCGTTATATGGTTTTTTTATTAGATCAGGTACCTTCGCATTTTCAGCCGGGTAACCAATTGGAATAAGTAAAAATGCTTTTTCATTTTTCGGCCTCTTAAGAATCTTCTCAAGAAACCCCATTGGACTTGGCGTGTGTGTAAGTGTTACCAGCCCAGCGTTATGTAATGCGGCAAGTAAAAACCCACAGGCTATTCCGACAGACTCGTTAACATAATAATTCTTTCTCCTTGTAGAGCCAAGGTTTATATAACTCTGACGAAATACAATAATCAACGCTGGTGCCTGCTCTAAAAATGGTTTGTGCCAGTCTGTATTAAACTGATTTAGATCCTCAAGCCATGAGTCAGGTGCCCTGTGCTCATAAAATTCTTTTTCTTCCTTTTCAGCCGCAACGCGAATCTTTTTCTTTACAGCTGGGTCTTTAACAGTAACAAAGTGCCAGGGTTGTTTGTTTGCGCCAGAGGGCGCACTGGCTGCAGCCTTTACCGCATTTTCTATTACACCTTCTGGTATATTTTTTTCTGAAAAATCACGAACCGTACGCCGCGATTTAATCATCTCTAAGAAATGTTTTGACCGCTGAATCATCTGCTTCTCTGTTTGCTTTTCAAATTCTAATTTTTGGAATTCCATGATATTTATTCTCAGTTTTTTTAATAGCTTAAATATACTATCAGGAACAGAGAAATTGGTAAAAAGAAAACAAGATTATCTAATATCATCATTGATTCTATATATAAATTTGAATCTTGATAAGGCCTATATAATTATAATATCGTGAAACACACATTTCGAATTACACTTGGGATCATTCTCGTGATTATTGGAATGATAGGAGGACTGATCCCCGTTTTTCAAGGTTGGCTATTTGGAATCCCGGGGCTCATCATTCTCGCTGACTACTTCCCCCCTGTCAATAGGCTTCTTAAATGGGCAAAGAAAAAAGCAGGCTACCAAGAAAAATGATATTGAATAGCGCTTTAATTGATGCAACAGTGTGGTTAATCTCTCCATCTATATTTTTCATGGTTTTATAATATTAATTGATGCTCTTGATAATGCCCCGGTTTTATGCCAAATAAATCATCCAAAATAACGGCGATAGTTGGCGCTCAGTGGGGAGATGAGGGCAAAGGTAAAATCACTGATTTTTTTGCCGGCGAAGCTGATTTTGTTGTTCGTTTTCATGGAGGAAACAACGCAGGCCACACGGTTATTGTTAACGACGACATATACAAGCTACATCTTATCCCATCTGGAGTACTGTACGAACACCCTGTTAGCGTTATTGGCAACGGGGTGGTGGTGGATCCTGCGGCACTGATCAAAGAAATAAACTATCTCAGAGACAAGGGGGTCGAGCCCAAACTAAAAATAAGCGACAGGGCTCACATCATTATGCCATACCATATTGAGATGGATGTTGCGCTCACAAAACACCAGGGGAAACTCGCTGCCGGAAGCACAAAGCGAGGCATAGCCCCAGTATACGGAGACAAAATGTATCGCCACGGTATTCGCATGGTTGACATTACAGAGCCTGATATTTTTCGGGAAAAACTAGACAAGGCCTTTAGCTTTAACCAAACGCTGATAGAAGCATTTGGGCACAGTGCGACACTTGATAAAGAAAATATCTACGATCAATATATTGACTATGGAGAAACACTGAGACCGTATATATCTGATATATCTGTAGACCTCTTCAACGCGCACAAGCAAGGGTCTTCGATACTCTTTGAAGGCGCCCAGGGGATAAGCCTGGATGTTGATCACGGGGTATATCCTCACACAACTAGTAGCAACACGGTCGCAGGTCATCTCGCCGCTGGCACAGGAGTTAGCTTCAGAGGTATTCACAGAATTATCGGAGTAACAAAGGCATACCTAAGCAGGGTCGGACAAAGCCCCCTGCCGACCGAGGTTGATGGGAAGGAGGCTGAAACCCTTCGAGAAAAAGGTGCCGAGTATGGGACCACCACGGGAAGGCCTCGTCGTATTGGCTGGCTTGATCTTGTTCAGGTCCGTCAGGCAGTAAGAACAAATGGCCTAACAGAGATCGCTCTGACAAAGTTGGATATCTTATCCGGATTTTCGGATCTGCCTGTTTGTCGAGCATATAATATAGGCGGAAAGGAAATCACAGAGATGCCCGCTTCTCTTTCTCAGTTTAGAAAGGCCAAGCCCATTTACGAGTCCCTAAGCGGTTGGGGGAAATTGACCCCCGACATGATTGAAAAAGGCTTTAACGCTCTCCCCGATACGCTCCGGAAATATGTTAAATACATTGAAGACCAGGTAGACTGCCCCGTTACAATTATCTCTATGGGACCCCAGAGACATGAAACTATCATTCGTTAGTCAATGAGCTTTACACAAGAAACGATTGACCTCACAGGACTAAATGACAATCAGATCAGATCAAAACTTTCTGAATTAAATATCCCCCTGACACCAGAAGAGGGGAAAAAAATACAGCACGAGATGCTTGGTAGACCCCCATCACTAACTGAGCTTGTATTGTTTTCAATCCAAGGATCAGAACACTGTTCCTACAAAAGCAGTCGAACTCATTTGAAACAATTTACTACAGATGGGCCAGACGTTGTTCTTGGGGCCAAGGAAGACGCTGGGGTTATTGCCGTAACCAAAGACAACGCTGGAAACCGCTGGTGCATTGTAATGAGCCACGAGTCACACAATCATCCTTCTCAGATTGTCCCCTATGAGGGCGCTGCCACAGGAGTCGGTGGCAACGTAAGAGATGTAATGTGTATGGGCGCTGAGGTTATTGCCTGTACAGACTCATTCCGGTTTGGGAACATAGAAAGCAGTAAAACAAAGTGGATCCATGATGGTGTTGTGGCCGGGATAGCAGGCTATGGAAATCCACTGGGAATACCAAACATTGGCGGAGACATTTACTACCATGGGGGATATGGTGAAAACTGTTTGGTAACGCTAGTAACCCTTGGGGTCGTTCGGGAGGATCATATTGTTCACTCTTACGCCCCAAAGAACGCAGACGATTATGACCTAATACTGATTGGTAAACCAACCGACAACAGTGGATTTGGGGGCGCGAGCTTCGCCTCTTTAGAACTAGAAGAAGAAAAAAAAGAGCAAAACAAAGGCGCCGTACAAGAGCCAAATGCTTTTCTAGAAAGACACCTGTTAAAGTCTACCTATGCCCTTTTCAAGTACCTGCAAGATAATGAGCTCTGTGAAAGCATCGGCTTTAAAGATCTTGGTGCCGGCGGGGTTGCCTGCGCCAGCGTGGAGCTTGCAGAAACCTCCGGATATGGTTCAGAAGTCTGGCTAGACAGGGTCCACACCGGCATGGACAATCTTCACCCGAGTGTGTATCTATGTTCTGAGACCCAGGAACGATTTATGTGGGTCTCACCACCTGACTTAACTGAAAAAATAGTGACCCACTATAATAAAACATTTGACCTCCCGGGCGTTTCCTCAGGTGCAAGGGCATCCGTAATAGGGAAGATTCGTAGTAATAAACAATATACTGTCCACAATAATGGCGAAAAAATTATTGATGTTCCTGCCGAAGAGGTCACAAAAGGATTTTTATATGACAGGCCCTATGAGAATCCAAATCACCAGTTTATCGAGCCAGAGCTTTCTGAGACTGCAGACTGTAACACCATACTGAAAAAAATGTTGTCCCATGAAAACATTGCCTCACGCAGTGTGGTTTATGAGTCCTATGACAAGCAGGTACAGGGGAGAACGATTACAGAAGCAGGAAAAAGTGATAGCGGTGTGATGGCCCCTTTTAACAGCGATGACTATCCAGAAGAAATTAGAAAAGTAGGGATCGCGCTGTCAACTGACCACAACCCCAGGCACAGTATTATTAGCCCCTACTTAGGCGGGGTGAACGCTGTCGTAGAGGCGATGAGAAATGTGGCCTCTGTTGGGGCAACCCCGCACGCAGTTTCTGACTGCCTGTGTTTTGGAAACCCAGAAAAACCACACCAAATGTGGGAGTTTGTCGAGGCCGTAAGAGGAGTCTCTGACGCGTGCAACGGGATCACACTAAAAGACAATCAAGAACACTCCACCCCTATTATTGCTGGTAATGTTAGCTTTTATAATGAGTCAAAATCAGGAGCTATCCCGCCAAGTCCAATCGTTAGCTGCTTGGGACGGATCAATAATATAGAAAAAACGATCACAATGTCACTCAAAAATGCAGACAATGTAGTCCTGATGATAGGAGCCAGAAAAAATGAGCTCGGGGGCAGCCTGTTTTATGACCTTCATGGTGAGCTAGGGGCAAACGTGCCAACCCCAGACCTTAATGAAGCTAAAAATCAGGTCTATGCAATAACAGACTGCATTGATCAGATTCTTCTTTCTTCATGCCATGATATATCTGACGGCGGCATTGCCACCGCCCTATCAGAAATGACATTTGAAAACAATATTGGACTCTGTGTTACTATCCCTGGGGACCTAGCTATAGAAAAATTACTGTTTACAGAAACCGGGGGCTTTGTTATTGAGATAGATGAAAAAAGTCTTTCGCAGGTGGAATCAGTTTTACAGGGCTATGATTTAGACTGCTACAATATTGGCACAACAACGAAGGAACCAAAAATTAGCATCAATGATTCCATAGATATTTCAGTTGAAGAGGCCAAACATTTGTGGGACAATGGACTAAGGAATAAAATAAAATAGTGAGCCATAAAAAAATAGACTACAAGTCTGCAGGTGTTGACATAGACGCTGGAAATGTCGCCGTTGATCTGATAAAAGACAAAGTAAAAACCACTTTCTCACGTAACGTGCTAACAGGTCTTGGGAGTTTTGGATCCCTTTTTAGTCTAAAATCAGTATTAAAAGACTATGAAGATCCTGTTATGGTTCAGAGCATCGATGGTGTCGGAACCAAGACAATTATCGCTAGAAAAATGAAAAAATTTAATACAATAGGTGTTGACCTTGTTAGCGCCTGTGCTAATGACATATTAGTGATGGGAGCAAAACCCGTAACCTTTTTGGATTACATTGCAAATGACAGGCTCAAACCAGAAACGGTATCTGAGATTGTAGATGGGATGGTAAGGGCCTGCAAAGAGACTGGGGTCTCTCTGGTTGGTGGCGAGACAGCAGAAATGCCAGACACATACCTCCCTGGAGAGCATGATCTGGTGGGAGTGATTACAGGTATAGTTGATAAAAATAACATTATAACCGGTGAACATATCAGCCCCGGAGATATTCTCCTGGGCCTTCCCTCAAGCGGGCTACATACAAATGGATTTTCTCTAGCAAGAAAAGTGTTTTTTGATATTGCAAAACATTCGGTAGACACCTATTTGGAAAGTCTCGGGGCTACGGTTGGAGAAGCCCTTTTAGAGCCACATATCAACTACACCAACCATGTTTTATCTGTGCTGGACACCGGAGCGCTTATTAAGGGCATAGCACATATCACCGGCGGGGGACTAACCGAGAATGTTCCGCGAATTCTTCCAGAAGGATGTGCCGTAAAAATTAAAAGAGGCTCCTGGCCGAGCCTTCCGGTTTTTGATAACATTAAAGAATTAGGTAATATTGACACTGAAGAAATGTACCGGGCTTTTAACATGGGAATAGGAATGGTTTTTATTGTTGATCAAAAATCATCAGACATTGTTTCAAAAGCCTTAAGCAAGATGATAACAGTATATGAAATAGGAGAGGTCGTTGAGGGGGATAAGTTTACAAACTATCTATAGTCTTTTTTCTAATTCATAATTAAAACATATAATGGAGCATTTTTATGTCTAATAATTCAACAGCAATTCCTGAGCTAAACCTAAGAGTAATTATTCTTGGCCTAGTTCTATCGGTAGTAATGGGCTCGGCAAATGTATACCTGGGTCTTAAGGCGGGAATGACCGTTTCGGCGTCTATCCCTGCGGCAGTCGTTGGAATGCTTGTCCTTAGGTATTTTGGAGGCGGCTCCATCCTTGAGGCAAACCAGATTCAAACCGCAGCATCTGCTGGTGAGTCTCTCGCCGCTGGAATTATTTTCACGATGCCAGCGTTAATCCTGATTGGAGTCTGGCAAGAGTTTAATATGTTCTTGACTACAGTTATCGCCTTCACCGGGGGCCTGCTTGGGATATTATTCATGATACCAATGAGACAGGTTTTCATCGTAAAAAATGAGGACAATCTACAATATCCTGAGGGGCTTGCCTGTGCATCAGTCCTTGAGGCTGGACAAGAATCCGATAGCTCTGAAAATGCCACCGCTATAATTAAAGGTGCCTTATTAGGTGGTGCGTTTAAGGGCCTTATTTCATTTGCAGGTGTGTTAAAAGGAAATCTCGAAACAGCTATGTTAAGCGGGAACAGAATCTTTTTCTTTGGGGGAGACATCTCCCCCGCTCTTCTCGCGGTTGGGTTTATCGTAAGACTAAATGTTGCCGTGCTTATTTTTATTGGAGGATTTCTAGGCTGGCTTGTTGGGATACCGTTAATAGGTCATGGACTAGAGCACGCTGCAGACCCTGTCGAAGGGGCATGGGAATTGTGGTCAACTAAAATAAGGTATGTAGGTGTCGGGGCAATGGTCGTAGGCGGGATATCATCAATTTTTAGAGTGCGAAAAGGGTTGGTAGATGCGATAAATGTATTACGCGATAGTCAAATAAGTATAAACCAAAGTGATATTCCTTCCAACCAAAGAGATATCCCTGCAAAAGCTATTAATATTTTTTCTGCGATCGCAGTGGTGCTTGTAGGTGGTGTCTATTACTATATCACAAATGATTTAGCTATCACAGTGGTAACAACTGTTATCATGATTATCATGGCGTTCTTTTTTACTGCTGTTGCATCTTATATTGTTGGTCTGGTTGGAAACTCTAACTCACCAGTATCAGGAATGACAATCACAGCCGTATTGTTCACCGGGGGACTTCTCTATATATTTGGTTTTTCCGGTACAGAGGGAATGCTCGCAACTCTTGGTGTAGCCGCGATCGTATGCTGTGCTGCCTGTACATCAGGAGATGTGTGTAATGACTTAAAAACAGGACAGATTGTTGGCGCCAGTCCTTATAAACAACAGATAATGCAGATAGCAGGTGTCGCAGTGGCCTCTCTTGTCATGGCCCCAATCATGCAACTTCTTCATGAAACCACCCCTGGCGGTATAGGTGGCAGAGAACTGGCAGCGCCCCAGGCTGGGCTTTTTGCAAGCCTTGCTAACGGGTTCTTTGGTGATGGGGTCTTGCCCTGGAATATGGTGGCGATTGGATCAGCATTAGGTGTCATTATTCTTATTGGAGACTCATTTTTAGAATCAAAAAATAGTACATTTCGTCTTCATTTAATGCCTGTTGCAGTCGGAATGTATCTCCCCTTTGGGCTCTCTACTCCTATATTAATAGGCGGACTCCTTGCTCACTTTATTCTAGCAGACGATAATTCTGGGGAAGACTCTGATAGCGTCTTGCAAAAGGGCGTTCTTTTGTCATCAGGCTTAATAGCCGGTGAGTCGTTAATGGGAATCATATTGGCTTTTGTTGCAGGAGCGGGGATACAAAGCCTCAGTCCCAGTCTCAATCCAAATCTAGTAACCGGACTCACCTTACTAGCCGCGGTGGGAACTATTTGGTGGTTATATAATGGTGCAAAATCAAAAAATAAAATAATTATATAAGAATGAAGGAGTATTAATTATAAGCTTACTCAATCACTATTTCATCACAAAATAACCATGTTTTTTCACCAGCGCCGACATGCCATTCTGGACAGATTCTTTGGTTCTTTGCTTTTACCTTAACATATCTAGCTTGAGTTTTTAAACCAAGAGCTTCAACCAAATATCTATTTGGTTCGCCATTTTTTTCCCCATTTTTCACATTAATTTTCTGACCAAGCTCAAATGATATTCCATCATTGGAAAAAGAAAAAGATACCTCAGTGGGAAGGAAGATCCAAGAGTCGTGGGATTCTAAAAACCCAATAGAGACCTTATTTAATTGGTCAACTTTTTCAAGGTCAATTATTACATCCAGGTCATTCTTTTCCCAGCCCTGCCAGAAACCATCATTATAGACTGTTGTCCCGGTAATCCCATCTACAAGAGTTATGGCTCCTGTACCGGCATATCTCTTTTTGTACATGTTATTATACTTTACCTTTTTTCCCATTGCCTTATGCGCAAAAATAGTTTTCTCAGATATTAAACCCGCTTGTTCTTCATTGATAAATAACGCAGCCTTTATTGTTGTGGTTTGGTTAATCATAATTGGCCCTGAAAATGCTGTGGAGTCTATAGTGGGGTCCTTACCGTTAGTTGTAAAACGAATGGTTTTATCGGGTTTTTCAGAGGTAAGATTTATATAAAAACCTTTGTCCGTAGATTTAAATTCTGGCTGGATAGAAACAGTAAAAGACCCCGGTGCATAGGTCCAGCCTAATTGATCAAAACGTTTTTCTATATCGATTAATCGGTAGTAAAAATTCTCAAATGTATACGATCCGCTGCCGGTCCAAAGGACCTCTGACAGGGCTGCCATTCTAGGTAATACCCGATATTGGGCCAGGTCTGGAGTTTGTACGTACTCTGTCCATAGATTCCCCTGCCCCCCTAGAATATAGTTGGATTGATTTTTTGATAGCTCTTCCGGAATCGGGTCAAACGAATATACTTTTTTTAGTGTGGTATATCCTCCAAAAGCATCAGGAGAAAATTCTGGAGCAGCCTGGTGGTGATCAAAGTAACAGTGTGAAGTGGGACACATTATAACATCATGCCCTGCTCGTGCAGATTCTATGCCTCCATGGACACCACGCCAGCTCATAACGGTTGCTGAGGGCGCAAGTCCGCCTTCAAGGATCTCATCCCAGCCTATCAATTTTTTGTTATTTTTTATTATAAATTTTTCAATACGCTTAATAAACCAACTCTGAAGTTCGTGTTCATCTTTTAACCCCTCCTCGTTTATCCGCTTTTGGCATAACGGGCAGGTTTTCCAGTACGTCTTTTCAGCCTCATCTCCACCAATATGAATGTAATCCCCAGGAAAAAGCTCTATAATTTCTCCCAGGATATTTTCAAGAAAAGTAAAGACATCATCATTGCCAGCGCAGAAAATATCAACATTAGGCCAGTATGAACCGGGGTTTACGGGGATAATATTTTTATTACATGAGAGCTCTGGATAAGCAGCAAATACCTCTGAAGTGTGCCCAGGCATTTCAATCTCAGGAATAACTGTAATATTTCTTTCAGAAGCATATTGCTCCACCTCTTTAATTTCATCTTGTGTGTAAAACCCTCCATATGTGGGGCTTTCATTTGGTTTTATGGGAGACCATTCTTTCCATGGATCGTGCCTTCTGTCAACTCTCCATGCAGATTTATCAGTAAGGCCAGGATATTTTTTTATCTCGATACGCCAGCCATTGTCGTCCGTTAGGTGCCAGTGGAAAACATTCATTTTATGAAATGCTATCATATCAATATATGTTTTAATAAAGCCGACATCAAAAAAATGCCTAGAAACATCTAGATGCATTCCTCGATATGCAAACCTAGGTGCGTCCTTAATTTCACAATTAGGTATCGTGGTTATTTCTGGTTTTTTACGTTTTTCTAAACTTGGGTCACACATTTGTCTGAAGGTTTGAAAACCATAAAATAAACCTGATGCCGTAGAAGCCCTTAGATATATAGCATCATTTTTCCCAATTACTAAACTATAGCCCTCATTATCTATTTGATATGACGTTTCTAATTCAATGTGTAGTTGGTTTTCTTGGCCCTCTTTTATCGAACATATACTAATGTGTCCGATTGGTTTTAAATAACCCTGGAATAATTTTGCGCAGTTTTTCTCACCCTTAGAATTATTTTTCAATACAATAGATGATATTAATTGAATGTCAAACTCACCAGGGAAGTTTTTAATAGATGATGGCATTGGGATTAAATTAGGATCGGACATAGGTGCGGCCTAGACTATTAGAATTTTAGATAATAATTAAAATAGTTATTTTTTGCTATTTTTATGATAATTCTTATACTCAGGATCATTAAGAACAAAGCCTATTAAATAATGAACCAGCGGCCGGCTGTCTTTCAGCGTCAGTATGAGCTCATCCAGAGTAAACCACTTGCACTTTGTGATGCCTTCTTTTTTTTCAGGGATCAGTTTCTTTTTAAGGTCACCTGAGTATTGTATTAAGAACCAGAATGTTTCTTTAACCACTATGATGCCATTAATCTTATTGTGATGATAGGTTGGTATAAGAGGTTTAATAATATTTAAGTGTTTTTTCTTAATCCCTGTTTCTTCACTAATCTCTCTGATGGCTGTCTTTTTTCTATTGGCTCTTTTTTTTAATCTTCCTTTTGGAAACTCCCACCGGCCATTTTTCTTGATAAATAAAATTTTTTTTCCGCGGACTACCACGCCCCCAGCTGCTCTAATTATATCAGACATTTATGTGCTCCCTTTCAACCGGTATAATAATTCATACTGTTCTTTTGTGAGGTCTTTAAATTTTACACCATCAATCTCTATATCATACTCAGGAATTTCTTTTGACCATTTTTTATCCTTAAGTATTTTTTTACCAGGATACTCCAAACTAAATAAAACATAGCGCATGGCGTTTAGCCTGGCGATCATTTTATTATCAGAGTTGATTACAACCCAGGGGTTATCATTGGTGTCGCTATTAGAAAACACTTGCTCCTTGTAATGTGTGAATAGGTCCCACTCTTTGGCTGCGTTGAGATCGTTCGCACTTAGTTTCCAATATTTAAGTGGGCTCTTTTGCCGAAAAACAAACCGTTGTTGTTGGTTTTCTTTTGAAACAGACAGATAAAACTTAATAAGCAAGAGGCCATTTTTTATATGTGTTTTCTCCCACTTATTAACATTTTTCATAAAATATTTATATTGTCTTTCGGTACAATATCCCATTGCTGGTTGAATAAGTCCCCTGGTGTACCAAGAACGATCAAAAAATACAATCTCTCCCTTTTTGGGCAAGAGCCTGTCATAGGTTTTAAACCACATTCTGTTTTGTGTTGCTGTAGGGACACCAAGCTCAACAACTCTCATTGTCTTTGGAATAAGGTTCTCAATAAACCTTTTTATGGTCGCCCCTTTTCCAGCTGCGTCTCTGCCTTCAAGCACAATAGCTAGGGTCTGTCCAGAGTCTATGACCCACTCTTGTAGTTTTAGAAGTTCAATCTGTAGCCTTCGTTTTTCCTTCTGATAGCTCTTTAGTGTCAACTCCTTATAGCTGGTTCTATTATAAATAATCATGTGTTTATTTTTTTTATAATCTAATAATAAATAGTCAATATCTTTGCTTTAACTGTCACACTTTTATTTTTACCAATAAATTGTGTCACTAAATTTCATTCCTTTTACAAAGAACATTTAGGATATTTTATTATCATGGCAATAAATATTGGGGTAATTCAGTTTCCCGGATCAAACACAGAGAGAGAAACAGGGCTTGCGATTAAACGCTCAAGCATGAGGCCTGTTGAAGTGCTGTGGAATGCTACCTCTGAGAAAGTGAAAAGATGCGATGGGTACATCATCACAGGTGGCTTCTCATTTGAGGACAGGTCACGAGCGGGCGTTGTCGCATCGCTTGATCCGATAATGGGCACACTAAAAGAGGAAGCAGAAAAAGGGAAGCCCATATTTGGTATCTGTAATGGTGCCCAGATATTAGTGGAGTCAGGGCTGGTCCCCGGCACAGAAAAAAATCAAACATCAATCGCTCTCACAGATAATAAGCGGATTCAAAACGATCACGTAGTTGGAACAGGATATTATAATACCTGGGCAGACTTAAAAATTTCTGTGCCACCAGAAAGCACTGCTTTTACACGGCATCTTAATTCTGGAGAAATTATTCATATCCCCTTTGCACACGCAGAGGGAAGATTTATTATCCCAGATAAACTTTTAAACGAGTTAATTAACAATAACCAAACCGTGTTTAGGTATTGTGATAATAGCGGGGAAATCTCAAGCCAGTTTCCAATAAACCCAAATGGCTCAGACTATAACCTGGCCGCAGTTTCTAACTCTGAGGGGAACGTTCTGGCGATGATGCCGCACCCTGAAAGAACTAAACTAGGCGACAAGCTATTTTCATCTATGAGAGAGTTTATACAGCAGGGCACACCAACAAATAACAATAAAATATCGTATGTGCCTGAAAAAAATACTATCGATTATTATACGCCTAATGACAGGGCTTCCGAGTGGGTCATTGACATGGTCATAACAGACAATGAAGCAGCAACGGTGCAAAATGCGCTACTAAGAATGGGACTAGATGTAATAGTTACTAGACAACAACATTGGGAAATCACAACCTCGGGAGACCCAAAAAATAGTTTAAAGAAAATTGAAGAAACCGGGGAGCTGTTTAATTCCAACAAAGAATATATCAGTGAAATCAATACAAAAAAGAACAGCACCTCCTTTCTTGTTAGACAAAAAGAAGATGTACACAGCCAGGCAAAGTTTGAATCTATAAGAGAAAGATTCAGTATTAATGAGCTTGTTAAACTTAAGCGCGGCGTAATCTGGAACATCTGTATAAAAAGCACTAACTTCGAATCCGTTTTAAACAGCATTATAGACACAAACATACTTTTTAATCCATTATCGCATGAATGTTTTAGAATCAGTTAGTCAATATAAAGATCGTATTTCTGTTGAGCTTGG
>Ga0209019_1000458_pt1 | contig 20770 bp, 15 predicted proteins | sample METZYME_3_300m_FD_187549 | JGI IMG/M metagenome (GOLD analysis project Ga0209019, IMG submission 187549) | Marine microbial communities from oxygen minimum zone in mesopelagic equatorial Pacific - METZYME_3_300m (SPAdes) (version 2) | ecosystem: Environmental > Aquatic > Marine > Oceanic... | reverse complement strand
AAACAAGCCGTGGCCTATCGTCAGATGTCTCTTGTGCTTCGAAGACCACCTGGGCGTGAGGCTTTCCCTGGCGATGTGTTCTATTTACACAGTCGTTTACTTGAAAGAGCTTCTAAATTATCAGAAGATCATGGTGGTGGCTCATTGACCGCGTTGCCAATAATTGAAACACAGGAGGGAGATGTCTCCGCATATATACCCACCAATGTAATCTCAATTACAGATGGCCAGATTTATCTTGAAACAAATCTATTTAATTCAGGTATTAAACCAGCGATTGATGTCGGACTCTCTGTCTCTCGTGTGGGTGGTAATGCACAGCTCAAGGCAATGAAAAAAGTTGCTGGTACACTAAGGCTGGACTTAGCTCAATACCGAGAGCTAGAGGCTTTTGCCAAATTTGGATCAGATCTTGACAAATCGACTATCGATCAGTTGACTCGTGGAGAGAGGATGGTTGAAATATTAAAGCAAAATCAATATGTTCCAATGGCTGTAGAAAAACAAGTAGCAATAATTTTTGCTGCTTCTAAAGGTCATCTAGATGATATAGATGTAGAAAAAGTCGCTGATTTTGAGACTAGTCTTTTTGAATATCTTGATGCGAATGCTTCAGACCAGCTAAAAGCCATAAAAGATGAAGGTACCATCAGCGATGAAAACAGTGATGCACTCGATAAAGCAATCTCTGATTTCAAAAATAGTTTTGCGGTATAATCTGTGGCGAGTCTAAAAGATATAAGAGATAGAATTAAATCTGTAAAAAGCATTCAGAAAGTGACCAGCGCAATGAAAATGGTTGCAGCTGCAAAGGTTCGTCGCGCTCAAGAGAAGATGGAGCAGGCAAGGCCTTACACATTCGCTCTTGAAGAAGTAATTCATCATTTATTGCCTGATATTGACAGGGATATGTTAGATCTATTAGAGGTACGTGATATAAAGCGTAAAGCATATGTGGTTGTCAGTGCAGACAGAGGACTCGCTGGTGCGTTTAATACGAACATAATTAAAATCGCAGAACAAGAGATTGATCAATTCGGAAAAGAAAATGTTGATTTATTTTGTATAGGAAAAAAGTCTAGAGATTATTTTAAGCGAAGAGATTACAATATCATTGAGAGTCATATAGATTTCTGGAATGAGCTAGACTATGATAATGCTATGATGATTGGCAGAAGCATTATTGATCATTTTATTAGTGGCAAGGTAGATGAGATACATGTGATATATAATTATTTTTTAAACCTTGCTCATCAAGAAATAAAATCTGAGGTTTTATTGCCGCTTGTTTATGATAAGCAAGATAAAGAAATCAAAGATAGACTTTACGAGCCTTCTAAGGAGAAGCTAGTTAGCTCTCTGGTTCCTAGACACCTAAATATTCAAGTTTGGAAGTATCTTGTTGAGTCTTACGCCAGTGAACAGGCTGCTAGGATGATGGCAATGGAGAACGCTACAACAAATGCTAAGGATATGATAAAAAGTTTAACTCTAGAATTTAACAAAGCGCGTCAGGCAGCGATTACAACTGAGATGCTAGAAATCGTTAGTGGTGCTGAGGCTTTAAAAGAATAAACATAAATAAGGAATAATTTTATGTCAGAAAAAGGAAAAATTTCACAAGTAATGGGCGCAGTTGTTGATGTTGTGTTTGAACAAGGCCACTTACCTGATATTTATAATGCCTTAACTGTTGAACGAGGTGACGATAACACTTTGGTTTTAGAGGTTGCGCAGCACTTGGGTGATTCTGCCGTTCGTACTGTGGCTATGGATTCTACAGATGGGTTAGTCAGAGGAACTGAGGTTAAAGATAGTGGTTCTCCTATTTCAGTACCTGTAGGTCCTGAAACCTTAGGTAGGCTTTTTGATGTTTTGGGGAATACAATTGATAATAAAGGTGACGTTAAAACGGATAAAGTGAATCCAATCCATCGAACTGCACCTAAGCATGAGGATCTTACCACGTCTACCGAGATTCTTGTTACAGGAATAAAAGTGGTAGACCTTATGGAGCCATATACAAGAGGTGGGAAGACCGGATTGTTTGGGGGTGCAGGTGTAGGAAAAACTGTATTGATTCAAGAGTTAATCAGAAATATTGCTACGGAGCATGGTGGATACTCTGTTTTTGCAGGCGTTGGTGAGCGAACCAGAGAGGGGAATGATTTGTATAATGAGATGACAGAATCTGGTGTTATAAAAAAAACCACGATGGTTTTTGGGCAAATGAATGAACCACCAGGGGCCAGATTACGTGTTGCCCTAAGTGGACTTGCAATGGCAGAATATTTTAGAGATGACGAGGGCAAGGATGTTCTGTTATTTATTGATAATATTTTTCGTTTTACTCAAGCAGGGTCTGAGGTTTCAGCATTGTTAGGTCGTATGCCTTCAGCTGTTGGATATCAGCCAACGCTGAGTACAGAAATGGGCGATTTACAAGAGAGAATTACATCCACGAAGAATGGCTCAATTACCTCTGTCCAAGCGGTGTATGTGCCAGCAGATGACTTAACTGATCCGGCTCCTGCTACTGCTTTCGCACATTTGGATGCAACGTCTGTTTTAGAAAGGAAAATTGCGGAGCTAGGTATTTATCCAGCTGTAGATCCACTCGCATCAACATCTAGAATATTAGACCCTAGAATCATTGGCGACCGCCATTATGATACTGCACAAAAAGTACAGGAGATTTTACAACAATATAAAGACCTGCAGGATATCATTGCTATTTTGGGTATGGATGAGCTCTCAGATGATGATAAACTGACCGTTTCAAGGGCAAGGAAAATGCAAAAGTTTATGTCTCAACCATTTTTTGTTGCTGAGCAGTTTACTGGTTTTGAAGGAAGATATGTAAGTCTCGAAGATACAGTTTCTGGTTTTGAGGGTATCTTGAATGGGGAAGTCGATGAACTTGCTGAAAACTCATTTGCATATGTTGGTTCTATCGATGAGGCAATTGATAAGGATAAGAAGGCGAAGGCTGCTGCATAGTGGGAAAATTCTCTGTAGAAATTGTTACTCCTATCAAGGTTTTAAATCAAGAAAATGTTAGTTATATCAGGTGTCCTGGTCTGGACGGTTCTTTTGGTATTATGAAACAGCATCGAGAGGGTGTTATTGCTTTAGATGTAGGTGAAATAAAGATTAAAACAGATGATAACACAGAGTGGTATGCGACGAGCGGAGGTTTTGTAGAGATTGGTTCAACAAAAATTGAGCTCTTATTAGAATCCATTGAAAAATCAAATGAAATTGATGTCAAACGCGCCACAAAGGCTTTAGAAAGAGCAAGTGACAGAAAAAATAAACCTGAGGAAAAAGTTGATAATACTAGGCTTGAGGCTTCACTTTTAAGGGCAATGAATCGGTTAAGAGTATCAAAAAAATAGATTTATTTATATCGTATAAAATGAAAACCGTCTTTTTTATATTGGGACGGTTTTTTTATTAATAAAATTCATAAAATGTTAAAACGTACACACACTTGCGGAGAGTTAAATAAGTCTAATGTAGGCAATGAAGTTCAATTAAATGGTTGGATTAATACTATTAGGCTTCACGGGAAGGTTGTTTTTGTTGATCTCAGAGATCGTTATGGAAAAACGCAGTTAGTATTTAACGAGAACACATTTCGTGATGATTTTGAAATAATTAAAAAATTTTCTATTGAAGATGTTATTTCTATAAAAGGGTTTGTTGATAATAGATCCAATGAATCTATAAACCCTGAAATGAAAACGGGTGAGATTGAAATTGCTGTTTCAACTTACAGTATACTTAATGAGGCTGAACCCTTACCTTTTGTATTAACAGATCGTAATAGTGCGGAAGAACATTTTCGATTAAAATATCGCTACCTAGAACTAAGAATTGATGAGCTTCAACAAAATATTATTACAAGGCATAAGACATATCAGGTCGCGCGTGAATATTTATCAAAAAATAAATTTCTAGAAATAGAAACTCCAGTTTTAATGAAGTCAACTCCTGAAGGGGCAAGAGATTATTTAGTGCCTAGCCGCTTACATCATGGAAAGTTTTATGCTTTACCACAGTCGCCTCAAATTTATAAACAAATACTAATGATCTCAGGTTTCGATCGTTATTTCCAAATTGTTAAGTGTTTTAGAGATGAAGACCTACGCGCAGATCGTCAACCAGAGTTTACTCAAATAGATATTGAAATGTCATTTGTTGCGGAGGAAGAAATTTTTGCTAAGATGGAAGATCTCACTAGAAGTATTTTTTCTTCCGTAAAGGGGATAGAACTTCCTGATCCCTTTCCAAGAATTACTTATAAAGAAGCTATGGAGACGTATGGCTCTGATAAACCTGATACTAGATATGATATGAAGCTACATAATCTTAAATCATTTACGGATAAGTCAGAGTTTAATGTATTTCGTTCTGTAGAGTGTGTCTGTGGTATTGTTGTTGAAAATGGTGCAAAATATTCAAGAAAATTAATTGATGATCTAACTGAAGCAGCTAAAATAAATAAGGCAAAAGGATTAGCTTGGGTTAAGAATGAAAGTGAACAGTTTAACGGCGGAATTTCAAAATTTTTCCCTGAGTCATTACAGGCTAAGGTTATAAAATATTTAAATATGAAAGATGGTGATCTTTTATTGATGATTGGTGATAAAAAAAATATTGTATACAACGCTCTTGGAAAACTGAGGATATTGATCGCTAATAAGGAAGATTTAGCTAGTAAAGATGATTATTGCCCGGTATGGATCACTGAATTTCCAATGTTTGAATATGATCAAGAACAGGACCGTTACATAGCAATGCATCATCCCTTTACTGCACCTAGGGAGTCAGATATTAGTAAGCTCGATACTGACCCCGCTAATGCTCTCAGTCGAGGTTATGATTTGACGATGAATGGTCATGAAATCGCAGGTGGGTCAGTTCGTATTCACTCTTCTGAAATTCAGGAAAAAGTATTTTCTTTATTAGGGCTAAGCCATCAACAAGCTGTAGAAAAGTTTGGATTTTTAGTAGAGGCTCTACAATATGGCGCACCTCCACATGGTGGTATTGCATTTGGATTTGATAGATTAGTAATGTTACTAGCTGGTACTAATAACATCAGAGATGTAATTGCATTTCCTAAAACAACTTCAGCTACTTCTTTAATGGATGATAGTCCAAATCATATAGAAACTGATCAGCTAGATGAGTTGGGCTTAATTATAAAAAAGTAATTACAAAATTATTTATTTTTGTCTAATAGTTGACTTAAAAGTCCTATTGCATTCTTTGCGCATACCTGAGCGGTCCTAGGAAGTTCGATACCACTATACCAATAAGAATGTGACCAAACCAGTAAGCCTGAACTTTCATCAGTCATTTTTAATATGATCCCGACCCTTGCTTGAGTGTATTCTACTCTACCGCTTTCTTGGATGGAACCGCCATCTGTTGTGGTCGTGGTTGATGTTGTAGCCTTTGCATTATTTTTATTTTCACCTGCTTCAGTAGATTGTGTTATAACTGTTTCTATACTTCCTCGATCTTCAATCCGAAAAGGCACTAATATAGTTTCACGGTCTGTAAACTCGGTTAACGTACAATTCAGTACAAGATTATTTTCCGCTATGTTATTTAATTTAATTATGGTCCCACTTTCTTGATTTTGTGATACGTCATAACCATTTTTCATAAACATAAATGAAAAATTGTCTTCCATAATTTGACCTGATCCGGGCTCATTTGAATAGTCTAAAATTTTATTTAAGCTAATACTATTAACTTTACTAAAATCATAATTAGTATTTATTGCTGGAGCATTCCAGCAGCTAGAGACCAACATTGTTATAACAATAAGCAAATAGTATTTCATTATATTAATATTCTTGAAGATTAATAAGATGTATTTTTGCTTCATTAATTAGATCGTTTTCTTGAGTATTTTTTATACAATTTTCCCATGCAGTGATTGCTTTATTATTTTCATTAATGGCTTCATGAAGTAAGGCTTTTAATTTATATACTTCTGCATTATTTGGTTCTTTTGATCGAGCTATATCTAATTGCTTTAGTGCTTCTTTAAACAGTCCTGCTTCCATTGCCATAACTGCTTGTTCTAAATATTTTCCAGACTGAGGATATAGTGGATTAAAAAGCAAAAAGAACATTATAAAGATTATAGTAAAAATTCTAATACTGGGTATTTTATGCATAGATAAACATTCCTTTTTATTTATTCAAATAAAGTTTCTTCTTGATTTAAGAGATCCATTGCTCTTTTTTGATAAAAAATATTTTCTGGTATGATTTCTGGATTTATAGTAGGGTCAATATTAATAATTGATTGAAGCTGATTATGAAATAGATTTCTATTTTCCGCTTTTTGATGATAGAATTCTGACATTTGAACCTTATTTCCAAAATAATTTGGGGAAGAGCTAATAGCTTTTTCAAAATAGTTTTTAGATTGTGTGATTTCGACTCCAGGAATTCTACTATAAAAAATTCCAAAAAATCGGTAAGGCCCACCGTAAAGATAATCTGGCTCTAGAGAAATAATCCTGTGCATAATTATTTCTAGTATTTCTCTATGATTTACTCTTTCTAATGCCGGTTTATTATTTAGATACCAGAGTTTATTTGTGGCCCACCAATACATTCCTGGAACCAATTCTTTTGGGGCAATAGATAATGCAGATAATATTTTAAAATCAGGATCTCCTTTTGTTTCATTAAGTATCGATTTAAATAGACTATCATTTAAAACTGAATATTCTCCGATCTCAGCACCTTTTATAAATAAACTGTCTTTTTTTATTTTATCATCTTCTAAAAATATTCCTTGAAAAAAAAGAGAACGGCTATAAAGATATAATAATTCGAAATTATTATGATCTACTTCGTTAGCTAACCCTAAAATATAATTTACTTTTTTTACCGCATTAGAATCACTTCTTTGCTCCCAAAAAAGTTTTGCTTGTTCTAGTAAAAAGTCAATATTCTGCGATTGGGAAGTTTGAATTTCTATTTTTTGGTTTGAGCATTTCCAAGAGGAAAAAATTTGTAGACTTATTGATAGCCAGTAAATAAATATAAAGTATTTCTTCATTATTAAGTTTTAGTAATTCGCAATATGTAAATTCTATGACAAATATTACAATTATAATATAGTATATGGAAAAAATTATAGAACTAAAATCAAAGGAACTAGCTGATATTTTAGGAATAGGCGATGGGCACATAAAATTAATTGAGTCTAGTGTGCCTGTTTCCATCACAGCACGAGGCGAGTTGTTAACAATTAAAGGAAAAAAATCAGATATAAATCATGCGGCAGCTATCCTAGGTGAGATGAGAGGTACTTTCACTAGTAAGGGCACACTTTTATCTAATGATGTTGACAATTTGATAAAACTTTATAAGTCAGGAGAAATTGACTTAAAAAGTAATTTAGATATTATGGATGTAATATATTATGGAAGGAAAGGTGCTATTGGCCCTAGGACCAAAGGACAATCAATATATTTAGAGAGCGTGATCAATAATGATATAGTATTTGGAATTGGCCCTGCTGGGACTGGAAAAACATTTTTATCTATGGCTTTTGCTCTTTCTTCACTGGAAAGAAAAGAGGTTGAAAGAATTATTCTTTGTAGGCCAGCAGTTGAGGCGGGTGAAAACTTAGGTTTTCTCCCTGGGGATCTTAAAGAAAAAGTGGATCCTTATTTATCACCACTTTATGATGCTTTAGATGCGATGCTTCCAAAAAATAAGTTGGCAGCATTAATCGAAAATAAAAGTATAGAGATTGTTCCTCTTGCCTATATGCGCGGCCGTACTCTAGATAATGCTTTTATGATACTTGATGAGGCGCAAAATAGTACAATTATGCAGATGAAAATGTTTCTTACTCGCTTAGGAATTGGTTCTAAGGCTATTATTAATGGAGATGTAACACAGATAGATTTAGATGCGAATAAACACTCTGGGCTAATTCAAGCGACAAAAATACTTAACAATGTTTCAGGAATTGGATTTACATATTTTGATGATTCTGATATAGTGCGTCATCCATTAGTGAGAAAAATAATTGGTGCATATGATACGATAGATAAAAAGAATGGCATTAAATAACCATATTTATCCTAGGTTTATATAGTGGAAAGTGAAACATATATAGTTCAGTCTGGTCGGACGCCAATTGGTTCATTTGGAGGGGCTCTATCAGAATTTTCTGCTCCGCAACTAGGTGCAGCAGTAATCACTGGTTTGTTAGATCGATTAGATTTAGATGTAAACGAAGTAGAAGAAGTAATCATGGGTAATGTTCTATCCGCTGGGATCGGACAAGCGCCAGCTAGGCAGACAGCCATATATTCTGGTTTACCACATAAAGTAGAGTGCCTTACAATTAACAAAATGTGTGGGTCTGGTTTAAAAGCGGTGATGCTAGCCGATCAGGCTATTAAGGCTAAGGGTGCAGGTATAATCATCGCTGGTGGTATAGAGAGCATGTCCAATGCACCTTATTTGATATCTAAAGGTATAAATCGAATTGGTCACCAAAAAATGATAGACAGTATGATTCACGATGGCTTATGGGATGCTTATAATGATATACATATGGGTAGCTGTGCAGAAATGCTTGCTACTGATAGAAACTATGCTAGAGAACAGCAAGATAAATACTCTATTAAATCATACCAGCGTGCGCAAGATGCGCAGGAAAAAGGTTATTTTTCTAATGAAATAATACCAATAACAAACTCTAAAGGAATTGCTGTTGATTCTGATGAAGAGCCAGGTAAGGCAAAGTTTGAGAAGATACCCATCATCAAACCAGTGTTTGAAAAAAATGGAACCATAACAGCAGCAAATGCATCGAAATTAAATGATGGTGCAGCAGCAGTTATACTGATTTCGAAGGAAAATATTGAAAAGTATAAGGTCAAGCCAATGGCTCGTATTATTTCTCACTGTTCATTTGCACATGACCCAAAATGGTTTACTACAGCTCCTGGGCATGCTATTGATAAAGTTCTTAAACAGGCAAGGCTATCTAAAGATGACATTGACCTATGGGAAATAAATGAAGCATTTGCAGCTGTAACGATGGCGGCTATGGATGATTTTAAATTAGATGACACAAAGGTTAACATAAATGGTGGAGCTGTTGCTCTTGGCCATCCAATCGGTGCATCAGGCGCAAGAATATTGACTACCCTGATTTATGCTCTAGAAAGAATGAAAAAAAATATTGGACTGGCAGCATTATGTATTGGCGGAGGTGAAGCGTCAGCGATGGTTATTGAAAAATTATGAAAACTAAGCAAGATATTGACTGGGATAATCTTGGGTTTAATGCTCTAGAAACGCGCAGTATGTTCATTGCAAACTGTAACTCTTCTGGAAAGTGGGTAAATATAGGTTTGACCCCTTATGGAGAGATAAGCTTGTCGCCAGCATCCACAGTATTAAACTATGGACAAGGAGTATTTGAAGGTACAAAAGCTTATATGTCATCTAAAGATCGTGTAGTGTTTTTCAGATTAGAAGAAAATGCAAAAAGATTTAATGCTTCATGCAGAAGATTGTGCATACCTGATATACCACATGATTTATTTATAAGTGCTGTTAAAGAGACAGTCCTAGACAATCTAGATTATGTGCCCCAAAAAGAAAAAGGCAGCCTTTATATTCGACCATTAGCATTAGGCACAGGACCTATGCTGGGAGTTAAACCTTCTGACGCTTATACCTTTGTAGTATTTGTGACTCCGGTAGGATCTTATTTTAAAAATAATTTAAAGCGTCTGAATGCTTTGGTCACTGATAAGTATCATCGTATTGCTACAAAAAGTATTGGGTTTGCAAAAGCAATTGGTAATTACTCTGGCACGCTTCTTCCTTTTAAAGAAACTATAGAAGCTGGTTATGATGAAATAATTTTTTTAAATGCGTCTAATGAAAATATTTTAGATGAAGCTAGATCAGCAAATATTTTTGTGCTAAAAAATAAAACATTAACAACTCCATCTGTTCAAGGTTCTATCCTACCTGGAATTACAAGAGACTCTGTATTGAAAATAGCAGAAAAAGTATTTGACCTTGATGTAAGAGAACAGGATGTGACTATTGAAGAATTGATGAATGCCGATGAGGTATTTTTTACTGGAACTGCAGTCGTAGTTGCGCCAGTAGGTAGCATATGTTATAATGACAAAACTGTTAATTTTGAAATATCGTATTCAGAATCAATGACAAAAAATATAAGAGAAGTACTGATCAATATTCAAAATGAAAACATCAAAGACCCTTTTGGATGGGTCATGCCTGCGGATTAAATCAGTTGGGAAAATTTATTAATAAGCACCCAAGAAGACTTGCAAGGGAATCAGTTATGCAAGCGCTTTATGCGGTGGAAATAAATAATGGATATCCTAAGGATATACTTGATTTATATAATCAATCATTTAATATTTTAGATGATAGTGAGTATATGCATCAATTATTTTTCTGTGTTATTGAAAATAAATCTTGGGCAGATGAATTAATATGTAAATGTCTCGAGAATTGGGAATATAGTCGAGTTGCAATCGTCGATAAAATATTGTTAAGAATGGGCGTTAGTGAGATATATCATATGGATGATGTTCCACCGAAGGTTTCAATAAGTGAGATGGTAGAAATAGCTAAAGTCTTTAGCACAGAAGAAAGCTCAAGCTTTGTTAACGGTATTCTTGATACTATATATAAAAATTATAACAATAAAGAGTAGATGTTTTTAAAGAAAATTTTTGGTACTCGTTCCCAGCGACAGACAAAAAAGCTTTTGCCGCTGGTTGATCAGGTAAATGAGTTTTATGAAAGTTTACAGTCTAAATCTGATCAAGATCTAATCGATAGAACAGCACAGCTAAGGCAATTTGTAGAAGATGCTATAAACCAAGAAAAAAGTAAAATGGATAAGGGTGCAGATAGCTCAGTAATAAAGAAAATAATTTTAGAAGCAGAGCAGAATGCATTAGATAATAGTATGGTTGAAGCTTTTGCCATGGTAAAAGAGACCTGTCGCAGGATGATAGGACAGTCCTGGCGGATTTCGGGACAACAGGCAGAGTGGAACATGATTCCTTATGATGTCCAATTACTCGGTGCTATTATATTACACAATGGTAATGTTTCTGAAATGAAAACAGGAGAGGGTAAGACATTAGTTGCGACCATGCCAATCTATCTAAATGCTCTTACCGGTAGAGGCGTTCATGTAATCACCGTTAATGACTATTTAGCCCAGAGGGATGCTGAGTGGATGGGTGAGGTATACAGGCGGCTAGGTCTAACAGTAGGGTTTATATTGAACTCAATGGATAATAGACAGCGACGGGAGATGTATGGCTGCGATATCACATATGGAACGAATAATGAATTTGGATTTGACTATTTAAGAGACAATATGGCATTGCATCCAGATGAACTATGTCAAAGAGGGCATGCATTTGCCGTCGTAGATGAGGTAGACAGTGTACTTATTGATGAGGCACGTACCCCATTAATTATATCTGGTGCCGTTGATACACCTACAGATGATACATTTGTTAGACTAAAACCAGATGTGCAAAGGCTTGTAAAAAAGCAGAATGTTTTAGTGTCTGAACTAGTAAAGAATGTAAAAGAAATATTAGAGACAGATGAAGAACAGGCAGGATTGAAATTACTTCAGGCAAATCGTGGTCTCCCGAAGCACCCGCAGGTTATGAAGATATTTCAAGAACCAGGAACCCTAAAGTTGTCCCAAAGTATAGAGTCAGTTTATTTAAGAGATAAAAAATTACATGAGGTAGACGATGATCTATATTTTTCTATTGATGAAAAATCACATGTAATAGATATAACAGAAAAAGGAAGAAATGTTTTGGCTCCTGATAATCCTGATGCCTTTGTTATCCCTGATTTAGGAGAGATGCTTTTAGAGGTAGATGAAAAAACAGATCTAAAAGATAATGAGCGTGAAATAGAAAAAGAAAAAGCTCACCAACTCCATGCGGAAAGAAGTGGGGAGATTCACAATTTCAATCAACTTTTGAGAGCCTTTACTATGTACGATAAAGATGTAGAATATGTTGTGCAAGATGGGAAAGTTTTAATTGTAGATGAATTTACTGGTCGAATTTTAGCAGGAAGAAGGTACTCAGATGGGCTTCATCAGGCTTTAGAGGCGAAAGAAAATGTTAAGATAGAAAGAGAAACCCAAACGTTAGCCACGATCACAATACAAAATTATTTTAGGCAATATGACAAACTCTCAGGTATGACAGGAACAGCGGAAACAGAGGCAGAAGAATTAGGTTCTATCTATGGTTTAGACGTGATCGTTATTCCTACACACCGCGATATTATAAGGGATGATAGCGAAGATTTAGTGTATAAAACAAAAAGAGAAAAATACAATGCGGTTATTGATGAAATAACCGATGCACATCATCGCGGTCAACCAGTACTTGTTGGAACGATTGCTGTAGAAACATCCGAACTTTTGTCAAGGATGCTCAAAAGAAAAAGTATTCCCCACAATGTTTTAAACGCCAAACAACATCAGAAAGAGGCAGAAGTTGTTGCAAGGGCCGGTCTAAGAAGCGCTGTTACAATCGCTACGAATATGGCTGGTAGAGGAACAGATATTAAACTTGGAGAAGGTGTCAAGGATGCTGGCGGCCTTCATATTTTAGGCACAGAGAGGCATGATTCAAGGAGAATAGATTTACAATTAAGGGGAAGGTCAGGGCGACAAGGAGATCCTGGGTCCTCTGTATTTTATTTATCACTTGAAGATGACTTAATGAGATTATTTGGATCAGATAAAGTAGCAAGTATTATGGATAGGATGGGGATAGAAGAGGGTGAGGTTATTACTGCGGGAATGATCACCAGGGCAATAAGTTCAGCGCAACAAAAGGTAGAAGTACGCAATTTTGGTGTTAGAAAACATCTTCTTGAGTATGATGATGTTATGAACCAGCAGAGGCAAGTAGTCTATGATATAAGAAACCAAGCACTGTCTGGTAAGAATATGAGAGACACTGTAGCACAGATTATAGAAGATTATATAGTTGATGAGATAGAGGAACAGTCGGCGATTGATTCTTTAGCCGATTGGGACTGGGAATCTTTAAGACAAAATATTTCGACACATCTTTTAGTAGATATCAGCCACCAAAAATTAATTGAAGATATTGGAAGAGAAGAGATTAGCTCAGATGATGCAATAGACTGGATCAGCCATGAAGCAGAGTCAGTATATAAGGTCAGAGAATCTTTAGTTCCAGAGGAGGTAATTCGCGGGTTTGAGAGGTTTGTAATCCTGCGTACGATTGATGAAAAATGGAAAGACCACTTGTATGCAATGGATCAATTGAGAGAAGGAATAAACCTTAGAGCCTATGGTCAAAAAAATCCACTGCTTGAGTATAAATCTGAGGGATTTGGTATGTTTAAAGAAATGATGCTTGATATGAATGCTGTTACAGTCCAAAGAATATTTCGCACGCAGCTCCAGGGAATGGACCAGGCACCGCAGCTAAATACTGGTGGAGTTCGTAATGTAAAAGTAGAACACCAAGATACAACGGGAATGGGTTTTTCTGGCCAGCAGCAAACTCAACCTTCTAAAAAAGGAGTAAGTAAACCCATTGTAGCAGATAAAAAGATAGGAAGAAATGAAAAAATATTTGTACAATCACCAAGCGGAGAAAAAGTACAGATTAAGTACAAAAAGCTACAGCAATATCTAAAACAAGGATATACACAGGTGTAAGACCATGGCAAAGAAGAAAAAATTCGAAACAATCGCAATACACACTGGAAATGCGCCAGATGCTGTTACCGGATCTATTTCACCATCTATACATCTAACCTCTACCTATGCACAGGATGGTATCGGAAAAAACAAAGGATATGATTACTCAAGAGGAGGTAATCCTACAAGAGCAAGGCTAGAAAGAAATATTGCTGCGTTAGAAGGTGGGTGTGATGCGATAGCGTTTGCCAGTGGAATGGCAGCAACAACAGCCTTGTTCCAGGGACTAAAAAAAGGAAACCATGTAATTGTTTCCAGGAACGTATATGGAGGCACCTATCGTATGGCAACCCAGGTGCTTAAACATCACGGCATTGAATTTGATTTTGTTGACACAACTAATGTTGAAAATATCAAACAAAAGATCAAACCAGATACAAAGTGGGTGTTTATTGAGACCCCTACTAACCCTATGCTAGAGATTACAGATATACAGGCAGTATCACTGATATGTAATGAGTCTAATATTAAACTTGCTGTGGATAATACATTTATGAGCTCATATGGTCAGAGGCCTCTTGATTATGGAGCAGACTGTGTGATGCATAGTTCCACTAAATTTATTGGCGGTCATAGCGATGTTCTTGGAGGAGTATTAGTAGCGAAAGATGAAGCTTTAGCTGAGAGGTTACATTTTATTCAAAAATCTGGTGGAGCAGTGCCTAGTCCGTTTGACTCATGGTTATTACTTCGAAGTGTAAAAACAATGTCTATGCGAGTACAAAGAGCCTCTGATAATGCGATGGTATTAGCAAAATATTTTGAGAGTCATGATAGTATCACTAAAACTATTTATCCTGGTCTGGCTTCACATCCTCAATATGATATTGCAAGGAAACAACAGATTAATCCACATGGAGAAATACTGTTTGGGAGCATGATTTCTGTGGTCTTTGACTCAAAACGTAACCTTGACTCTTTTTTATCAAAGATAAAACTTTTTTCTCTTGCAGAGAGTTTAGGCGGAGTGGAGAGTCTCATGTCAGTTCCATATTTTATGACACATGCAGATGTTCCAAAAGATGTAAAAGCCGAAATGAACTTGGTTCCAGAGCTTCTTCGATTAGCAGTTGGAGTTGAGCATATTGAAGACTTGCTTTCCGATATTGAAGGAGCGCTTGGAAAATAAAATATCAGTGACTTGATGGAGAATATTTATTATTTTCAGCCTTAGTAATTTAAGTTATACGTCTGACTATGGTCGTTCTTTTCTTATGCGCGACTGAATAATCTGATTGAGAGACAATATTGGAGGAATAGTGTCGATGCTAAAAACAATGAAAAAAATATTTTTATCTGCTGCTTTAGTAGCCGCGGTTACCCATGCTCAGGATGTTTCTATAATGGTGAGTGATACTTCTTTTGCTGGTTATACAGATGATATAGTTGTTTCAGTTATGTTATCAAACCCAAATAGTACCGTAGGCGGTATGCAGTTTGATGTGTCCGTAGAACCATCCATGGTTATGCTTTCAGGTGTATCTCCCGTAGGAATAGGTTCTAGCTTTTCCGCTGACTATAGTTCATTAAATAATGGTAGCTCAAGAGTTGTTTTTTATAATGGTTCAGGGCCCGATGGAATCAGCAGTGGAGCTAGTGGTTCTATACTTAATCTTCACTTTAGCGGTTCAACAGTGCTGTCTGCTGTTTTAGGGATTAACATTAGTAACCTAATTGTTAGTGATGAAGACGGAGTTATAGTCTCAGCTCAATCCTCTAATGGTAATCTTACCATTGGTGATGTAATCTACCTTAGTGGCTCAACAGCAACGGCTGATGTGCTAGAAACTGTTGAGATTGATTTTAGCATAACCAATAGTGGTGCTGTTGGTGGGCTCCAGTTTGATTTAAAAGATAGTCCTAATTATTTAGATCTAGTTTCTTTAGAGACAACAGAAAGAACCGCTGGATTTTCTGTTGATTTTAACAATGTAGATAATGATGCTTATTCACGGATCGTGATTTACAGTGCTGATAATGCGAATATAGATCCAGGAGCTGGGTCGGTTCTAACTGCAACGTTTGAGGTGCACAATAATGCTTATGCTGATTCTGTATCGATTTTTCTGGAAAACGTCGTAGTGACTGATGGTATCGGCGGTAGTTATTGGATCGCTTCTGCTGACTCTGCAACTGTAATCGTTTATCCAGGTTATATTGAGGAGCCCTCAAATCTTCAGGCTATCGATGGCCAAGATGCACAGGTTACATTGACCTGGGATCCCCCTACTGGACCAATCCCAGATAATATTTCCGAGGATTTTGAGGAGGGTATCCCTGACGATTGGACTTTAACTACAAACTCATCACAGGGGTGGTATCTTACCACAGATTGTACTAGCGATTTCTGGACTGTGCCAGTTCATACAACTTATATGTGTGCAAATGATGATGATGCAAATGATGATGGTTCAGTTGACTATATGGTTACGCCAGTGTTTAACGTAAGTGGAGCTGAGGCTGTGCTACTAAGTTTCGCTTCTTATTTTGATGGAGCCTACAGTCAGAGTGCATCTATAGGCGTTAGTGAAGACGGTGTAAACTTTACTGAAGTCTATCAGCTTAATCCTGCTACTGAATGGGTAACCGAGACTGTTGATCTTGCACCCTATATTACCGGCGATAATCTTTATATATTATTCCATGCAAACGATAACGCAGTCTGGGCATCAGGTTGGGCTGTGGATGATGTTTCTATATCATTTACTTCTAGAAATACAGATCGTTTAATTCACTATAATTTAACTGAAGTAGGAGAGTGGGTAATAACAGCGCCTAAAGAAGATGTGATTACCAAATATGGAGGAGGCATTCCCTTCACTGATAGAATTGATATTGAGAATCCAATTGTTCTAAATAATACCCGACCTGTGGATATTGATTCTTACAAAATTTATAAATCTTTCAATGCCACAACAGGCTTTGAAGAAATTGTTGAGTTAGATGGAAATACCACAACATATACCGATCTTGATGTAGTAAATAGTACCACTTACTATTATTATGTTACCGCGATCTATCCAGATGGTTCAGAGTCTGTGCCTACAAACATAGTAAGTGCTGGTCCTGTTGAATGGATAGAGTGTTATATGAGTGACGGTGAGTCTTTGTCAGGCCAAACAGATACGATAGATATTTCTGTTAACAATGAGAGCTTGCTTGGTGGATTGTTTTTTGAGATAGAAGATTTTCCTGACGTTTTAACTGGTGAAAATATTTTGCCAACTGATAGAACAGCTGGTTGGTCTTTATCGGTTCTTGATGATAATGGTAAAATTTCGATAGCTGGTTTTGGCCCTCTTGCTGGTGCTGATCCGTTACAACCCGGTGATGGGCCAGTTTGCAGAGTTGTCGTAAGACCATTAACAGATCAGACACAGACAGTCACACTGACAATGACAGATGTGCAGATTCAGGATATTAGTTCGCCTCCCGTACAGTTGAACTGGACAGCAGAGCCAGCGACATATGAGGTTATGATCGAGACGCAATATCTAATGCTGACGGATGGTTATGCAGAGCCAGGTGCCCAGATGACATCCTCATTATGTCTTGTTAATACACAGCCTGTCTATGGCGTTCAAGTAGATTTTATTCCTGATCCACCATTCTTAACTGGAAGTGGTATGCAGATAACGGACCTCATTGATTTTAGTACATGGTCTGTATCATCCCAACATATTGGTAATACGTTTACCTTATTACTTTTTGATAATACCCTTAGTAATCCTATTCCTCCAGGATACTGGTACCTTGGAGAAGTCTTGCTAGATATTCTTCCTGGATCTCCAGAGGCATTTACTGTTGATATTACCTATGGTGAAATGGTTGTTTCTGATTCTTATAATAATCCTATGGTGTCCGTTGGCTTGCCATCAGAGGTATATATTGGACTGCCGCCAGTTTCTTATAGTATTCAAAATGTCATGGGCGAGCTTACATCAGGAGGAACAGGTTCTTTCGAGGTGCATATGGATAATACAGAGACCGTTGGAACCATATCTTTTGAGATTGCAGACGTACCTGAATATTTAACGGTTACTTCTGTTGAAGCCTTAGACCGTTTTTCAAATGGTGTCATTGACGGTAGCTCAGGCGAGGATTCTGATGGAGAAAATTTCTATTTTCTAGGTTATGATTTTTCTGGAGGTGTTCCTCCTGGTAGTGGAGGAATTATAAAAGTAAATGTTCAAATGAACCAGGATATCAATAATCCAAATGTTATGATGTTTTTTGAAGAAGTAAGTGGAGGTGATGCTGGTGCAAACGCAATCATAGCTGCCTCAGATGGTATGGGTTTGTTTAATACTACAATGCTGTCTAGCGATTTAGGGCCTACTGTACCAGATAAATATGGGCTAAACTCAAACTTTCCAAACCCTTTCAACCCAGTAACCTTTATAACATATGATTTAGCTGGAGATGGTCAGGTAAATCTCTCTGTCTATAATATTATAGGTAGAAAAGTAAAAACTTTAGTAAATAAGTATGAGACTGCTGGTAGAAAAGCAACTGCATGGTATGGTGTAGATGACAGTGGGAGCCCATTAAGCGCGGGTATGTATTTCTATAGGTTAACGGCTGGTGGAAAAGTATTTACTAAAAAAATGGTATTAATGAAATAATACAAAATTTATTTATTATGAAAGGGGCATAAAATACTGCCCCTTTTTTTGTAACTTTTATTTTGATTATGCCGCGGTGGTGGAATTGGTAGACACGCCAGATTTAGGATCTGGTGCACTCTGTGCGTGAAGGTTCGAGTCCTTTCCGCGGTACACTGGTTTTAGCCTTGTTTCTCCGAGGAGGAATGAGGTTTTTTATTTTGTATACCTAATAGTAAAACAGTCGGTTAATTAGTTTAATAAACAGCAGAATTTAACTATTTCTGCTTGCATATCACTTGCATTAAATACCCACCCAGTCCATGGGAGGCACCCCCTCGTCTTATTTATATGCTGCTCTTACACAAAACAGGTGAAAATGTTTCAGGTGACATAATTAACGCCATCACACACATTGTAGGGTAATTATTTGTAGATTTATACTACTTAGAGGAGTTTTCTATGAGAAGATTGAATATTTTACTCTTTTTTTTAATATCCGTTGCGTTTCCCCAAGAGACTATTCTTAAACAAACTACTTTTTCCACTTCAGCTATCAATACTACTGGTGATAATTCAGTTATGGTTGGTACAGTTGGACAAACATTTGTTGGTGAGTCGGAATCTAATAGTACAGTTCTTTCAGCAGGTTTTTGGGGCAGTGTTGCATCTGTCTTGCTTAGCGTTGATGATGTGATCCCAACCGAGTTTGCTATATCAAGTGCCTATCCAAACCCATTTAACCCGACAGTAAACATTGATTTCTCTATTCCCGAAGAATCTATTGTGTACATAAAAATATTTGATTTATTGGGACGCAATATTTTTAACCATGAAGAGAATTTTAAAGCTCCAGGTAAATACAGGTTCAGATGGCATGGCATGAATAATTCAGGGGCTTCGATTGCGAGCGGTATTTATCTGGTTGCTATTCAACACAAAACAAAATTTTATAAACAAAAAATCACCTTTTTGAAGTAGGAGTACATCATGAAAAAATCAATATTACTAATAAGCCTTATTATATCAGTTATCACTGCACAGCCAGGAAGTTTTTCTGTGCCTAATGCTATCTCTTTTCAAGGGATGCTTACCAATGTTGATGGCAGTGTCTATCAAGATGGTGACTATGAACTCACTTTTCGTTTTATTCGGACGATGCAAGATGGTAGTGAACAGGCTATATGGGAAGAGGTTCATACAGCATCAGTAAGTAGCGGTGTTTTCGCTGTGATATTAGGCAGTAACACACCTTTACCACAGTACATATCTGGAAATACAATGCTGGAAACGCAAGTGGGTGATGAAATATTGTCTCCTAGACAACCATTTACTTCAGTACCTTTTTCTCTAAGGGCAAATGGTGCACAGTTCTCGGAACAAGCAATAAGATCTGATTCCTCAGGCTTTGCCCAGACGTCTCATCATTCTGTTTTTGCAGATACTGCTGTGTTTGCATTGAGCGCACCTACAGCTATCAATGCGATGCACGCAACCTATGCAGACACTAGTATGATTGCAGGACAATCTCAACATTCGATTTATGCAGATACTTCTACTTTTGCATTGAGTGCACCTACAGCTATCAATGCGATGCATGCGACTTATGCTGATACTAGTATGTTCACTGGTCAAGCCTATCAAGCAGTTCATGCAACCTATGCAGACACTAGTATGATTGCAGGACAATCTCACCACTCAACTTATGCAGATACAAGTATGTTTTCTGGTCAATCTGTACATGCTACGTACGCAGATACAAGTATGATTTCTGGTAATGCTCAGCACTCAATTTATTCTGATACTAGTATGTTCACTGGTTATGCTGGACAGGCAGTTCATGCTACCTATGCAGATACAGCAATCTTTGTTGGGCAAGCAAATTATGCGACTTATGCAGATACCGCACTTGCGAGTTCAGTTTCTTTGTCTTCAATAACAGCTGATACTTCATATTTTGCCGTAGGATATACACCTACCGATCAATTAGGTGCTGTTGCACTATCAAATGATTTTGCTGATTTACTCGGTGTTCCAAATTTTTTAACTGATGACGTTGTTACAATTACATCTTTACAAGCAGATGCAATAGAAGCCAACACAGCGAAGGTTGGATATACGGATGAATTAGTCGCAGCAAATTCTGCGGTAGCTGCTAATACTGCTAAAACTGGTATCACTTCTGACCAAGCATCTGCAATAGAAGCTAACACAGCAAAGGTAGGGATCACTACAGCTCAGGCGGGTCTAGTAGATTCAATTACAGCAACAGCTGCAGAGTTAAACTATGTTGATGGAGTTACCTCCTCTGTTCAGACACAGC
>Ga0209019_1000448_pt1 | contig 21007 bp, 13 predicted proteins | sample METZYME_3_300m_FD_187549 | JGI IMG/M metagenome (GOLD analysis project Ga0209019, IMG submission 187549) | Marine microbial communities from oxygen minimum zone in mesopelagic equatorial Pacific - METZYME_3_300m (SPAdes) (version 2) | ecosystem: Environmental > Aquatic > Marine > Oceanic... | reverse complement strand
CCACCAACGGCTGCAACCGCGCCACCTCGGCAGCATCGCCAACCTTGATCAACTTCACCGAACGCTCCTCCTTCTCCCCAGGCTGATCCAAAACCACCACCAGCGTCTCCACCCGCTTGGCCAAGTCGTCCGGCGCATCCATAAACAACGAACCCCCGTCGCCCGAGGGCGTCAGGATCAGCTTGCGGGCAGGCTCCGTCGTCGCCATCTCAACGCTGAACACCTGGCTCAGCACTGTCATCGCCTCGGCTCCCTTGATATGCACCAACGCCAGCGATTTGCTCTGACGCGCCGTACGATCTGTGCCCACAACTTGGACCTGTTTCACCAATTGTTTGATTTCCTCAATATGGTGCGGCTTGGCAACAACAATCAAACGGCGATTGCCGGCATCGGACAGGAAGGCGGCATCCGCAGGGTCACTGGCCAACCCTTCGTGCCGACTCTCATAAATTTGCTTCACCATGGTGCTGACAACATCCACTTCATCGGCGCTGGACAAGAGGAAGGATTCCGTAACCTTCTGGATTGTCTCTACCGGAGTATCCAGCTCAGACGCCATTCCCCTTATCTCGATAATTTGCTCCGGCGTTCCCATGACCACGACCTGCTTGCTGTTCGCACCACTCAGGATGGATGCCGGGATGCCGGGCAACCCGGCGACCTTGGCCTCGTAGGCGCTACTCAGGACGGGCACCAGTTCCGATGCATTGCCGTGCTCCAACTCGATCACAGCCACCTCCCTACTGGATGATTCCGGTGAGATCAGCAACCCGTTCACGATCTGCTCAGCGCGTGCCATCAATCCGGTTGGCGACACAATGATCAACCGCTTCCCGCTCGGTTCATGAATAAAAGTCACATCACCATTACCTTCGACACCGCGCATCTGCGACCCCCAAACACGACCGGCTAATTGTGCAAGTTTCTCCCCCTCGGCGTGCGGCAGCTCGATCACCTTTAGGTCTTTGGGCACAAGGGGGTTCCCCACATCCAATTGTTCGACCAGCATGCCAACAGCCAGAATATCCTCGGGAGTTCCGGCTACAATCAGCAGGTTACTGATTTCGTCGGCCGCAACATTCAGGCGAGGCCGGGTGTTACCCTGGGCATCGATCGTTACAAAGGTCCTGTTTATAACATCCGAAATCTTTTTTGCGTCTCCCGCCTCGATTTTAAAGATTCGATTGCCGGCCGACTGGCGCGTGGTCGAGTCGAGTTGCTTCACCAGCTTGTCGATTTCTTCAATCTCGTCCAGTTGACCGGTGATGATCAGACGGTTGGCCGCTTCGTCGGGGATGATTTTTGACTTGGGTAGATAATTCTCTCCGTGACGATCCTTCATCAGGGTCGAGAACAAATCGGTGACCAACGGCGCAACCTTGGCGACTTCTGCAGCGCGCAACTCGAGAATCCGAAGCTCGAGCGGTTTTTTCCGGTTTCCCGTGTCCAGTTCTCGAATCACAGAACCAGCAGCCACTACTGACTTTTCTGCGCCAGTGAGAACAAGGCTGTTACTAGGCTCATCCACCAGCAGATTGATCTTGTTACGACTGCCACCGGCGTTGAAACTCTTCTCGATCAACCCCGAAACCGTCTGGGCATTGGCAGCCTTAAGCCGAACGACCTCCGTCACCCTCTGCCCTCCAACTGACCCCTTGGATGGCCCAAGCATTCTGACCAGACCTTCAGCGCGACCCACCTCCTTCTGCGGGCCGCTAATTATGACCCGGTCATTCTCGCTATCCGCAAGAATTGTTGCGGCATTGGCCTGACGATCGGGGTTGTCACGTAGTTGGTCCTGATAAAGTTTACTCACCGCCCTGACAACCTCATCCGCTTGGCCCACCGGCACGTCCACAAATTTAAATTGGTGAGGTCCTAGATCCTGTCTGCCACTGTTGAAATCCAGCGCAAACTGCTCAACCTGCTTGTACTCTTCCTCGGTGGCAATGACCACCAGGCGACTACCCGCGCTGTCGGCAATGATCTGTGGCTTAGTTCCGTCAGGAGAAACCTTATTGTCGAACATGTGTTTTGCCAACTCGACCAGCTCCTTGGCGTTGCGATCCTTGAGTCGTAACAATCGCATCTTTCGATCCACTGGTTCGGGGGTTGCAGTAACAGTAACCACTATCTGTTCGATAACATCAAACTGCTCCTGAGTTGCTGTCATTATGAGGCGGCTGCCAGGTTCATCCGGTAAAATCAACGGCTTAGGCTGGTGGATAAATTCCGGATTCTGCATCCGTTGATCGATCAACTTTTGGATCGATTGAAGAACCTGGTTAAACTTGCCGCGTTCACGTCGAGGCAGACTAATAGAGCGAATCTCTCTCTCCACAACCAACAGACTGCCGGATTGGTATTCCCCAAGGAAAGCCGTGATCCGGCCATGCTGCTCCTCGGTTGACAGGACGATCAACCTCTTGCCTCCTGAGTCTTCAACAACCTGTGGGGCCGACCCTGCGCCTGGCTTGTCGTTCTCAAACATTCGTGAGATTAACGGGATCACCTTGCGTGCGTCGGCACCCTCAAGGTCCACAAAGCGCATCGTACGCTCCGGCGAGTCCGGAAGGACGTCAAGCGACTGCACCACCTGCGCAATCACCTCGTGCTGCTCGATGTTGGCAGTAACAATTACCCGGTTGTTCACCCTGTCCTCAATCAGCCGCGGTTTGGGCTGGTTTCGAAACGGTGTTTCCCCCATCCGGTCGTTCACCAGCGACTCGATGTCCCGATAAACTCGGTCCACCCTGCGGTTAACCAAGGGTAACATTGCCGTGGTTCGCGGCTTGACCAGGGGCTTGGCCAGGCGCAGCTCAGAGATCAGCTTCGCAATCTGCACAAGATGATCCGACTTGGCCCGGACAATCAGTCTTTGGGTGTTCTCGTCCCGCAGAATGATCGCATCAGCCGGACCGGTTCCAGCCTCGTCAACCTGTTCCTTGTAAAGCTTTTCCACCAACGGTGTGACACGGCCTAGCTCTTCACGGTCGAGCATCTCAAAAATGCGGGTCTGGCGAGCAATAATTGGTTCTCTCCCCTGCTCAAGCTGCCTTACGATGTCCTCAGCGGTTTGGACATCGCCCGGAGAACCTGTAACAATCAGGCTTCGGGTCGAGGTGTCGACGGAAATGGCTAGGCGGGATCTGGTTTCATCACCGGGCAATTGATCTGTAGTGGCATTTGAGACGGCTTGTTGCACAGCATCCAAGTCAAGGGACTTGATGCGAAACACCCTGGTGATTCTGACCGTTGTGATTGGCTTTGGGCGCCCTCCCTTGGCGCCAGTTCCATCCACCTGCAAAACGAAGTTCTCGATTATCTCAAGCTGGCCTGCCACCGGTGCCGAGGCAATGACACGATTCAGATTGGGATCAACAATGATACGGGCCTTGAGCTTGGCCGATTCTGCCGTCTCGCCCTTTTGCGCAACGCCCTCTACTCCCTCCCGAATCATTGAAGCCAACTCTTCGGCTGTCATTTTGCTGGGATGAAAAATTTTCACCTCGCCAGCTTTGCCCTCGCCGGTTTCAAATTCCCTAATAAGTGCCTCAGTCAACTTCAACTGCTCGACAGGACCAAAAAGCACGATCGTCCGGGAGGCCTCGTCATAAACCGAAGAGATGTAGGAGGAAGGATCAGGCTCAAACACATCGAACTTTTTCACCTTTTCGTTCCACTTGATCCGCTTGGGAACCGAGGTCTTGCCAAAAGTTTTGTTGATCAACTCTGAAACAACAGCGCCCGAGGCGTGCTTAAGCGCGAATGTCTTCATGTCACGCTCGGCAGCGGAGGCCACGTCAATCTCCCCGAGTAGTTGCTGGATGCGATGAATACTTTCCAGTCGGTCGGTGATGATCAGCCCCTGCCCACGCGATAGTGGTGCCACTGCTCCGGCGTTGGACAGCAACGAAGCCGCGGTAGTTGAGACCTCGGCGGCATCAAGGTGCTCTAGCTTCAACACGACGGTAACGATCTGGCCGGGTCGAAAGTCACCGGAGTCATCTGTGCCACGCACAACCTTGAGTGGCATTTTCCTAATATTCTCCAACTTCGTTAACTGCAGGTATCGACCGGCTTCAACTAATGCCACGCCCTTCATCGACAGTATCACATTGAGCACATCCATCGCCTCCTCGTAGGTGTAAGGCTCTGAGTCGAAAAATGTCAGTGTGCCCTCCAACGGCACCTCTGTGATGAGCGGCTTTTCTGCCATTTGTGAAAAGCGTTGCAGTGCATCCTTATAAGGCACTCCCTCAAACTGAAATCGGATGTTCCTCTTCTCCTTTTCAGCTTCATCCGTCAGTGGATCGGGCTTGGCATTCCCTCCTTCCTTGCTTGGCTTTGGAACCGGACTGTCGGACTGAGCGACAATACCTAAAGGCAGCCAGTTCAGTAATAGCAACAAGCCTAAGGACAAACTCAAAGATTTCATAAACGAATTATTAATTGTTAAAAAAACATCTCACCACTCACACTCAAAATCGGCCCGGTAACAGTCCACGCCAATTAGAACCAAACGCAAATAATACTACGTTGATTCAAGAAAAGATGTCCATTGGGACTTATTCACAACTTTCCAACAGGTTACAAACTCCAACTGAAGAGAAATAAGCTAGACCAAGTGCTTATCGTCTTCATTCTAAAAATTTCTGTAACTCCGTTATTATCGCTGTTTCTAAAAAAGCAGCAGCCGCGTAACCCCCGAGGGCGACCCCCACAGGGAGTACCTTTTGCACCCAAATTCTCCCTCCGTGCCCGTTGTTACCCAGCCCCAGAGGGACGGCAGCGTTCAGCATTGGTGCTGGGTTGTTCTGCCAAAATTCATTTGGTAGTTTCCCGCGAGATGAACTGGGCTGTTGTGGAAACGGTTTTCAAGGCGATGGTGGCTTTGGGGGCAGTGACGTTTTTCGTGGTGTCGAAAGCGGGTGGCCCAGAGGAAGTTGTTGAACAGGCGATCCAGTTGGCAGAGTTCGATCCTTTAGGCTGTTGGTTTATACATTCTGTGCTGTGGTTGCGGCTATTGTTATTTATGCCATGATCAGCTTCGCCATTGCCTTCTATAACCCTGACGCGCACAGACATCGTTGGTATTGATTTCACTTCCACAGCCCTCGCTTCAGCAGCAGCCCGATCATCGCGTAATTCGCAGCGTCCTTGTACGTGTCCTCCAGCGACTCGTGTTTGATCTTGGCTATCGCGGCTTCCTTGTATCCTCTTCGTCCGGATTTCTTCTCGAGTAGGTTTAGAAGTCGGCTGACTTTATCCTGCATCCGCACTGGTTAGAACGGGTAAGGTGGAAAGTTCACTTTAGGCCCGGTTTATTCGGGTATAGTTGAATTTCCTAAAAAAAGTGAAAAAAACTTCTTCAGTCCAAAAACATGAACTCATTTGACGAGAACAGCACTTGAGAAAAACTCTTCCAGGCTTTCACTTTTGTTTTGGCTGCATCGTCGCCCGCTTTGGCAAGAGCGTATTCGGCAAAGGCGACGGCGTGCTTTGTTTCGGCGGCACTTGATTTGCGGCGCAAAATATTCTCGTAAATCTGGTTTGCTGATTCGGCAAAATCGGGAGCTTCCGCAGCACGCTTAGCCAAGCGCGTACTGGCCTGGGCCACTAGATCGTGATTCATCATGAACAACGCCTGCGATGCGCTGACAGTGCTGCTTCGCTGGCCTTGTATAACGGCGGAATCACCAAAGTCAAATGCCTGCAGTACATCAAATGTACCACTGCGAATCACCGGCAAATAGACCGTGCGACTGGAGCCGTAAAAGTACGGGTGGTTGTTTTGAGAAACGTACTGGCGCGGATCGTATGTCATCAGTTGATCCTTCATTCCCCAGTCGATCGAACCGCCTGCGACTAAGAGCGAATCGCGGACTTCCTCGGCCTGAAGGCGGCGGCGATTGAATCGCCATAAGAGTTTGTTGTCCGGATCGTCCGCATACGCCTGCTCGTTGTATTGAGTGCTCATCCGGTAAGCGGCAGAATTCATGATGATACGGTGCATCTGTTTGATTGACCAACCGTTTTCAACAAATCGCATGGTTAACCAGTCGAGCAGCTTCGGATGAGTGGGCCGCAGGCCGAGCTTGCCGAAGTTGTCCGGCGTTCGGACAATTCCCTCACCGAAGTGCCAGAGCCAAATTCGGTTCGCCATCACCCGGGCTGTGAGCGGGTTTTCGTTTGATGTGATCCATTCGGCAAAGCCTGCCCTGCCACTAGTATTCTTGGGAGGGGCCGCTGTTTTTTTTCTGGCGATGAAGCGCAGATAACCGCGGGGGGCCAATTCGCCCTGTGTCATGTAATCGCCGCGGATGTGAACTTTTAGGTCCTCCACTTTTCCCTCCTTCACAGCCATTGCTTTTGGCGCTTTGGGATATTCTTTTTCAGTTTCGCTGAGTTTTTTATCGAGATCTTTAAGTTCCGCCTGTTTCGCTTTGGTGAATAGTTTTTCGACATCCTTTGGCATTTTGAAGGGGCCATTTTTGTCGTGGATCAAGGAGTGCAGTGAATCCCTTTCACGAGCTGCAGCAAAACGCGAACGGGTGTTTTTGATTAGTTTTTCGTCGATTGGCTCGAGTGGGTTTTCGATATATTTACGCCATTCATTGAGGGGCGATTTTTTGTCTTTTGGGATCTGTTTCAGATGTGCAATCCATTGTTGCGTGAAAGTATTGTGGAGGTGAGCCAAGCCGTCCGCCGCCGGGAGATCAGTCTGATCATTGGGCAGAACCAAAAGTTTATCGATGTGTGGTGTGGGAGTTCCCCAATCGAACTTGAGGACATTCGTTCCCACATTGAGTTGGAAGGTGCCTTCCAAAAACCATTTTTGAGAATCGGGATACCAAGTGCCGGTGACGCTGCCGGTTGCCGTTTCATTGATCAGCTTGTCGCTGATACTCAATTTACCTGGGCGCGAATCGGCAGCAGCGTAGCGCATATACAATGAGTATTTGCCGGCCTTTTCGATTGGTAAATCGAACTCAACCTGAGTGGGACCGCTGCTCAGCAAAACACCGATGCCCTTGCCGTAGCCATCGAATGTTTTCAATCCATTGCCTCTAGTAAAATTTTCAGCCTCAATGAGCAGTATGCCTTTGGTTTTTTCTTTCGGTTGCTCTTCGAGTTCTTTGAGGGTGAATTGAATGTGGGCTTCTTTTCTCAGCTTTACCATAGCACCGATAAGATAATCCGCTGCATCACTGCGGGCTTGAGCGGTGATGGATTTGGCGGATTTGGATTTGAGACTCTCAATTGCCTGCTTTTGTTTTTCCACCTCCCTGTCTACTTGTTCGCGTTTGGCACGCAAATCTGCTGAGCCAAGTTCCACCTCGTGCCACTGGGCGACAACCTTGTGGTTATCCATCGTGTGGGTGCTTTTGAAAATGCCGGCAAGTGAATAGTAATCCCGAGTGGGGATGGGATCGAATTTGTGATCATGGCAGCGAGCGCAGCCAAGTGTCATTCCCATGAACGCTCGGCCGAGCGTGTCGAGTTGTTCATCGATGATATCCATTTCCATTTTCCGGCCGTCATCTTCAGCAAGCATCTTTGCGCCAACGCTTAGAAATCCCGTTGCAATCCGGCGAGAGTGCCGCGTCTCATCCGATTCGTTTTTGCCAAGAGGCAGCAGATCTCCCGCAATTTGCTCTTGGACAAAATGATTGTAAGGCTTGTCTTGATTAAGCGAATTAATGACGTAATTCCTATAACGAAAGGCGTTGACGTAGGCCAAGTTTTCATCGAGACCATTGCTGTCTGCGTAACGCGCAACATCCAGCCAATGACGTCCCCATTTCTCACCGTAGTGCGGAGAGGCGAGCAGGCGTTCGACGATTTTGCTGAACGCGTTGGATGATTTGTCGGTTAGGAAGGCTTCGGTTTCAGCAACTGTCGGTGGAAGTCCAATGAGGTCGTAGGTGGCACGGCGAATGAGGGTTCGCTTATCCGTAGCCGGGGCAGGGCGAAGATCATTTTTTTCCAATTGTGATAGGATAAAAAAATCAGAATCCTCCATTGGCCAAGCGCTGTTTTGAACAGCTGGCAACTTGGACTCGATTGGCTTCTGAAAGGACCAGAATTTTCTGGCCTCTTCTAAGTTGATTTCCTTCGCTTTGGCCTTGGTCAATTTCCCGTCACGTGGGTCGGGAGCACCCATCTCGATCCACCGTTTAAAGTCGGCGACAATCGACTTGGGCAAGCGGTTCTTCGGCGGCATGACCAGTTCGGAATCAAGATAGGTAATTGCCCGATAAAGGTTGCTCTTATCTGGATTGCCCGGAACGACTGAAACCAAACCAGACTCGCCTTTGCCAAGGGTTCCTTCGCGCAAGTCGAGCCGCAGTTTGCCTTTGAGCTTCCCGTTTTGCTCCGCCTCGGCGGAGTGGCACTTGTAGCAATTCTCAACTAGGACAGGTCGGATTTTTTTCTCAAAAAAATCAGTCCTTTTCGCTGCGGTCACCGATGTCACCGGCATCACCAGCGGGCCAATCACAAACGAAATACAAAGGGCTTTTGCGATGGAATGCGACAAGGGAAAAAGTGTTTGGCAGCTTGGCCGGGTTATTTCTCCACGATCCAGATGTTGCGGAACTGCAGCGGATTACTGTGGCCCTGTAGCCTGATCGGGCCGGGACTGCCCTCAGGACCGCCTCGGCTTCCGGGGCATTTACTGTCGATCTCAATGTTGTCGTGGATGACGATGTCGTTTAGGCGGATCGTCAATCGGGTGTTTTTGAGCTTTCTGCCGTCCTTCACGACGGCGTTGGTGAAATCGACATCGTAGGTCTGCCATTGCAACGGTGGCAGGCAGGCATTCACGTCGCTGGCCCGCTTGCTGTAAATGCCGCCGCACTCGTTGTTCAGCCCCTCAAGGCCAAACGAGTCGAGCACCTGCACCTCGTAGTCGTCCACTTGGTAAAAGCCGCTATTGCCCCGGCCCTGGCCTCGTGCCGCGGGCTTGTATGGGAGCAGGAACTCGATGTGCATGTGGTAGTTGCTGAATTTGCGCCTGGTACGGATGTCTTTCCCGTCCGTATTCAGCAAGCCGGTTTTGGTATCGACCCGGCCGCCCATCCATTCATTTTTGTTACTGCCGTCAAATAACACGATGGCTCCCTCGGGAGATTTTTTGCCCAGCGTCCCGCTTTTGCGGACGACGCGCTCCAGGCGGAATGTTTCCCCGTCGGTGTAATGACCTTCGGCCACGCCGTTGTCGGTGATCATTCCAGCGGCTCGATGGCCGACCGGCGGGAACTTTCTCGTGGCGCTAAACTCATTGGCCGACTTGGCAAGGTAGCGGTGTTTGCCCTCGGCGGCCGTAAATTCGCCGCGACTCTTCTTTACCGAGCCCTGGAGTAGTGACTTGTTTTTGCGGTCCCACCCCGCACCGGGCAGACCGCCAGGAAGGAGCACAGCCTGGAATTTACCTCCCCCAAGGGCGATTACCTGAGCGCCGAGTTTTTTGTTGCCGGAAGTTTTGCCGACGTATTCGCCCTGAATTTTGAAATCAATCGGAATCGTCGGGTCCGCCGGATTGGTCCACAACCCATTGGCGGCCTTCGTGGAGACCAGGCCAAGGGCCAGCGAGAAAAGAAACACAGTAGTTTTCATAGCAAACCGATAGCGAAAATCTACCTGTTTGGCCAAGCAGTGGGAAGTTCTTTGCGTCACTCCCGGCTGCCAAGCGGCCTCGCGCGGAGATTGCGGAATCGCACCACCCCGCCGGAGCCGTGATGCTGGATGCCGAACCTGCCCCGCAACGACTGGCGATCCTCTAGGTCGGAAACCAACCGGCCATTGATCCAGGTTTGAATCCGCGTCCCGACGGCTCGCACGCGGAATTTGTTCCACTTGTCATCACGGAACAATCCCCTATTTTTTTCCCTCATCGCAGTGGTTTGCTTCGCGCCTTTCGGAAACAGCCACCCGCCCAGCCCAATGCCGTAAACGCCGCCGTTTTTGCCGGCGGACTCGCGCTCGATCTCGCACTGGTAGCCCTTGGGCTTTTCGGTTTCGCCGAACAGCCGAAACCCCAGACCAGAGTTGAAATGGTCGTCTTTTGAGGCGGACTGTTCGGGAAGCTTCACCTCGGCCTCGACCTCGAAGTCGGCCATCTGCATATCCGAAACCACCCAGACGTTTGCCGTGGAGAAGAGATGTAACTCGCCGTTGACTGCCTCAAGTCGGTCCGCCCGGCCGCGAGGCGTCCAGCCATTGGCCGACTCACCGTCGAACAGTGCGACCCAGCCGCCTTTGGTCAAGGGAGCGGTGGCGGGGTGGAATCCGGCGACATTCATCATGATGCGGTACAGGCCACCGCCGGCCGTGACGTACAGCACGTTGGCTTCCGCGCCGGTACCGAAACAGCAGTTGGTTGGCAGTGTCTCGGTCGGAATATAGGCCAGCTCCAGGCCGCTGGCAGTGTAGATCACGATGCCGAAGCGGTTTGTCGAGCGCACGGCGGCATAGATGTTTCCCTGTACGTCGATGGTCATGCCATCGATGCCGGCTTCGGCGCCGAAATCGACGATTACTTTCTTTGGCCCCAAGCTGCCGTCGCCGTGAATCGTGAACGCGTTCAATGTCATTCGGCCATTCGGGGTGTTGTTATTCTCCGCGACGTAGAGCGTTCCGCCGTCTGGCGAGAAGGCGATGCCGTTGGGCTTCTCGACTTGATCCGCGCCGATCGCCAGCTTCACAGAACCGTCCGCCGGGTTGTAACGGTAAACCGCCATTTGGTCTTGTTCCTCTTTTTCGTCGCCGACATAGCGCGGATCACTGAAATAAATCATTCCATCTGGCAAAATCACGAGGTCGTTGGGCGAGAGGTAGCGACCGCCGTTGAATTTGCCAGTGAGCACTTTAACTTTTCCGTTCGGTAAGATCTCGCACAGCGCCATGAGGCCGTTGTTCGCGCCGCAACAGGCGATCAACCGCCCATCGCGGTCGAACATCAGCCCATTGCTCTTGCCGGAGGCCGAGCAGTGGACGGTGGTTTTGCGGGTCTTGGGATCAAACTTGTGAACCTGGCCGGAGGTGCCTTCGCCGCTGGGGATGTCGCTGAAATACACCGAGCCATCGGCTGCAACCGCGACGCCCTCGGTAAACTCGCCCTCGTTCCACAGTTTCTCAAGTCGCGAACTTGATGGCAAGATGGATGGGCTGCCGCTCGGCTTTGTCGTCTCGGCTTTGACCAAGCGCGCGGAGCAGGATAGAGACAGCAGAAGACAAATCAAAAAACGAATTGGCATGCGGAAAAACTGACAGGCCAAGTGCTCGGAGGCAAACTCGCAGCTAGCGTCACTGCGCTTTTGTCACTTGCCAGCGTTCGTTGAAAAACCCTGCCGCTGCGATGCAATCGGGGTTGCCGGCGTTGTATGGCCGGTGCATGTCCACCAGCGCCCAGTCGGGCAGTTTGGGGGTTTGTGTGGCATTGCTCGAGTGGCCAAACCGGCTAAAGGTGAAGCCTGAATTGAGCACGATGTACCGCTTGGGGTTGAGCGGGTTCGGAAAAATCAGAACCGGCGAGTGCGTTGCCGACTCTGCTTCGGCTTGGCCAAGCTGCAATGTCGTTTTGCTCCACGTGAGCGGTAGTTGATCGATGACGCGGGCGATGACTGAGTTGCTTTCTGGATCGCCCCAAAGGATGAGGTTGCAGTCGGCTATGTCTGCGCCGGTAACGTCGCCGTCGTCCTTGACGAGTGGCTTGGCGCGAAACTGAAGTTCCCAGTCGGACAGCGCCTGGCCAAGCTGCGCCTCGGTCCACTGGGCGGCCAGGCGGTTCATCGCCTGGCCGGTTGGTCGGACCATCAAAAACCGATCCATGAACGCATCATCGATCGGCCCCTGCAGGCCGGGGCGCTTGGCCAGGCCGGCGAATTCAAACCGGCCCACGGCCCGCCATTTGCCGAACGCTCTGACGAAGAGCGACTCCCACGAGCGGTCGGTGCGGACGCGTGCGCCGGCTAGTTTCTCACCATCGATGATGACTGTGGGTTGCCCGTTGGGTTGCAGCGGACAAAGTCCGGAGGGCATGGACAGGATTAGGCGCGAGACGTTGTCGGTGCTCGCCTCGACGAGTTCGTTGCTCGCCAGGCGCACCTCTACACGGGCCGGCTTCCAATGTTGCTCCAGGCCGTCGACGCCGACCCAGGCCTGCCGGGCGTAGCGTAGCGTCCGCGTAACCAGTCGCACCCCGATTGGCATCGGATTACGGCCGTTGGTGGCGACGGCGTTGATGCGCTCGTCGATTTCCGCCTTGGCCGCCGGGTGATATTTGTGGCCGGTGTCTGGGCCGATCACGTGGCGCAGGGCCAAGCCTTCGCCGGCGAGGTGATCTTCCATGATCTGCGCGGCTTGCCTCTGTTTGTCGATCTCGCCGCTGTAGGCGACCGTGGCGGTGTTGAACAGGTTGCCCGCGTATTTTGTGGCGTCATAAAGTCCCCAAAGCGCCTGCTCGTACGCGGGGGGCATTGCATTTTTTTTGGCCAGGCCAAGATACTCGAGGGACTCGGCAAAACCGGCCCCCGGTGCAACCGCCACCCAGTCGCCGGCGAAGTGGGCGCCCAGGTGCCAGCAGCCGCCCCCGCCCATTGAGAAGCCGCGGATGCTCACCCGGTTGTCATCGACTGGATACTGTATTTTCGCATGCGCGAGCGCTTCAAGCACGTCCGCCTCGCCGGCGAACTTGAACGCGTTGCAGAACCGGCCGTACGGGTGGAGGACGATCGTGTCCCGAGGGGTGAACTGCCCGGCGTTGGTGCGGCGTTGGTGGATGAATTTGAGTTCGCTCAGCTTGTTGTCGCGACCGTGGAGCCAGACGTCTAGGCGTCGTTTGCGCCATGGGTCGGTGGAGACCGATTGCGGGATAACCAACCCATAAGGTTGCACCGAGTCGTCTAGCCGGGAGACATAGCCGCGCACGACCAGGCCGGTGACGCGTGTCCAAGGTGTCCTGCCGTTGGCCAATTGCGTGGCGCGTTCGCTCCCAGTGGCGAGCAATTCGCGGGCGGTTTCGAGTTCGCTCTGCCTGAAAAAGATTTGGTGTCTCAGGGCCCAGTCAACGGCCTTGTGATAGATCTGTATGTCGGGGAGGTAGCGGAGCAGCGGCGGTGTCTCGGCGTATCGCCTGGCCAGCGCGTCGATCTCCTGGCCAAGCGCATCGGTTTGTTCGCGGAGTTGGGTGCGGACATCCGCGGCAACCTCTATGCCGATGGCCGGCACGCGAGGGGTCTTGGCGACGAGCGGTTTGGCCGGTTCGTTCGCTTGGCCAAGCGCGGTGGCGGCGAGGCCAAGCGCCACGATGATGCTTGCCGGGATGCGGTGGGCCGTTGAAAAGTCAGTTGATTGGTTGGATGGCATCGCCATTTTTGATGGTCCCAGATTGAACGACAACGGCTAGGACGCCCTGTTTGTCGTTTGTCATGCGTTCGCGAAGACCGGGTGCGATCTTGTCCATCTTGTGGCAGGGATCACGCGGCGCGGCGATGTGTAGCACCGCCCCGCCGACGCGGACGTCGCGGCCGGCCAGCGGCACAAGGTCGATGCCCTCGGTCTCTATGTTGGAGCGAACCCGGCCCGCAGCGATGTCGGGCAGGCCCAGTGCGCTGGCGTGCTCGGCAATTTGCTCCCGTTCGATCAGGGTTACTTGCCGCTGGTTTGGCTGGTTGGTGGAGCGGGATTGGCGTTGCCAGTAGCGGGTGTTGCCGACGATGCCGGCGTCGGTCTCGACCGCGATAGAGTCTGCCGGCAGCATTGGTTCGCCCGCGACCGGCGGATGCACGTGCAGCGAGGCCACGCGGCCGCGCGGCTGATTTTCTGGATGGGCTGCCACGCGGCGGAGTGTGGAGGCAAAGCCGCCCGGGCGCAACCGGCGAGAGTCGTGGCGTTAGTTGAGGATGCGGTTGCCTTCGGAAAGGAAAATGCCCTTGAAATTCATCTCTAGCGCCTGTGGGTTCGTGGCTTTCTCGAGGGCCTCTTCCTTGGTGATGATGTCGTCCTTGACCAGTTGGAACAGGGACTGGTTGAAGTTTTGCATGCCATCGTCGGTGCCGGTCTCGATGGCAACGTGGAGTTTCTCGAGGCGGTTCTCGTTGATCAGCTTGGAGATAGTTGGTGTGTTGATCATGATCTCGATGGCGGGAATGACGTTGCCGTCCTTGCGCACGGTCATGCGCTGACAGATGATGGCCTTGAGGGTTCCGATCATCTGCTTGCGTACTGACTCGCGTTCATCAGCGGGAAAGAAATCAAGCACACGGGAGATGGATTGCGGCGCATCGATGGTGTGCAGGGTGGACAGGACCAGATGGCCGGTGTCGGCCGCGCTCATCGCGGCGCGGAAGCTGATGGCATCGCGCATCTCACCGACCATGATCACGTCGGGATCCTGACGCATGACATGCTTGAGGCTGTGCTCATACGATGGCGTGTCGAGGCCGATTTCACGCTGCTCGATGATGCAGTTGTTGTCTTTGAAGACGTACTCGACTGGATCTTCTATGGTGATGATGTGTCGCTTTTGAGTGGTATTGATGTGATCGATCATCCCGGCGAGCGTGGTGGACTTCCCGCAGCCGGTTGTCCCGGCCACCAACACGATGCCCCGGTGCTCCTCGGCGATAGACTTGATGACCTCCGGCAGGCCTAGGCTGTCGATTTCAGGAACCTCAGCAATGACGTAGCGCATGGCGAGGCACCATTTGCCGAGATGTTGATAGCAGTTCGTCCGGAATCTGCCAATTTCGGGAACGTGATAGGAAAAGTCGATTTCCCGGTCGTCATTCAGTTTCGTTTTGAACTGCTGGGGAACAATGTTGTCGATGACGTTGCCCAGCCATTGCTCGTCCGGTTGCTGGTTCATCTCGGCCTCCACCAACTGGCTGCTGATGCGGTACACCACTGGTGCATCCGGCTTGATGTGGACGTCGGAAGCCCCACCTTCCACCGCGGTCTTCAGTATTTTGTGAAACAATTCCATCTCAATAGGGCGTGGGAGACAATCAGGAAAACTGCGGCCCGGCAAGCGTCAAAACAGCGCTTGGCCAAGCGGAGGGTTACCATTCAATAACGGCCGCGCCCCAGGTCAGCCCGGCGCCAAAGACGAGTAGCAGGATCAGGTCGCCGCGTTTCACTTGCCGCTGCTCGACGGCTTCGTCCAGGGCGATGGCCACCGAGGCGGCGGAGGTGTTGCCGTAGCGCTGCAAATTGCTAAAGACCTGCTCTTCATGGGCACCCAAGCGGTCGCCCACGGCCTTGAGGATGCGCATGTTGGCCTGATGCGGGATGATGCACTTGATGCTGTCAATCTCAAGTTCGCATCGGGCCAGGGCCTCCCGGGCGGCGGTGGCCATCGCCGTGACGGCGTTCTTGAATACCTCCTGCCCGTCCATCCTGAGATAGTGCAGTCGGTCGGAGATGGATTGGCTCGAGGCAGGATGCAGACATCCACCGCCCGGCTGAGAGAGGATCGAAGCCTTCCGCCCGTCGGCCCCCATGCAGGCGGTCAGCAGGCCGTGCGTGTTTTCGCGGTTTTGCAGCACGGCGGCTCCCGCACCGTCGCCGAAAAGCACGCAGGTGTTGCGATCCTCCCAGTCGACGATGGAGGAAAGTTTCTCCGCGCCGATCACCAGCACGGTGTCGTACGTGCGGGACATGATGAACTGCTGCCCTATCTCGAGCGCGTAAACGAACCCGGAGCAGGCCGCCTCGATGTCGAAGGCCGCCGCATTGTGCGCGCCGAGTTTTTCCTGCACGAGACAGGCCGTGGCGGGGAAGGGCATGTCCGGCGTGATGGTTGCCAGGATGATCAAATCGACATTGGCGGGATCGACCTCCGCCCGGTCGAGGGCGCGCTTCGCCGCCCAGGTGGCCATGTCGGAGGTGTACTCGTCGTCAGCGGCGATGCGGCGTTCCCTGATGCCGGTGCGCGTGGTGATCCACTCGTCGGTTGTGTCCACCAATTTCTCGAGGTCAGCATTGGTCAGCACTTTTTCCGGCACGTAGGAGCCGACGGCGGAAATTGAGCAGGTGCGCCCAACGAAGTCGTGCTCGGCACGCGGATTCTTGATCGCGGGATTAGTCATGCCTTTGCAACGACCGGCTCCAGCTTGGCTTCGGCCAGCCTGGCGTTGGCTTTGGCCACGGCGTCGATGATGTGCTCATTGATGTGATGATCCAGAGTCTCGACGGAGTGCTGCACGGCGTTGTGGATGGCCCGGGCGCTGGCTGAGCCGTGGCAGATGGTTACTATGCCGTTGACGCCCAGTAGAGGCGCGCCGCCGTAGTTTTCCGTATCGATCCGGTTTTTGAGGGAGCGAAACGCATTTTTAGAGAGGGCCGCGCCGATTTTCCGGATGGGCGTGGCGATGAGTTCATCGCGCAGCCAGTCCATCATGCGCAAGGCCAGGCTCTCGCATGTCTTTAGGACGATGTTGCCAACAAAGCCGTTGCAGACCACGACATCGAGTTCCTCGCTGAACAGGTCGTGTCCCTCTACGTTGCCGACAAAATTCAGGTCGAGTGCCTGACAGAACTTGAAGGTCTCCTGCGTGAGGTCGTTCCCCTTGGCCTCCTCGGTGCCGATGCTCAACAGTCCCACCCTTGGCCGGCTCTTTCCGAGCACTTCCCGGGCGTAAATATCTCCCATGATTGCGTAGTGCATTAGATGCCGAGGCTTTCCCTCGACGTTCGCCCCGGCATCAAGCAGGACGAAGTTGCCAGTCTTGGTAGGCATCACGGTGGCGATGCCCGGGCGATCCACGCCGGGCAGGGTGCGCAGCTTGATGGAGGCAGCCGCGACCAAGCCGCCAGTGTTCCCGGCGGAGAGGATAGCGTCGGCTTGGCCCTGCTTGACCAGGTCCATGGCCATGGCGATGGAGCAGTTTTTTTTGCGGCGCAATCCCTCGACTGGTTTTTCCTCCATCGAGAGCACCTCCGGCGAGTGCACCACCTCGATGCGCGCGGCGAGATGCCCCGCTTGGTCAAGCGTGGGGCGGATGGCGTCCTCGTCTCCGACGAGGTACATTGTCCGAATATGGTCGTGACGCCTGAGCGCCTGTAGTAGGCCGTCGATAACGACAGAACAACCGCCATCCCCGCCCATGACATCCGCCGCTATTCTCATGAAGAAACAGACGCGACCCGGCTGGCTGCGCCCTGGATTTAGGAATGAATCAGGCGCCGACCTCGACGCTGACGATCTGTTTGCCCTTGTAATGTCCGCACTCCGGGCAGGCGCGGTGGCGTTGGTAGCCCAGATGGTCGCACTGCGGGCAGTTGTCCAACTGCGGCGCGCGGAACTTGCTGTTGCTGGCACGGCGCTTTCGGACGCGGCTTTTGGATGATCTGATTTTCGGTACTGCCATAAAATTAATCCCCCATTAGAGGTTCAGGTTGTCGAGTTTGGACCAAACAGAGGCTTCATTCGTTTTGCCTGAAGCCTCCGTGATTTTGAGTGGTTTGCTCTCACCCCAGGCCAATTTTGGGGATCCATCGCAACCGGGCTCGCACAACGGATGTTGCGGAAAAGCCAGAAAAGTATCTTCCCGCAGGTAAGGCGTCAAGTCTCCTGAATTGTTGATTAATTCTATTTTTTCATCCCCATTCAGCGGGAGTAGGCAGCTCCATCCCTGCAATTCCACGCGGTGTTCGAACGCCCGGAGGCACCGGGCGCATTCGCACTGGAGGCGCATGGTGATTTGGCCTTGCAGCAGAATATTGTCCCCGGCCCGCTCCACCGTTAGATCGTAGTCCAGTGGTTCATCCGCCTCGACCAACTCGTCGAGCGTCTCCATGCCCAGTTCCTCCGGCGACAGCTCTCCCTTGAGCTGGACGGGGCCGTTGGCCAGGGTTTCAATGTTCAGTAGGAGTGGCACGTTGTCGACGGGGTTACACGGCGCGCTTGGCCGAGTGAATTGGACAGCGGCCCGGCCGAAGAGTTCAATTTGCGCCCGCTTTGGCAAGCTTCCCCGCCAGCGCCTCCTTGACCTCGGGGGTGACAAACGCGGAGACGTCACCGCCCAGTGTGGCAATCTCCTTGACTAGATGCGAGCTGAGGAAGGAGTACGAGGCCCGAGGCATCATGAAAAGCGTTTCCACCTTCTCGTTGAGGCTGCGATTCATCAGTGCCATTTGAAACTCGAATTCAAAGTCGGACAACGCCCGCAGCCCTCGGATCACTGCATGGCCGGACTGTTGCTCCACGTATTCCACGAGCAACCCCTCGAATATGTCCACCGACACGTTGGAAAGGTTGGCGGTGGAATGCTCAATCATCGTCTTTCGCTCGGCCGGGCCGAACAGCGCCTGCTTTTCCCCTTTACGCGCTACAGCCACTATCACTCTGTCGAACAAACGGGCCGCCCGCTGGATGACATCGAGGTGGCCGTTGGTCAGGGGATCGAAGCTGCCGGGATAAATGACCGTTTTCAAGGGCGGAACTCTAGCAGATGCGTGTTAAAAAAAGAACCCGGACAATTGCCCGGGTTCTCAAGAATTAATTCTTTGAAATCGACTGCGATCAGCCCTTGCACCTATGTCCCGGTTACCGGGGACACCTTTTTCACAGGCTCACCGGTCACTTCGACTGCGGCACCAGCGGGTAAGTCGACGGTCACTGCTTTGACTGCTACTGAATCATCCGCCTGACCTAAATCCCCTTCCGTCGCCGTAACGGTCGCTATAATACTGATGAAGCCGTCGCCGGTTTGCTCCTGGACGACTTCAATATTAAGCTCATCGGCGTTCTTTTGTTCTCCGTTAAACTCATAACTAGCAGCATCGCCTAACAAATCTTCAAGGCTCTTTATAGTTTCAATATCGCTCACTGAAACCCCAGGGACTTTGACTGAAAACGACTCCATTCTACCGTCAACAGAGACATGGGCGGTCAATTCGGAACGCCCTTTGAAGTAATATCGGGGGGCGAGAAACAGTGTCGGATCGATTGGGCCAGCCTTCTGATGATTTGGCTGATTTTCCCAGACACCCTGCCTGAGCGGCACACCGATGGTGAAACTGAGGCCATTTGCTGGAGCAGCAGAAGCAGCTTCAGCTTTTTCGTCCTCGGCCGCCTTCACTTCGCGACCGCCGACATATTTCTCGCCGGCGGCGATCAATACCTCTCGGCCATTTGTGCGGTCAGTGTACTTTACCTTGCCGCTGACCACGATCAGTTCGCCGTTGGCGTTGATGTCGTAGACGGTGCCCTTTACCTTGGCCATGCCTTTCGGCGTCTTGATGACGTAGCTTGAGCCCATCGGCAGCTTGCGGACATTGCCAATCACGCGACCACTCCTGAGTTCCATCTCGGTCTGGGCGATCGACTCTATCGGGGACTCTTCGATGGCTAGGTGGCTGAATTTCAACTCGGTGTTTGCAGCGAGCCGCAGCATGGAACCGTTGATCCCAAGAAATAAATCGGCTCGTGAGTTGGCCCCGGTCTTGACGACGGCTCCGGTCTTGAGCAGTTGGCCTGTCTGCAGAGGCAGCCACTTGCTGTCATCCACTAACATGGTGGCTTCGCCGCTGACAGATTGCACGATGGCCTGCCCATCCCGTGCATTGGCTTGCGCCGCGAAAAGGAATCCGGCGGCAACCAACGCTGCCGTGAATGATACGTGTTTCATAAGTTTGTGTGTGTTCTAAAGGGCTAAAACGTTTTAAGCGCCCCGAATCGTAGTCCTGCCAAGAGCAATGTCAACCGTTGAATGGCTTTTTTTCAGCACCACGACTTGGCCGAGAATAGGCGTTTTTAATGAAAAATCTAGTGAATAATGGATTTCTTTCATATCCAAGATTGAGTTCGGCAACATCGATTCAGTCAATGGAACCATTGAATTTATCAATGCACGGCTTTTTGATGTTTGAGGTAGAGTCTTTCCAGAGAGAGGTAAGCCTCTTGACCAGGCCGATTTAAAACAAGACAAGAAAGGATCGAATTATGGAATTATTAATGGGACTGATCTGCGTGGGACTGGTTTTGGTTGTGCTTTTGCCCTTGGTCAAAGCCAATCGGGCAGCGGATGATTTGGATGATCTCAAGCAAAAGGTTCAACGACTCGAGGATCGACTGAATGATATGGGAGATCAGTTCACCGACACCAAGCCGGCATCCGAGCCGCTTGGCCAAGCGGAGCAGCAAACCGCAGCGAAGCCGGAGCCAAAGCATTTCACTTTGGCAAGAGACCCTAAGGAGTCGCGCCTAGCTGGGAAGAAAAAGGAGACTCCCGCTCTTAAGCAGCCGTTGGCCCCTCCGCCAATCATTCAGTCACCCAAGTCGGTTCCCCGCGTCGAGCCTGCGGCCAAGCCGGTTGCCGCTACCGTGGCGGCCGGGATGCCTCGTCTGCCCAAGGTGGATGCCGAGTCGATCGAGATGAAACTGGGCACCTACTGGTTTGTCCGAATCGGCGTGATGCTGGTGCTGACCGGCCTTGGGATTTTGGCTTATTACAAGAGGAGTTTTTTCATCGACCTTTCACCCGGGGCCAAGGTGAGTTTATTTTATTTGCTGAGTGCGGCGATGGGTGGTGTTGGCTTTTGGCTTCAACGCACGAAAGAGCAGTTGAAGAACTACGGTCAGGTGCTGCTCGCCGGCGGCTTTGCCGGGGTGTATTTCACGACGTACGCGGCGCATGTTATTGAGCCGGTTAAGATCATCGACAATGCGACCGTCACCCTGCTGCTGTTGTTCGCGTGGGGAGGATTCATGGTTTGGTTCGCGGATCGCCTCAAGTCGGAGACGGTCGCGCTCTTCGCCACCGGCGCCTCGTATTACGCCACCTACGTGCCACTGATCCACACCGACGGTACCGGCGAGGTGTCGGACTGGGTGATCCTTTTCTCAAACCTTGTCCTCGCGGTGGCGGCGGTGGTGTTCATGCTGCGCAACCGCTGGCTGAAGATGCCGGTGCTGAGCCTGTCAGCGTCTTACGCCGGTTTTCTCCTATGGCGGCTGCGAGTGGACGAGCCGTCGCTCACAATCGCCGTGAGTTTC
>Ga0209019_1000435_pt1 | contig 21327 bp, 27 predicted proteins | sample METZYME_3_300m_FD_187549 | JGI IMG/M metagenome (GOLD analysis project Ga0209019, IMG submission 187549) | Marine microbial communities from oxygen minimum zone in mesopelagic equatorial Pacific - METZYME_3_300m (SPAdes) (version 2) | ecosystem: Environmental > Aquatic > Marine > Oceanic... | reverse complement strand
ATCTACAAGCCACTGAATATCAGAATTACTAGAAGATATTTTATGTTCATAGCTAATTAAAGTACCAGGCTGGGAGTAGACATAACTAAATAATTGTACTACAAAAATTAGATATTTAGAAAACTTTAAAATTTTAACTTTTTTTATAGTACAAAGATTATCCGGAATACAGTATACAGACTATGATGGTACCATTCTATTAAGGATTTATATTAAAACTAGTTTAAGCAATTAATAATATGATTAGTGAAAATTTTATTTTTATTCCTTTAGTTTTTCCTAATTGTCAAAATAATCATAGTGCTTACCATCTGTCTGTACACCATTGGAATATTTTTCTTCTTTTTCGAGTCTCCCATTATCAAACCAATAAATCCATTTCCCATGTTTTTCATCATTTTTATATGATTCTTCTCTCTGCTTCTGCCCATTTTCATACCACACCATAAGGTTGCCATTTTTCTTCCCTCGAACATAGTTCTCAACTCTTTTTTTCTTTCCATTAGGATGATAATATGTCCACTTACGATTTTTTTCACCTAGCTTGAAATTGCCTTCTTTTATTTTTCTACCACTTACACTCCACCAAACCCATAAACCATCTTTCTCATCTTCCTTAAAACTTTTTAGTATAGATTTATTTCCATTTTTATCCCAGAGAGTAGATTTTCCATAAAGCTCACCATTTTTCCACTGACTCTCTTCAATCTTTCGTCCTCGGCTATTATAACTAATCCAAATTCCATGTTTCTGGCCAGTTTTATAGTTTCCCTCCTCCGTCTTTTTACCATCTTCTGCCCACCATATCCACAGACCGTTCTCCACATTTCTTTTCCAGCTTTCTTCACGTTGTTTTTTTCTACTGTTTGAATAGAAATAAATAGACCTACCATCTTTATTATCATTCTGGTAAGAGACAGTACTTTCTTTCTTACCAATTTCAGAATAATAATTCCACTTACCAATCTTGTTCCCTTTTTTATAGTATTCCTCTTTTTCTTTTTTCCCATTATGGTACCATGTTGTCCATTTCCCATTTCTTAAACCTTTGACATGAAACTCCTCTTTTTCTTTTTTCCCATTGTCATAAAAAAATATCTTATGGCCAGTGTCCTTACCCTTTTCATATTTCTCAACTCTTTCTTTTATTCCGTCATCATTGTAATACACCCAATTACCGTTTTTATTCCCTTCGAAATAAGATTCTTCTCTATCTGTTTTTCCATTTTCCTTCCAATATGTCCAATTACCATGCTTCTTACCATTACGGAATTCACCAGTAAGCTTTCTTCCTTTCATCCTATAATTATCAAATACCCGTCCTGTATAAGGTTTCTTACCAGTAGAATACATTATCCCTTTTTTTTCAATTAATTTTTCATACATTAATCTCTGCTGTTGAGAAAAAATTAATGCAGGAACACAAACAAGAATAAATAAGAACTTTATTATAATTTTTTTCATTTTCATATCCCTTATCAGATAATAATTATGCTATTATAAACTCCATTATCTCAGAGTTATTGGTATAATAAAATTTATATGTACCCATTGTGATCATAATAACCTGATGATTTTGCTGATTGTTACTATTTAATGCTATTTCCTCTCCAAACTCCCACAAAAGAGTCCCTCTAGGATAATTTATATCATTGTTTTCAGTTATTTTAGGGTATTGCATATACTCTAACTGCTTATCTGAGAAAAATTCTAATGAACCTTGCTCATAAAATTGTGGCCATAACCCTGCGATCATTCTTGCTTGGCCAATAAATACTCTATGAATAATCGATTTACGATTCTTTAAATTATTTTCACATAGTAGTCTGTCAATTAAATGAATCTGCTGAGCCGTAGAAATAAGTATGAGTCTTAAATGCTGCTGGTAGGATAATTGATAATTTTTTACAATATGCCCAGAGAAGGCTGTGCTAACCGTAGAAATCTGATAGGTTAATGCATTGGCTCTCTCATCAATGCTGGATTTTATTTTAAATAATTCCATATGTAGAGCTATATACCCTGACTAAATATACAACTAATAATTTTTACTTTAAAAATCGATCATGTGAAAAGTCAATCTAAATAAAATACCACTTAATAAACACGCTCATTAATCATTGATCCATTTTTATATAATCGTTCCCTTGTTTTGATACCATCATAGGACCAGGTTATCCATACACCGTCAATCTGCCCATTTTTAAATGTAATCATTTTGCTTCTATTTCCGTTATTATGCCACCAACTCTTTCGGCTATTTAAACCTTTAGCATCGTACTCTACCTTATAACTGATTTGACCAGTTTTATAATAAGATGTGCTCACTTTCAAAATTAATTTATTGGAACTCTCTTTATACGTATAAACCTTTTTTGGTATTCTATTATCATAATAATCTTGTACGAGCCTAAGATTATTAGCCTGCATAATGGTTAATGTTAGAATGAATATGATCCCCTTCATTATTGCCTCCACAGTAATGTTATTATATAAAAAAACCCCAGCGGTATGCCAGGGGTTTAAATAGTTTTGATAGTTTTTTCTTTGACTACTCTATACGAATATATCCAGCTTTTGGATGCCAGGTAAATATTTTTGATTCTCCAAAAAACTTAAGCTTAGATATAACAAACTCATAAGTATTTGGCTTACCCTTGCCAACCGAGTATGCAACGCTCCTTGTAGAAGCAAAACCTGTCTCTAAGGATGCCTCATATCCCGCTGTTAGGATAACTCTCTTCTCGTCTAATAGTTTTCTAGCTGAACTTCTTTCCAGTAAGAATCCTTCTAAATAATCTAGAGGCTTGTTTGTCAGGTTCGTCAACTGAACGTTTACAACGATCCTCTTTTCATCTACATATCTTGGTGTCACTGTAATCTCAAATGGTCTGCCTTCTTGAGAGAAGACGAAGCCCACTAGGACAATGATAGCAATTAATTGTCTACGCATGCTTAATATTATTAGAAATATTTGAAAGTCAAAAGCGAAAGATTTAATTAGAATAATTATTTATTATTTATATTTTTTACTCTTCTTCATCATTATCATGGGCACTAGAGCCTGAAGATTTTACATACAAATTTTCATATAAATAATAACCCAATACTGAGAATAAAAATGCCCATGCGATAAATGTTATATCCATTTTTTCTTTTCCTTATAATTAATGATTATTTAATACTTCTTTAATTATATTAATATCTGATTCAAAAGTATTTTGATCTAGAGGCCCAAAAGAAAATCGAAAAAATTGTTTTAATGAAGAGTCTTTGCCTAATCTTTTCATATCACAGTCTGTCCCCTTAAGGATTGCTGCGCCATGTTTAAAAAGAGCCTGATTAAACTTTTCTGCGTCTAGGCCATCTGGCAGTCTACACCAATGGTAAAACCCACCCACACCTGAAAACAGTTCTAAATCAAGCTTTTTAAATGCCTCTCCGTATTTTCGTCTCTGGTTAGAATAATAATCTGGAATAGCATTGACAGCAAGGTCTGTCCTAGATCTATCAAATAATTTTTCAGCATACAGCTGTGACGGCCTGGACACGCCTCCCATCCCAAAAGAGGAAAAATTACCTAAGATTTTTATATGGTGGCGGGATGCAATAACCCATCCAACTCTGATGCCAGGTGCCTGGAAACCTTTCGTAGCCGCACCAGCGATAAACAAGTTTGAATCATTGATTGATTTTAAATATTTGGCTGCACTAATTGGTGGGCTATGAAATAATTCGTAAGCCTCATCAATTAATAACCCTGTATCACTATTCATGGACTCCGCTACTAATGCGTTTAAATCATCTCCAGATCTCGTAATCCCAGTAGGATTACAAGGGTTACTAAGTAATATTAACTTTCTTTTTGGGTCATTATCTCCTTTATAATCACTGACTGAAGGAAAAAAATTATTATGAACTCCGCTTTCTACTATTGAATAATTACGCTTTGTTAGTTTAAGCATATCGTAATACGGAGTGTACTCAGTTGATGCAACTTGAATTTGAATATCATCATATAATAATGTTAGTATAGCTAGAAGCCCCGGACGACCACCGGCAAATATCATTACATTTTCGTAATCAATAGCGGCATCATAATAATGATTATAATATGCTGCTATTGTTTTTCGTAGAGATGGTATTCCCCATGCCTTTGGATATTTTAAGTCTTCTGGATTAATATTTATAGTTTCTGGCATTTTGGGACCGCCAGGTAATTGAGTTGTTAATGGATATCCCTGGCTCCAAGGATGTGTCCCAGGTCTACCCATGTATTTACCAAACGAATTCTGAAAGGCATAAAGAGTCTCATATATACCCATGGGTGGTATAGGATTGATAAAACTATTTATTCTCATATGATTAATATAGCATCCAGCTGATTGATTAATATTAATTAATCAGGCTACCAATCAAATTATCATCATTTTCAGTTTTTTGAGAATTTTCATAAATATCTTCTAACCTTTTTATGCCATCTTGATACCAATATTCCCATTTCCCATTCTTTATTCCCATTTTATATACTCCATTAACTCTTACCTGACCATTTTTATACCATTCTCTATACTTTCCGTTTAGAACATTATTACTCCAGTGAGTCTCTTTCTCTCTGCTGCCTTTAACATAATAAATTGTCCATTTCCCTTCTTTTTTACCTTTTTTATATGTACCGCTGATGCGATTGTTTCCATCTGAATAATAATATGCCCACTTATCATTTTTTTTATTTTGGTAATACGATGATTTTAGCCTTTTGTTTCCATTAGCATACCAGTATATCCATTTTCCATGTCTCTTTCCATTCACATAACTTTTTTTTGATTTTAATTTTCCATCAGCATACCATTCAGTTCTTTCACCATCTTCTATCATTACAATAGATTTATTTTTTTTACGTTTTTTGGATGGATGGATAATCTTTCCAATTTTTTTATCATTTTCCCAGCTTATCTCAAGCTGCGCCTGCAATGTGGAATCCCATACTGTCCACTTACCATTTTTTGTATTATTAAAATATTTTCCAGTACTATCAATATATCCATCCTTATTCCACCAAGTCCAGATACCATTTTTTTTCCCTTTATCCCAGTTCTCAGTTGTTTGAATTTGACCATCAATATACCATGTAGTGTAAGAGGTCTTATTATCTTGCGCAGTATAACCCGCTGCATTTCTCCAGATCCACTCGTACCAGCGAACCCATTGACCATTTAAGTCCCCATTATCATAACCACCTTTTGTTTTTTTATTGCCGTCATCATACCAATATGTCCAAATATCTTGTTTCTTATTTTCTACATACTGACCCTCTGATTTCTTTTCTCCATTCTCATACCATTCTACCCATATTCCATTTTTCTGACTATTGATGTACGCACCTTTTTCCTTCTTTTGACCATTCAAATGCCACTTTGTCCAGGTGCCTATTTTTTTATATAACAATAAGTTATTTTCAACAGATTGTTTGATTACGGAACCTTTTTCTTGTTTCTGACCATTAGAATACCAAGTGGTGATTAATCCATTTGGCACACCATCATTATAACTAATTTTTTTAGCTGTTTGTCCATTAGGAAAATATTCAAACCATGTTTCATGCTTTCTTCCAAAAAGATACTTTCCCTTTGACTTGACCTGAGTATTATCATACCACTCTCTTGAATATCCATGCACGACACCATTTTTCCAGACACTTGTTTTCATTTTTTGTCCGCTAGCAAACCATTCCTTTGATGCGCCATGTTTTAAGCCATCCTTAATTCTTATGTCAATCTTATTATTACCGTTTTCCCATTTATCGATTATTCTTCCATTATACTTTTGACTATTATCAATCGTATAGAATAAACTTTTTTTAACTACGACACTATCTAGAGGTAAAACTGTTTTCAGTTTAATTGTTTTCTTGTTTTTTGTTTTTATAGTAACAGGTTTATTAGAACTAGCTATTGGCTTGGCTGTATCTGTATTATCTATGATGACTATATTTTTTTCTATAGACTCAACAGGTGTTATCTTAGGTTCAGTAGTGATAGTATCTGCAATCTGTTCATCAATAATTATCTGGTCTGATATTATCGTCTGTTTTTTTACTGTATCCTCTTTAGTATTATTAATTAGTAATGGATTAACATTTTCGATAAAAATCCTGCCAAACTGATTTTGGCCTAATAGTATAGCCTGAAAAATCATAAACAATAATAAATATAAAGCCCGAAGATTAAGAGGCATGATATTCAATCATTTAAAAGTTTATGGTTGTAATTACCTTTTTTCCATAAAAACAAGGTATATACTCTCAAACATCCACTAATAAAAATAATTAATAGAATTATTGGAGATAAGTCAAAAATAATTATTTGTACCATGTGTTGATATAGTATGCATAGAGTCATGCCTAATGCTATTCCAAACATCATTGTTATAAAATGAGATAGCTGAGTTAATACCTTTAATGACATATTTAACCTCTCCATTTTATTAGTTTATTCTATCACTCATCAAAAAAATTCTCAATCCTTTTAATCATTGATAATAATTTTTTCTTTCAACTTAATACATCACTTGAAAAATAAACTCCACGAAGGTGGGACTTCATTATTGAATATTTTGTTTGATCTTTGTTTTACGATATTTCTTCCAATGATCTTTAGACTTAATACCCTCTTTTTTATCACCAAGAATAATATGCTCAACTTTTTGCAATGTTTTTAAAAAAGACATCTTGTCCTCCTTTATTATTTATTAAAAAAATAATGGCAATCGATCAATATTCTTAATTATTATTCTTCCAACCAACCGATAACAACAAAAATGAATATAAATGTAAGTATGAATGCAATAATTCGACCATCTATAAGCCAATCTATACTCAACCACAATAGTGGAATTATTAGGACTAATTTATCGCCATTCCTTTTTAGAAATTCCCTCATACGCCAAATCTACAAAAAATTACTCCAAATATGTTTCAACCATTTTATTGTGCTATTCTAAATCCAAAATGATCATTTCCTTTAAATTGCTCATCTTTCGCTCTAGCTGACGCTTTTAATGTGGCTTGATGATAATTCCAAGATCCTCCTCTTCTGACTTTTAATCCACTATCAACAGTATTAACAGGGTCTATGGCATTAGCAGATTCATTGTAATAGTCAGAGTTATACCAATCTTCAATCCATTCCCAAACATTACCTGCCATATTATATAAACCATAAGGATTAGGTTCATTTATTTTTGCATCTAAAACATGACCTCGAGAAGGATTTTCTCCTAAAAAATTCCAAATAGCACTTGTGCCATCACCATAAACATTTCCATCTGCTGTGGCATAGATAAAGCCTACACTTCCCCTTGATGCAAACTCCCACTGTGCTTCTGTAGGTAATTTAACATCATAAAATAATGTAAATGCTTTTGCACCATACCATTTGATAAATGTTGCAGGCCAATGACTGACTTCCAATAATGTTGGTAGATTATTAGGGAAATCTTCTAATTCTTCCCACTCATTATAATCATTAAATAAAACAGATGTATCGAATTGGTGTGATTGATCACTATAATTGTAATAATTGGTTAGTTCTAACCAATTAAATTCTTCAGAATCTGCAGGATTCTTAACATAAAACCATTCGTTTGTAACATTTAATTCGTCATAACCTATATATGCAATATTCAATGGGTTCTCTGGTTCTATCACTCCAGTAAATGAATCATCGTCTCCATCAGCATTATCATGATCCTTCATCACTCTAGTTCCGCTTAAATTATAAAGAGCCATTCCTCTATATTCTTCAGGGGCTTCTTCTGAACCGAATACAAGAAGATCTCCCATGTTTGGTCCAGGATTGGTTTCAATCTGAACTTCCAATAACCCAGATAAAAAAGCTCCATTTAAAAAATGAACATATTGCTCATTTGTAATCTCTGTCTCACTCATTTGAAAAGAATTTAATGTCACCTCATGTAAATAAGCGTCATATCCACCTGGTGGCCCCTGATAACTGCTTTCGCTTTCACCCATTGTCATAGATCCTCCGGGTATATTTTTAAAATTTATACTACTATGGAGAGTAAATAAATCATTATTCCAACAATCATCGATAACACAATCTACTGTTGCACATATATCGAATATATTTATGTCGCCATCATTATTGAAATCACATTGGGAACCATCAAAGCAATTTACTAAGATGCAATCAACTTCATCAGCAATATCCAAAGAATCTAATTGTCCATCACTATTAAAATCACACTGTCCCCAAATCAAGCCAACAAACAGTAATAATGGTAAATATCTTTGCATGGACAAATCTACCCATCATCCCACAAACAATAAAACCTCACTAGTGTGAGGTTTTATTAGCCAGAGGCATTTTAATTTTATATAAAAAATTCTACGAAGATATTTTTTCTACTGAAGTTTCTTTTGAAGAATCTTTTTCCTCATTTTTAGTTATTTTATATATAGTTTCACTTCCACCATCAGTTTTAGAACGTCTCATTTTTTTAATATCTTCATTTTCGGAATGTCTGACACAATTCTTAGAAATTGATGCCTTGTTTTTTAGATAAAAAATTTCTTCATAATCCTTATCACTATAATGATGTAATCCGAGTTTAGTATCTATTACATGTCCACCAGTAAAGAAGAGTGCTATACTAAATAATGTTTTTAATATCATATGACCTCCTAAGATTAAATTAATATACGAAAAAATGTCCTATAATGTTTATCAATCTAGTTCGCTAATTTTTTATCGGCTTGATGTTTTTGTGTTCGACAATAATTACTTTAACAGTATCATTGCTCATATTTTTCATTTGGTGTGTTGTTCTAGCATTCCTATGCCCAACAAATCCATCAGGTGCTTTATTTTCTCTAACAGTCCCATCTGGTAGTGTAGCTTGTAACTTCCCACCTTTGACAACATAAAAAGTGATCACACCATGATCATGCATATTGTCGCCCTGCCCAGGTGCAAAAGTTACCTCTAAGACCTTAACATCATCATTCTCTAATAATACCTTGTAAACATCTGGTGATACTTTCTCTGGAAGAATATAATCTTTTTCGATTTTAGCACAGGAGATGGAAAACAATATTATAGATAAACAAAATACTTTATTCATTGATTAACCTTTTAATTAATTATGATTTTCTCAATGATTAATCTAACTATTAGAGCACAAACAAAAAAACCCACGAATGTGGGCTTGGAGCTATTTCCTTTTCACTGATAATTGCATTAAGAAGTTTTCATTGGCCCAACAAATATTTTTTTAATTAATTGAATTGGCAAAAAAAACAAAACTTCAAACATGAAGTTTATGCGACATGTATTATTATCAATTATTTCAATCGGGCGCAATATAAAGCCATCGCCATCCTTGCTGTTTTTAGGTCGGACTTCAAACTTCATCGGGCCAATAGTCCGCAAGAGGTTTATAATTGTTTTATAATTTCTGTCACCCTCTTTAGGCATAAGGTTATTATTCCTATCATTATCACGAATCAATGTAATTAACAAATTAACTTTTTCCTTAAAAATAACTTTTTCCCATTTTATGATACCTTTATTAAAACGAAAACATGCTCCTTTTGCCATTAAAGGATGAGGGTGAGCCAGTCTTAAAGCTTCAATAAGACAAAGAAAGTGATTTTTCCCACCGAATGATGTGGCATATTTGATAAGCTGATTTTTTAAATCTTGTTTTTTACCGTGATCAAGTGAGTCATAATTAGTCATAAGTTTATTGGATCAAACATTTATTTCATAGATTGAGCAGCACGAAGACCAGAGAGATATGCACCATGAATCGTTGCAGGATAGTTTTCATGAGTATGCTCTCCGGCAAAGTAAATTAGATCATCAATAGGAGCACTAATCTCATAGTATGTTTCTGGTGTATTCCCCACAGCAGTAAATGAATAGGCACCATATGAGAATTTATCGGATGCCCATTTTGTGAAATATACATCTATTGGATCAGGGATATTTTGTCCATATGCATTTCGTAATACACTCATAATATCTGATGTTATATTGCTATCAGGTAATGACTCTTGATATTTAGCATATTCGCCCATTGTAAAACAAAGAAGTATTGGTTTACCAGTATATGTATAATTCATACATTCGCAATTTTGTTCATTAACTGATAAAATCCATATTACATCCTTATCCCAAAAGACTTTATCAAATAGCAACCAGTGTTTCTGCAATAATCCCATTCCTAATTCAGATATTGCATTTTGTTTCTTTGTAGGAAGTGGAGGTGAAAACTCAATATCTCCACTTTTCAATACTCCGAGTGGGACTGTTACAAGAACTTTTTTTGCATAGAATTGTTTATTTTTAGCATATACAATAACTCCAGCATCTTGATATTCTATCTTTGTGACAATATGATTAAGTCTTACATCTACTTCATCCTTTAAAACATCAGTGATTTGTTGGAGACCATTTGGTAATACCAATTCTCCATCTCCATATGCTTCGCCAATATCAAAATAATCTCGAGATAAATTATCCAAGTCAGTACCATACTCATTAGATATCTCAGAATTCGCAAGGTAGTTTAGAACTTTCTTCTCATCAAACGAGAATGGTTTTTTAGTTTTAAAATCACTTATTGTTTTAGCCAAAGATTCATCCTGTCCTTTTTCCTGCTTGGCAATGATGTGCAACCAAAACTCCTTAACAAGATAATCATATTCATCATTATCGATTTTTTTTCCATTCAAATATGCAACCATTGAGTTTAATGGGGTTTCATAGGTAATAAAGCCATGTTTCTCAGAAAATTTAGTGAGTGGATTCCCATCAGAAGTATGTATCCAGTTTGCTCCTTCTTCAATGGTTACTCCATTCCATAAATGAGACCATATTCTCCCTCCAATCCGGTCTCTTGCTTCTAAAATCAACACATCCTTTCCACTATCAATTAAATTATCTGCCGCTGCTAATCCAGATATACCAGCACCAACGATTATTATATCATATATCCTTCTATCATTTTGTGCTTTAGGCAAACCAACAATCAATAATATAATGATTAGTAATTTTGTTTTTATAATAATCATTTTTGTATCGACCTGTTATCTAATATTGAACCTTCAATTATGTGAATACCCACATCAGGAATGTACCATAAGCCTTTTTCTAGATCTATTCCTCCTCCAAGTTTTTCTTGAACTACACGATCTACAACATATATCCCCATATTTGCCATATTGGAAAATGTGTCCATACCTTTATTAGGAAAGCCAATTCTAGTTCTATGAATATTAAAATTATTTCCAAATTTCCTGCCAAAAGATTTTTCAATACCTTCTTTACCTATCATAAATCCAATCAATCCCCCCCAAGTAGATGTAGGGTTATCAGAGTCCCAGCCACATAGAGTTCCTATCTTTATTGTCTTTTGGATATCACCTTCTCCATATAATAAACTAATTATGCTAGAAGCAAAATTTATACCAGCAGCAAAGCAGCCATTGCAATGTAAATTTTTTGATGTTATATCATACCCATCATCCTGCATAACCTGATATTTATGGTATACCATATCTCTAGTTTTCTCCCAAGAAATATTTGCTTCATATTTGTTTTTTACAAAATCAAACATCTTGGCTGAATATGAATCACTAGGCAATCGTTTACGAGCCTGCTTCGCCATCCAAAAAATCTTATCTTTAAGATTTATATCTTCATTTCCATATGATGCAAGAGAATACATTATCACATAAAACTCAGATATCCACACCGAATTGAGCCTCGCAGTTGTCCGAATGGGTAGATAAGAAAGTTTTAGAGCAACATCAGGCCGAGCAGGTGAAAAAAACCCAAATATTTCTGTTGTAAGCTGTGCATCTATCATCTCATAATTAGGATTATTTTCAGGTGAACTTGTAGCGGGCGGAATCATCCCCTTATACATTAAATCAAAAGCAGTTTGGTTGGACACCCAAAGAAAGTTTTCTTCTTCTTTTTTTATATGTTTTAGCCAACCCTCTCTTATTTGGTCTCCAGTTAAAATGCTAGATTGATTTACATAATGCAGGTGTTGATACATGTATTCGATATCAGTATCATCATCAGAGCCCCAAGCACCACCTTCATCGACAAATACAAAATCTATCGTAGATGATAAATCACTGGGATCACCATTACTCCAAATATTAGGTTGATCAGGCTTACCCCAATCTTCCCTAGTATAAAATTCACCAGTTTTAATTTCACCAATATTTCCAATTTTATCCATTTCAGTGACTAAACCAGTCCAATTTGCGATACATTGGCCTAACCAAAACCCATACAATTTATTAGCGTAATCTGAACGAGAAATAATTAAGTCAGATGGATTAGGTGTGTAATCCTTATAATACAAGTTTGGATCTTTTATAACCTCGTCTTCTATATAGAAATTTTCTTTTTCATGAAAATCAAGCGTAAGTACCATTATCAAAGCCAAACCAATAATCAATAGCAATGATATATCCCGCATCATAGTCAAATCTACCCATCATGCCACAAACAAAAAACCCCACGAATGTGGAGCTATTAAATAATTAGTTATTATTTTTCAGCTATTACTTCTACCATCAGAGGGCAACAAATTGTTGAATAAGATATGGCCTCAAGGTTTTTAATATCTTCTTTAGCATCCTCTAAATCATCATCATTAATATATCCCATTGAAACTAATCGAGGAAAATAACTTTCATAAAAAGTTACAGGCCATTCCCAGAGCTCACTTCCAGGGACTGCCAATTTAGGCATGAGACGAATGCTGATAATTTTTAACCCTATTTCTGTTAAATATTGAGTTAAATAACTTCCGATATCAATTTCAGAGTCTGAGTCTTTAAAACTTTTCAATGAAGCTCCAATTGCTCTTTTTAAGGCTGGCATTACTGGATTAGTTTGATGTGTTGACCAATCGTAATATTCTTGGATAACCATTCTTCCTTTTGGTGCCAAAGCATCGCTAATTTTTTTCAATATTTCCTTTGGATTCGGAATCCAAGCTAATGCCCATCTGCAATAAACACCATTAAGTATATTTGAATCTAATGTTAGCATATCGAAATCAGCTAAAATTGGCTCAATAGGAATGTTTTCTTTTTGTTTGATTAGATCCAAATGTTTTATGAATAATTCAGATTTATCAACAGAAATTACTCTACCATTTTCACCTACCATTCGTGCGAGTTCTTGTGAACAATATCCTGGGCCAGATCCTAAATCTAAGATTGTTTGATCAATGCCAAACTCAGCTATTTCCCAACCTCGTCTCGCCTCGGACAACCAGACTCCATGTTGAATTTTTAAACGATTTAATTCTTTTTCGTTAGCACCTAATATGTATTCTTTATTGCTCATTTTTCAATATACCCTTATCCAAATCTACCTATCATCCTACAAACAATAAACCCCACGAATGTGGGGCCTGGTGGCATAACTAAGATTATATTTATTGCATCAAAGCATGTATTGTTGCATTTGACTTTGCCAGTCTATCACTTAATAATTTAATAACATAAGTATGGAGTTCTGCAGCTCTATCAGGTGCCTCTTTGTTCAATTTTTCAAAATTCTCATGGGATAGAAAATAGATTTCACATGCTTCATCTGTAATGACAGATGCTGTTGCCTGTGTTTTTAAATATAAACTTACTTCGCCTACGATTGTACCGGTGCCCATAGATTTGAGACGAATTCTTTTATCCATCTTAGAATCCAATTCTACCGTAACCCTTCCAGATTTTATAAAATACAAGCCTTTTGGATCGGATCCCTGTTCAATAATCTTAGTATTATTTTCTATAGTTTGTGAATCAAAATAGGATAACAAATCTGAGAATTGAGATTCAAATAATTTTATTTCATGGGCCCTGTCATCTGTATCCGTTATTTTATCCTTAATTATTTGTTCTTCGCACCATTCCATTCCATGATCTAGGTCTTTAAATGTTAAATAGGATCCGTCACCATTATCATCAAATAATCCTTCTGCTTCAAACTGATCAGAGATTTGAGGTGCAAGGTCACAAAACAGCACTTTGAAATCATCCAGAGTAGCCAGAATCTGCAATTTATTAAAACTATTTATCGTTGAAGAATCAATACCAGTTACTTGTCTTAGATCAAATAACAGATATTTTAGTTCTCTTCCATCATCCGATTTTATATATGCCTTTATATATTCCAGTAAGCGGTTTGCTGAACCAAAAAATAAGTACCCTTGCAGTGGCAGGATTAATATCTTATCTCCAGAATCTTCTATGATCGATTTTAGTCTTTCCGATCTTTCAACATTGCTATGGAAGGTTTTACCGGTAAGTGTATGTTTTATTGTTTCCACTTTTGAATAGCTGATCACAAATAGTATCACTGAGGCCATCAGACCGGCGAGTACGCCTTCAAGGAATCCGACCGCACCAATGATTAAGAAGATTAATATGATAATAATGTAATCATTTTTTGGCACCCGGTTCCATGTATTGATCAGCCAATCCACTACAAAGGAAAGGCCCAGGTTAAATAATAATCCACCTAAGATTACCCTAGGGAAAACAGATAATATTTTTGAGCCAAAAAACAGGGCAAAAGCACATAAAAGGGCAACGATGACGGTGCTTAATCGACTTCTAGCGCCAATGGAATAAGCCAAAGAAGCGCCCCCTAAGGCTAAATGTCCCGGCGGCGCACCACAGAAGCCTGCTAAAATATTGCCAAGACCAGTAACTTTCAATTCCCTATCAAGGTCAAGATCTTTCTTGATGATAAGCTCCAGACCGCTATAGTTGAATAATACAGATATCGCATTTAAGACCATCATTGTTCCTATGGCGGGTAATTGCTCCTGGAAAATATGCCATTTGAAGGTAGATATATATTTTATGGGGGATCCCTGGAATAAGCCACCTTCTGGAAAAGGCCCAAGTAAGAGTCCACTTGACTGAAGTTCCAGGAACGAATAGCCATTGAAAAACATGATCGCGTAAAACAATGATATGCCGAGTGCAATGATCCCTGGTATCAACAGATAATGGCTGATAAAGCGACTCGTGACAAGCATCAGTGCTCCAAAAATAAATCCGGGGCACCATTGTAAAAGGGTGGACTGACTAAGTAGGGAAGATGCATTGGCCAATGATAGCTCCATATCTGCAGTCATTATAAAAGCAAATTTGATAATGAGCCAGCCTGTCCCAGCCAGAAACCCACCCACGACAGGATAGGGAATAAACCGGACAAGTTTTCCCAATTTAAACGAACCAAGAATAAAAAAGAACACACCTACCATTACCGATGTTAGAGCAATGGTAACAAAAATAAATTGGAAGGTTGATTCCGGACTCCAATCCTTTCCACTCTTTGCCATAACCGTGGTCGCTATAAGTGCTATAATTGCAACCGGGATATCCTGCGGCGTACTAATATTGATTGGATAGCTTGCCGTGAAGATAGAAAAAATAGCATATATAAGAAATCCAAATAGAAGTATACCAATACCCTGGGATAAATATTCAGATAAGGAACCAGTAAAAATCAAAGCGCTTAGCGCCATGGCTATTACAATGAGTATTATCCCATTGATCAATCCAGAAATGATGCTGGGAACGGTATCAGATTTAATTAAACTATGAAACACCGTCACCCATCATCCTGTAAGCAAAACCCCCATGAATGTGAGGTTTGAGTGGTTTAATCAGCATATTTTTCAGCACCTAAGAAATGTAGCGAAACATACTGTTCATCTCCCACAACCCAGCTATCATGAGGCTCAGGAGATATGTAAAATAAATCTCCTTCTTTAAGTGTATGTATTTTACCCTTTTTAAAAGCAACAGTTGCACTACCAGATACCACTATTCCCAAATGTTCTACTTCACAAAATTCTGTGCCACTTAAAGGAGAAATATCAATAGACCATTTCCAACCCGGTTCGTAAGAAGCTCTACCAATAGTCATATCTGCTAATTTTACTATTTCAAACTTTCCCTTATCAAAATTTCTTATCTCATCGGGTTTTTTAAAGTTTTTTAATATTATATTAACCATAATCGAATTATCTCCTATGCATCCATAAATCTACAAAACATCACTCTACAATGTTTGTGGGGTTGTCAATTAATAACCTGATTTAATTTTATTAAATTATGATATCTATAAAAAGGAGTTAATCATGAAAAAAGAATATCTAATAGGAATTTCAATATGGCAACTTTGATTTTGCGGGATACATACCGCGTATTGATAGAGGAAATGGAATCTCTTGATAAACAAAAGCGAGAGACTTCATTAAAGATTAGAGATGCAGCTAGTCATGGAGATCTTAAGGAAAATGGGGAATACCATGCTGCCAGGGAGTTGCAGAGTTTAATAATATATAAAAAACAATTGATGCAGTCCCATACGCCATTCCAGATCATTGAGAATAGCGAAATTGAAACCGACAATGTAGGATTTGGCAATAAGGTTATAATCCACGAAGAGGGAAAAGATGGTCCCGAAGACTATTACCTATTAGGTCCCATCGAATTTGACTTGGATCTTTATCCCATGATTGTAACCTACCATTCACCTTTTGGCCAAGCCATAATTGGGAAAAAGATTGATGAAGATTTTACGCTCGAAATCCAAGGTAAAGAGACGAAGTTCACAATTACTGCAATTGAAAAGATTTAAAGCATTCCTTCAAAATTAATTAACCTATTATGATAGTTGGTAATTAACCTCAAAATAAATTTTCTAAGGTGTGTTTTCTCTAAAACATAGCCTAGTACTATATCATCATTAAAAAACTTTTTATAATCATCCTTTTCTAGTTCACCAACACCATCTTCAACAATTCTAGGATAATTATTAATAATAAATTCATTAAATGAGTGGTATAAAACCCGCTCATTTTCTACCCCATCTATTATGTGTGCAGGAAATACTTCATATAAGTTGTTGAGAATAACTTTAATTGAATCTTGATCTAATTTGGCAATGCTTCCATCACTATTTAATGAGTTATATATTGAGACTGGAAGATTTATCGCTCTATAGGCTTTTAAGGTTAATACAATGCTTCTATCATTTTTTGTCTTACTAGTAATACTATCAAAATCTATATTAGTCCAATTTTTTATAACATATTCGCCAACCTTTATATCTCTTTGATACTGATTTATTTTTTGCTCTATATAATCAATTCGTAGTCTTACCTCGTTCTTTATAGATTGTAAGGTTTTGACATTATTTTTATCAATTATATTTAATTCCCTTTTATCATCAACCCATAAAGAAAGTGTTATACCTAATGCTACAGCAATTAACTCTATTCCCCCTCTAGTTAATATTTTTTTCATTATGTATTTATTCTTCTCCGCTTTAAGAATATTCCTTCTTATCTACTTCATTAAGTGCAACATAAAAAATTATTCCAAACATAATTCCAAGTAGCCAACTATTTAAAGCCAATGCCAAACCAACACCAAACACAAGTCCAACTGCTATAGGTTTACTATTTATTATATCTCCAAGCATAAGTTTAAATTTACAAAAAATTACCCTGCAACGTGTGTGGGCTGTCTATTTTAAATAGTCTCTTGCTATATTATGAAATTTTAGAATGAAGGTTAACTTTTTTGTATTTATGATGCTAGTTTTATACAATGCTAAATGAGCTTAAGAAAAATATTTTAAAATATTTATTAATACTAATGAGACTAGGAAATTCCTCTGATATTGGCATACTCATACTTAGGGTTTTCTCTGGGGCAACAATGTTTATGAATCATGGGATAAATAAAATCTCCGCTGGAACCATTAAATGGGAAAGGGTAGGGAGTGCATTGACAGATTTGATTGGCTTTGAATCACTAAAAATATTTTTTGGGTTTATGGCATCTTTTGCTGAATCCATTGGAGCCATATTTATTATGATTGGTTTTTTAACTAGATTCTCCTCTTCTTTATTGTTTTTTACGATGCTAGTGGCATCATTAAAAGACTATTTAGAAGGTGACTTTTCCGAGCTAGCTTTTATATATGCACTCATCTGTTTTACTTTAATAATTAGTGGTTCAGGTCACTATAGTGTTGATAATATTTTAAAGAAAAAAATTAGCAATAATTCTTAACTGCTTTCAGCTATAAACAAAAAACCCCACGAATGTGGGGCTTTATTGTGGTTTTATATTTTTAGATCAAACTAGGGCAAACTAATCTGCACCTATTTACTTCTTTCCAAAAATTATGCTACAAAATATCTTGTCTTTTAACTGGATACCATTGTGCATTTCGAGACCGAATATTATTGAGTCTGTCGACAATAAATCGTCTTCGTCTTCGTCTTCGTTCTCTTGCTATCGTAAACATTATTTTTCCTTTCTTTAAAATATAAGGCGGGGATAATAAACAAACTAATCTATCAGAACAACCATTTTATATGATAAAACAAATGATATTATATCAAAATCTACCCATCATCCCATAAACCAAAAAACCCCACGAATGTGGGGCTTGATGGAACAAATCATCTTATTTTGAAAAGGAAATAAAGTATCTTCTAATTATTCAAATTAATTTCTAACTAAGCCTCTGTTTTCTAATTCTTCTAAACATTTTTTAAATACTTTATTACTCTCACTTGGTTCAATCCCATTCAATGCATCATTTAACTTTTTTGAACATCTTAGTTTTACCTCTAGTATTTCTCCACTTTCATCATCCAGCATTTTAAAATCTTTTATTTCACTTATTACTGTTTCTCCTTTGCCAAATTTCCCATTTGATATCTTTTTTTCAAGCGACAGCATATTATATATAAAAAAATCGTATTTAACTCCGTTCGTTATGGTTTTTCTTTTAGTAACATTTATGTCATCATAATACATATTATTATTTCCTTATTAATAATTCGAATAAAATTATCTATTATACGAATGTTGGATAATTTATCTTGGGGTTACATTAGTTGCGCAGGGACCTTTATCAGAAACTCCCTCTTCATAATCAACTTTCTGTCCTTCTTTTAGCGTTTTATATCCATCCATTTGTATTTCATTCATGTGAACAAATAAATCTTTACCACCATCGGTTGGTGCTATAAACCCAAATCCTTTTGAATCATTGAACCATTTTACAGTTCCTTCGTTTGTTTTACTCATTTTCTCTGTTTCCTATTTTTATTTATATTTTAATACTCTCTTACTTGATTGAAATAAACATTAAAATATTTATCTCTATAAAAAAGAAGTGAAAGGTACTCAATTTTTCTTTAAATCCAATAATTTTTATTATAACCCCACTCACAAATGTGGGGCTTGATATTGTTAATCATATAAATATTATTAAGGATAATATTCATCAGTAGTATAATCACTTATTATGAGCCAATTATTTTCAATTTTTTTGAAGACATAACTAAAACTGCCTTTAGGATTATCGTTTTTTCTGATAAGTTCCCATTTTCCATCCAAAACTGCAGTTGTATCTGATGTTAGTTTTACATCTAATATTTCAAAACTGAATTCTCCCATACTTTCTTTTGTAGGATATGATATTTTAAATTTTTTCAAAAGATTTTTCCATCCATATTCTATTCCATTTACCCAAGAAAACTTTAACTTATTGGAATTCCAATATCCGAGCATAAATCCATCAATGTCTCCTTTATTCCAACATATTTGTTGATTTGCTAACACCTTTTTTATTTCATCAATTTCGATAATATTTGATTGTGGTGATTTGGCACAAGAATTGAAAATAAATAATAGTAATGTGATATATCTAAGCATATACAAACCTACAAAAAATTACCCTACAATGTATGGAGGGTTGTAAATAACAAACCCCGCGAATGTGTGGGTTGAAACTAAATCAACAAATTTCTTTGCATCCATAAAATGTAGCTTTTTTTATTATTATAGTGATCTACTATTGTTTATCATGAATTGATACTTATCTAGTAAAAATTGCCACTTGCCAAAATAAGGTTTTAGCATAGTAATATCGTTTCAACCCATTCCCAAAAATAATCTCTTCCACTTTTTTAGTAGGATGAATGAATACCCGAAAAGAGCTGCCCTTGATTTTTGGATATAAGTTCATTATTGGAAGAGCTAATTTTGTCCACCACTCATCGCGGGGATAAATAAGAGCATATATTTTCCGAGCAAGTTTGGAAGAAAGGCTCACTAGTTCATACATATCATCGTAACAACAAATAACCTTGTCCAAGGTTACAATATCAGATAAGTCTATATCTGATGCTACTGTAGTAAAATCCCCATGCTTAAAATTCACTTTTTCAGCTAAACCATTTTTTATTATTTCATTTTTAACTACATCAAGATATGCTGATGATGCTTCAATACTTACACCATTTGAAGCACCTGCTTTGATTAATCCATACTGAATCGCTCCAATTCCTCCACCTATATCCAAAAAGTCTAATCCCGGCACACCTTTCTTCTTTATAGCATCCAGTAACATCCTAGTAGTTTTGCTCGGACCTTTTTTTAGGTATCGTTTTAGTTCACGCTTGGCAGCTTTTTTATCAAAAATATTTTCAATACCTTTACATTGACAACAACTCATAATAAAAAACTATTCTTAGTCTATTAATATTTTCAATACGACTATAGCTAAATCTATTTTCGACATAATCATTTCCTTTTTATTATTAGTCAATAATCTACAAAAAATTACCCTACAATGTGTGTGGAGCTATAGATTAAATCCAATTATCATTAATCGCTGTAAGCTCGTTTTTTATCTCGCCTGTGTTTATAACACCTCTTGGTTCAATAAGCATTATATGACATTCTTTTTCAGCATGCGGTTTATGCTCTACTCCTTTTGGGACAACATACATTTCACCTTGAGATAATTCTACTAACCCATCTCTAAACTCAATAATCATACTACCTTCAACTACATAGAATACCTCATCTGTTGATTCATGATGATGCCAGATAAATTTTCCAGAAATTTTTGCCAATTTAAACTGATAATCGTTCATTTCAGCAACCACCTTAGGGCTCCAATAATCGTTGAATTTTTTTAGCTTTTCGCTAATATTTATTTTTTTATTTTTCATATATAAATCTACAAATAATTACCCTACAATGCGTGTAGGCTATAAACAAAAAACCTCACGAATGTGGGGCTTGAAGTAATACTAATTTTTTCAGATCTTCCAATGTTTCTTCAAGCTGTCCCAGCTATTGATTACTACTCACCAGTCATTGCCCACATACAAATAATGAAGGTATCATGCAAGTCGTGTAAGGTTTTGTGATCTATACCT